>OGLT01001460.1_pt1 | contig 12310 bp, 10 predicted proteins | sample 1572911 | NCBI WGS metagenome assembly OGLT01 (sample SAMEA2582014, study PRJEB24529) | metagenome | biome: Human gut stool | place: China | collected 2011 | reverse complement strand
CAGAAAATAAAATAAATTTTTTCTCATTTAACTATTGACATTTATTAGCTGGACTTCTCCCATTATTTCTTTTCATCCAGCAAAATCACGCCTTGCTCTGGATTTTTATCAATTGCTCCAACAATCTTATGGGGAGCATATGGTTCTTCCAGATATGCTATATCCTCGGCAGTTAATTTTACTGCAAAAGCTCCCGCTGCATCATCTAAATAACTTGTTTTTGTAGCTCCAATAATCGGCGATACAATCCCCTTTGCCCACTGCCATGCAATTGCAATCTGTGACATTTTACAGTTATATTTTTCGGTAAGCTCCGCTACACGTTTCACTATCTGCATGTCTTCTACTTCAGTCTTGTCATATTTTCCCATAGCAACCTTATCCGTAGTTCCACGAAGAGAATCTGACTTCCACTGCGCTCTTGCCAGATGCCCGGCTGCAAGAGGACTATACGGCATTAGCGAAACATTCATTTGCTTACAAATTGGTATCAATTCCCTCTCGTCCTCTCTGTAAAGCAAATTATAATGATTCTCCATTGCCGAAAACGGTGTCCATCCATTTTCTCTTGCAACTACCTGCATATTATGAAACTGATACCCATACATCGCAGATGCACCAAGTGCCCGGACTTTTCCCGATTTAACCAGCTCATGCAGAGCTTCCATGGTTTCTTCTATCGGCGTATCATAGTCAAATCTATGGATGATATATAAGTCAAGATAATCGGTTCCAAGACGTGACAGGCTTCCGTCTATTTCCCTCATGATTGCCTGTCTTGATAAACGACCTTCATTAAAATATACCTTGGATGCAATCACAACCTGATTCCTTGCTATGTTTTTCTTTAGTATTCTTCCCAAATATTCTTCACTTGTACCTGCAGAATAGCTATTTGCCGTATCAAAAAAGTTATATCCCAGATTAAGCGCATGTTTAATAATTTTCTCACTTTCAGATTCGTCCAGCGTCCAGTCATGCATGGTTCCTGCTTTTCCAAAACTCATGCAACCCACGCATAATTTTGACACTTCTATATCTGTATTCCCAAGTTTACTGTATTCCATAGTCCACTCCTTATTTTAACCCGGCATACTCTTTTTCTGATACTGCCTCACACCACTCATTGGAACAATCCACTCCCGGCACCTCAATTGCCAGATGTGAAAACCATTCATCCGGAGCTGCCCCATGCCAGTGTTTTACTTCAGCTGGAATGTTAATACAGTCACCCGGTTTCATTTCTACTGCTTCCTTTCCTTCTTCCTGATAGTAGCCCCGTCCGGCTACACATACTAAAATCTGTCCACCACCGCTTTTTGCATGATGAATATGCCAGTTATTCCTGCATCCGGGCTCAAAAGTTACATTGAAAATGCCAACCTGCTCTGTGGATACCGGAGCAAGGTAACTTTGTCCTACAAAATATGTCGCATATGCATCATTTGGTTGCCCAATCGGAAATACCATTGATTTTGCATGTACTCTCATACCATCGTCTTCATAAGGCAAATCACCCTCACTTGTCTGCCATACTTCCTTTGCCAGATTAAAAACTGCCCATCCCTTTGGCCAGCCTGCATAGAATGCCACATGGGTAATGATTGCCGCAATTTCTTTTTGCGTCACGCCATGGTCTTTTGCATTTTGTAAATGATATTTTAATGAAGAATCTGTTATCCCGGAAGACATTAATGCAACCACCGTTATGATACTTCTTGTCTTAAGATCAATATCCTGATTATTCCAGTTTTCACCGAAAAGAATATCATCATTATAGTGTGCAAACTCCGGTGAAAATTCGTTCAGAGCATTCCTTCCTGCTGTTTGTGTAATTCTTTTCATTCCATCCACCTTCCTTACGAAATACTTTTTACCCACTCTGCAATTTCCGTCTTTGAAGCCTTATGAAATACTTTACCTTCCAATATTTTAGCATCAGGTGCAGATGGCTTAAGTTCACTCACCGTATTTCCAAATCCACTTCCACCGGAGGTTGCAAACAATACAATCTTTTTACCCGAAAAATCATAGCTCTCCAAAAAAGTATTAATAATTGTTGGTGCTACATACCACCAGATTGGGAAACCTAAGATTACCTCATCATATCCGCCAATTTGTGCATCCGTATCCGTTATTTCCGGTCTGAATTTTTTGTCACTCATCTCAACACTACTTCTGGACTTTTTATCCATCCAGTTTAAATCTGCTTTTGAATATGGTTGTTTCGGCGTGATTTCGTACAAATCCGCTTCTGCCGCCTGAGCAATCATCTCTGCTATTTTCCTTGTTGTTCCACTGGCGCTAAAATATGCTACTAATTTTTTTCCCATAAGTATTCCTCCTGTTCCTGCAGTTAAAATCTCATTTTACCAATTTAATCAATAAAAAATGTGTAAAGTATGTATCCCTAATACCTTACACATTCATTATATGACTTACTATTATATTATGTCTAATGCCTATATCAAATTATATTCTATGCCTTAAAGGCATTGATTTCTTCTATAAATTTACTGACAGCCAACGAATATGGAATATTCCTTCTCCAGGCAATGACTGTACTTGCTGAAATTTCAGGATACAATCTTCTCTGAACAAGCAAATCCTCGCTCCAATATTTTGTAGCGCCTTCAATTGAAACCGGATATCCCAGTCCATGAGTCGCCATAACACCGGCATTCGTTCCAAGGTTGCTGATAAAAGCAATATGAAGCTTATTAAAATCCTTACCAAACCAGTTGGCAAGTTCGCTCTGCACGTTTCGTCTTTTGGGAAGAATAAGTGGTTTATCTATAAGATCATCTCTTGTAATATATTCTTTGCATGCTAATGGATCATCCGGTTTCATCCCAACAACCCAATGGTCACTGTCCATGATCCTGATATAATCCAGACCTTCTGTATTGACCGGTTCCATAAACAATCCAATGTCCACCAGTCCTTGATTCATCATATCATATACTGAATCTGCCGTTGCTGTATGTAATGCAATCTGCACCATTGGATATTTTTCCTTGTATATCTTGCAAATTTCAGCCAATGTTTCTACCGCCGCAAACTCACCACATCCGATTGAGATCGTACCTTCAATCAATTCTTCGCTCGCCTTAATTTCATCTATCATTTTTTCTTCCAAATCTATTATTTCCAAGGCTCTACGCTTTAATAGTATTCCCGCCTCCGTAAGCGTAATATTACGATTTCCTCTTATAAAAAGTGATGTTCCAAGTTCCTCCTCCAATGCAGAAAGCTGTCTTGAAAGTGTTGGTTGTGTAATATTCAGTTGCTCTGCAGCTTTTGTAAAATTCTGTTCTTTTGCTACAGTTAAAAAATATCGCAATAGTCTAATATCCATATATACACCTTCTTTTATAAATAGTTAAATCAATATAAGTAATATGCTTGATAATAATAATTGTCGCCTATTCCAACTCAAAAAACAACTGAGCCCAATATATTATTTTAGTGTTATCCCCAGTTCATAAGCCATTATAGGATATTTTGAATTTCTTGTCATTTCGGGTGTTCCACAACCATATCCAAGCACCATTCCCATATCTTTGAAATTCAGATACCTTACCAGCGTCTTGTAATGCTCAACAAGCGCAGTCATTGTCCAGTCATCGTTATTCCATGCAACTGCAAGCAAAGCAGATTTCATGTGTTTTCTTTGGATACTTCCATTAAAAGCACAAAATCGATCTATTAAAATTTTTAACTGTGCAGACATTCTATAATAATAGAGAGGCGTTACAAATACCACCATGTCCGCGCTTAGAATGTCCTGCTTAATCTGTTCCATATCATCTTTTTGCACACATGGTCCATCATATCCGCATGAAACACATTTCTTTGCTTTCTTTGAATTTCCGAAACACTGTTTCAGGAACTCATGTCTTAACGAATGATATATTTTGTACCCTTGCCTTTTCCTTCCACTGTGGTCACACCTTTTTGGCACATTTCTTTCAGCAGCTTTGTTGTCTTTGATTTACCGAAAGGTACATATGGCGCAACTTCACTGATCGGCTTCAGCATCGTCTTGCTTAAAAGTTTATAGATTATGATTTCATCTTTTGTCAGATCCGCATTTTTTTCAAATATCGGAAGCACAATTTTTATAGCATTTTCTGAAACTTCAAAATCCGGTTTTATCAAAGCTTCCGCATAGAGTTGTTTTATTCTTGTAATTCCCGTTCCGAATATCTCTACGAATCCTAATCTATAAAATACATTGGCAAGATTTCTATTTCTTAAAACAGAAAGCTTTCCAGACAGATATTCTTCCTCTGTGATTCCGGACGGCAATCCACCAGGAGAAACAATTTCGATTCGATCATCAAACATCGAAACTCTGATTTGTGAATCCACATCCCATACTCTATAAATCAGAGCATTGGCGATTGCTTCTCGAAAAGCAGCTTCCGGTATTTTCTCCATTTTCTTTCGATCAGCACCTTGTATTACTTCGTATTGATAATAGTCTCTGAATACCTCGATTGCCTTTTCATATACCTCTAAAACCGATATATTTTCAAAAGTTGATCTCTTTTGAATGATACTGATGTTTTCTCCGAATTTGACAATATCAATTCCAGGAAAATGGTTTTTGTCTGCCAAAAGCCCCGCCGCATTATTGAATCCATTTACATCGTCATATAAGTTCAATGTCTTCAGCGTGTCCTTGTCAAAATTTTCAATCCGGACAGTTTCTTTCAGCTTACGATGCAAAATTTCAAAGGACAGCTCCTGATCTTTGCAAGGCAATTCTTCAAATCGAATATTTTTTCCATCCAATACAAGCCTTGAAAACTCCAGTGTATCTACCTCTATCGTTGCTGTATCATTCCGTTTGTATGCTTTCGATTTATATAGATACGGCTTCTGTAATCCGCTTTTCACAGTAAGTTTTATCGTCTGGTCATTATTCTGTACCTCAAGCGTATAATCCGGCTGCGGTGTAATGCTGTCATTGATTTTATTTTCAATATCTAAGCAGGCTTGTTTTACATCCGGCAAACCTTTTATATTTCCATCATCATCCACTCCAAAAAGGATGGTTCCGCCATCATAATTTGAAAAGGCACTGACTGTTTTTAAAAAAGTGTTGGTAATCGTTTCCTTGAACTCTAATGTTCTTGTTTCGCGCATATCAATCGCCTCCATTTCTGTCTTATTGAATATATTATATGCAGAAACGCAAAAAAAACAATCGTATTTTTTTACGATTGCTTTTTTAATTGTTTTTAGTGTGTATTCAAAAGTATCTGTTCCTAAGCCGCAACTAAATGCCCTGCAACTTGATTTCAACACACTCTTTTTGTGTCTCTTTGTCTTTTGCAATTTTGAAAGGTGAAATGTAGAGCGAGAGTCCCGTTTGTAACTCAAGAGTCCCTCTTTGTAAATGAAAATCTCATTTTGTAAACGAAAATCCCGTTTTGTAAGCGAATTTCCCGGATTGTAAGCGAATTTCCCGGATTTTCATTTGTACATCGACATGTTATAATACGTTCAGCAATAAATTTGCACACGACAATAAGAGATCAATTCTCGCTCGAAATTTTTGTATTCGGAGAATCCATCCCTGTTTTGAGGTCATTCTGCTGTCTTTGTTCTGGCGGCACTTTGCAAATTTATCTGTTACTTTTTGAGAAGTTTAGGTTTTAAGATGATGTTTTCGGCGGCAACCGGTTTACATCCAAGTTTCTTAAGCATATCTTCTCCGTAATAAAAGCCGAACGCTTCGTATGGGTTACGGTTGTTCAGCTTTTTCTTTTATAAGAATTGATATGATCCATCATCAGAAAAATGTCTTTCTGTGTAAGATCATCAAAGCTGCTTCCTTTTGGCAGGATACGACGTATCAATTCATGGTTCACTTCGCAGGCTCCTTTTTGATAAGGTGCACTTGGATCGCAGTAAAATACATTCGTTCTGTTGCGTGGAATCGCATCACGTTTTTCGATTGCTTTTGGATTTGAAAACTCACTTCCGTTATCTGTGAGAATAACTGGGAATAAACGCGAAAGATCTTTATTTCCAAGGACTTTATCCAGCAGATTTATAATCTGTATGACAGATGCGGATGTATTTGAATCTCGCAGAAATGCAAGTGATTCTGCTAAAATATTTTACAATATATCAGAATTTGTATCTATAACAACTGTAAACTCTTTACTAAAAAGTTCAATTAATTCTAGTCGTCTTAACTATCAGCTCCACTTTTACTCAAATATTCCCCCAATAAATCCTTAATCAAATTTCTATTTGCCCAAAATGTTCGCTTGGTTATCTCTTTTCCATTAGAAAATTCAAAAGTATCATCTGCAGTTCTAGCCTTAGGGCGAATATGAAATCCTCTATCATCACTCTCTTTAACAAAATCTTCCTCATTTCCCGCTTTAAATGCATTGACTGTATCATTATATACCTTTTCTGCTTTACTTTTATTTCCTATAAAAGAAAAGTTCTCGATATACTTTACGTCATTTATATTTCCGTCTTTATCTATAATAATAACAAACACAGGAAAATTTTTTTCAATTTCATGACAAAATTTTGAATCTCCAAAAGCTTTTATTTCCATTTTTTTTGTGAAATCAATATTCTTGTATATATCTATAAATGTACTACTAGAAAAAGGAAATGCCTCTAATGGCTGATATTCTTCTCTTGTCCTTATTGTTCTGAAATTTTCAAAATCTATTCCTATATTTTCGAAAAAACGTGTAATAAGTGCACTAAGACTTTTACTCTCTTTATTCTTATTTAGATATTTCGTAAGCTTTTGTAAATTAGATCTTATCATTTCATTTTTTTCACTTTCTTCTATTTTTTTTCCTTTCTCAGCCAAATAAAGATTTTTAATTTCATAAAATAATTCATCTTTTTTAAATTCTGCCATTACTTTATCACTTTTCGCTAATTTTGCCTTTTTTATAAAATCAATAAATATATTAGATAATACATCATCATCCGTATTTTCCGGCATATGTAGTACTACGTAACTTTCATAGTAATTTCGTCCATATTTACATATGTTCTCCTCATCTTCTTCCACTTTTACCAGTTCATTTTTTCGATTTCGAGTCCACCATTCATCTGCTTCAACAACAATTCGAAGTTTTTTTGCTAAATCAGAAATAGATTTATCGCCTGCTGCTTCTTGAAGAAGCTCTTCTACTGTATTTTTGTTCAAATTTTTACTAGTCCCAGGAATTCCTGATATAATTTTATATTTTTTTGCAAAATTAATAACGGAAATTTGATTTCGATTTTCGACTTCACCCTCTTTAATTATTCGAATATTTTCAGAGGCTAATATTTTGTTAATCTTATACACATATTCCGATCCTGCCAAAATATCTACCTCACTTATTGGTATTTGGGTATTTAATCCATCCGATATGCCTTTAACATATTTTTTATCTCCCTCAATTATTATTGTTTTCAAGTATATCCTCTTGCATATATTTTCAAATATATGCTCAATGTAGTTCTTAGATGTTATATCTAGTGAATCAGACTTGTTCATTACAGGTTCCAATTCTTTGTCGCACAATTTAGTTACTGACTTTTTAACTTCATTCACAGTTTTATATAAGTTCGTCATTGTTTGTGCTCCATTAATAATACTTGCATCTTTTGAGCAAAATTCTACACTTGAATTACGCTTGTCGACCTTCCCGCCTGAAACAAAAATCGTAACTCCATTGTGATTAAACCAAAATATTCCTGGTATATAATTACTTACAATATCATCATCTATTTCAAGAATTTCTTTTATTTTATCATTTTTTTCTTTTACTTCTACTGAATCACCTTTCCATTTAATACAATTGTAAATACCAACTTTCAAATATTTTTCAAAATTTTTTACTAATTTCTTTTTTGTATAGTTTTCATTATTTAATCCATATCGAATATTTTCTCTAAATAAATCTTTCCCACTTATTATAAAAAGTTTTTTCAATTCATAATATGAAATATTATAAATATTTCCATTTAATGAAATACCCTCTAAAAAAGTATCACCTTTTCCATATTCTAAAAAATTTATACCTTCATCTTCAATTGCAAAAGTTACCTTCCCTCTCCTAATATAAACAGACTTTTTTTCTTCAAATAAATTTCTCAGATTAGTTCTATCCTCAGCTGTCTTATTTTCCACATATGCTGCTTCAAATTGGTCAGTTTCGCAATCTAAATCATCAAACACAAATATTGGCGTAAAAAAAGAATTCATTTCTACATTTTGTTCAATTTCCTTTTTTACTTTTTTATATTCATCATACGAAAAAGAATATTCTCCGCAGCACAAGTAAATTAGGTATGTAATATCTGCATAGGTATCTTTTTGAACAGCTTCTATATAAATAAACCTTTCTTTTTCAAGGGTTCGCTTCTCGATTGTTTCCTTATCTACATCTATACTTTCCAAAATAAGTTCAAAAACATTCATTCTCATTATTTACTTCTCCTAAGTACAGCAAATCTTTTTTCTACCTCTTCTATATAAAAAGAATATTCTTGTTCAATTTTGCTAGAATCCTCGTTTTCTTGTTTCTTTATCTCATCCTCTTTAAGTTGATTTAGAAAAAAAACTAAGTCTTCTTTTTCTTTCCGCAGTATTCTTAAAAATTTTTCATCGGTTAATGTTCTATCTATTCTCAACATTTCCGTTTCATAGTCTATCCTATCAAAAAAGAAATCTATTTCATTTATAACACTTAAAATATTTTTTTCATCTTGAATAGCATTCTCAGTAAATAAGTCCTTCACATATTTTGCATCATTACTCTTTTCTGGAAAAATCTTTGACTCATTTATGTCAAAATAATCCTGTAATTCATTCAAGATATCTTTCTTATGATTCTTTTCTATTTTCACTTCTTGATAATACAATTTAGGTATCGGACAATACTTTTTCCCTGGAAAAAAAATAAATCCACCGTTTTGTGCTAATATTCTCTCATTATATCTGCTATGAGTTATCACACGAAAATTCTTATCATAAATCAAACTTCCATCTTCCAAAATATTTTTATATACTTCTTCAATATAACTTGAATGTGGGGAAAAATATTTTGGAAATCCAAAAACATACAAAACTCCATCTTCCTTTTTTTCCGATTTTATAATATGCTTTCGTTAACAGCTTCCGATGCCGAGACCCGGTTGGTGACTTCCGTAGACGTCATGAATGCCCAAGGTGCCGGACTCTTTGCGGTTTCCGCTAAGATACTGCTCGATCCGCTGAAAGAGCTTCCCGAACAACCGCTTACTTTTGATATCAATGATGAGAATTTGGAGATTTTCATTCATTTCCAGAATGGTAAGTATAATTTTATCGGTCAGAAAGGGGACACATATCCGCAGCAGAAGCCGTTGAATGATAACGCTATCTCTATCTCGATGGATGCCCAGATGCTGTTAAACGGCATCAGTCGTTCCTTGTTCGCCACGGCCGATGATGAGCTTCGCCCTGTAATGAATGGTGTCTATTTCGATATCCATACGGATGATTTGACGTTCGTGGCATCAGACGGACATAAATTGGTTCGCTTGCGTAACTTGGCGGTGAAATCCCCGGAACGGGCTTCTTTCATTTTGCCGAAGAAGCCGGCTAATTTATTGAAGAATTTGTTGGCGAAGGAGTCGGAGCAAGTATTGATTAAGTTTGATGATAACAATGCGTATATTACTTGCACGAACTTCGAGATGGTTTGTCGTTTGATCGAGGGGCGTTACCCGAACTATAATAGTGTGATTCCTCAAGAAAACCCGTTTAAGGTAACGATCGATCGTATCTCTTTCTTGAATGCTTTAAAGCGTGTTTCTGTCTTTTCTAATCCGGCGAGCAGCTTGGTGAAGTTGCACTTGAAGGATAGCTTGATTACGGTTTCCGCCCAAGATATCGATTTCTCCACTTCTGCGGAAGAGCGTATTGTTTGTCAGTTTGACGGGACGGAGTTAAGCATCGGTTTTAAGGCTACATATCTGATCGAGATCCTTGGAAATATCAGCTCGGAAGAGGTTGTATTAGAATTAGCGGACCCTTCACGTGCCGGCTTGATCGTTCCTTCTGAGAATGATGAGGACGAGGACTTGCTCATGTTGCTGATGCCGATGATGTTGAATGACTAATAAATAAATAATGCAGTTAAACTTAAGGAACCCGCTGGTCTTTTTTGATTTAGAGACCACGGGTATAAATATCGTAAAGGACCGTATCGTAGAGATTTCCTACGTGAAGGTCTTCCCAAATGGGAAAGAAGAAACGAAGACACGCCGGATAAATCCCGGTATGCCTATTCCCCCCGAATCTACCGCTATTCATGGCATAACCGATGAAGATGTAAAAGATTGTCCGACCTTTAAGGAGATCGCTAAATCTTTGGCAACCCAGATCGAGGGTTGTGATTTGGCCGGATATAATTCCAACCGTTTTGATATACCCATGCTTGCCGAGGAGTTTCTGCGTGCGGGTGTGGATATCGATTTGAACCGGCGCAAATTTATCGATGTACAGACGATTTTCCATAAGATGGAGCAACGTACGTTATCTGCCGCTTATAAATTCTATTGCAATAAAAGCTTGGAGAACGCTCATACGGCTGAGGCTGATACGTTGGCTACATATGAGGTGTTGAAAGCGCAGCTGGATCGCTATCCGGATTTGAAGAATGACGTTGCTTTCCTTTCCCAATATTCCTGCTACTCGAATAATGTGGATTTCGCCGGACGTATGGTTTACAACGATAAAGGCGAGGAGGTTATTAACTTCGGTAAGTATAAAGGCCGTTTGGTAACGGAGATCTTGAAGTCGGATCCGGGTTATTATTCTTGGATCATGAATGGCGATTTCCCGTTGAATACGAAGAAAATGTTGACAGAGATCCGTTTGAGAGACTTTAATTCAAAATAAGGCGATGAATAATTTTGAGTTTTGCAATCCTGTAAAGGTTGTGTTCGGCAAAGGAAGTATTGCCCGTTTGTCTGCGTTACTTCCAGAAGGAAGTAAGGTTCTGGTGGTATACGGTGGCGGTAGCATTAAGAAAAATGGCATTTATGAGCAGGTGACGGCAGCTTTGAAAGACTTCCATACCTATGAGTTTGGTGGTATTGAGGCGAATCCCCGTTATGAGACTTGTATGAAGGCTGTTGAGTTGGTGAAGGGGGAGAATATCGATTTCTTGCTGGCGGTAGGCGGCGGATCAGTGATCGACGCTACGAAATTTATCGCTTCGGCTACGTTTTTCGAGGGAGATCCTTGGGATATCTTGTCGAAAGGTGGCGTGATAAAGAAAGCGCTTCCTTTAGGAGTAGTGCTGACTTTGGCCGCTACCGGTTCGGAAATGAATGAACGGGCGGTAATTTCCCGGGAATCTGTCCATGAGAAATTAAATTTCATGTCTCCGTTGGTGTTCCCTAAGTTCGCTATCTTAGATCCGCAGGTAACTTATTCTTTACCTGAGCGACAGGTGGCTAACGGTGTCGTTGACTCGTTTATCCATGTGGTCGAGCAATACCTGACTTATCCGGTGAACGCTAAGGTTCAAGATTATTTTGCCGAGGGATTGATGAAGACAATTGTGGAAGAAGGCCGCAAGGTCTTGCAAAATCCGAATGATTATGATATTCGTGCTAATTTGATGTGGGCGGCTACGAATGCCTTGAACTGTTGGATCGGCCAAGGAGTACCCCAAGACTGGTCCTCACACCGTATGGGATATGCATTGACGGCGCAGTTCGGCTTGGATCATGCCCAGACTTTGGCGGTTATCTTGCCGGGTGTCATGACCTATATGCGTAAGGAGAAAGCGGCGAAACTGATCCGGATGGGAGAGGTCATATTTGGTATTACCGAAGGATCTGCCGATGAAAAGGCGCAAAAGTCAATAGAGGCTACGGAAGATTTTTTCCATTTCATGGGATTAAAGACCCGTCTTTCCGACTATGGGATCAAGGAGTCCGACTTGGATGCTTTGGTGGAACCTATCGATCGAATGGGATGGAAACTTGGCGAATATGGCAATATAAACTCAAAAGTAGCCAAAGAGATTCTTTTGTTGAGGTTGTAGAGACGCAACGTGCTACGTCTCTACTGGCAAAGATAAATTGATTCGATATATGATATTGAAAGATAAACATATTATATTAGGAATTACGGGGAGTATAGCCGCATACAAAGCCGCTTATATCATCCGGGGATTGGTGAAAAAAGGAGCCGAGGTACAAGTGGTTATCACGCCGGCGGGAAAAGAGTTTATCACTCCGCTTACGTTATCGACGTTGAGTAGCCACG
>OGLT01001452.1_pt1 | contig 12374 bp, 12 predicted proteins | sample 1572911 | NCBI WGS metagenome assembly OGLT01 (sample SAMEA2582014, study PRJEB24529) | metagenome | biome: Human gut stool | place: China | collected 2011 | reverse complement strand
GCAAAGCAGGACGGCTTGCACCACGTAAGACTGCCGATTATGCTTTTATTCTGCACATGATTTATCACTTGAACGAGGGTGGAACAATGGGTTGTGTTGCTCCGCATGGTGTACTATTCCGAGGAAATGCGGAGGGAGTTATCCGTCGTTTCCTCATAGAAAAGAAAAACTATGTGGATGCCATTATAGGATTACCTGCGAATATTTTCTATGGCACAAGCATTCCGACTTGTATTCTTGTTTTCAAAAAGTGCCGTAAAGAGGATGACAATATTCTGTTTATTGATGCAAGCAAGGAGTTTGAAAAGGTAAAGACTCAGAACAAACTCCGTGAACAGCATATTCAGAAGATTGTCGAAACTTATCGTGACCGCAAGGAAATAGAAAAGTACAGTCACCTTGCCTCTCTTCAAGAAATAGCCGAGAATGATTACAATCTGAATATTCCTCGTTATGTTGATACCTTTGAAGAGGAAGAACCTATTGATATTAAAGCTGTAATGGCAGAAATAAAGGAATTGGAAGCCAAACGTGCTGAACTCGATAAAGAGATTGAAGTGTACCTGAAAGAATTAGGCATTGTAGAATAGTTCAGAAAAGTAATAGCAATGGGTGAAAATGACAACATACCTCAGATGACACCTTCATTTGAGAATATATGCCGCAAGGATGAAAACGGGAACAAATACTGGAGTTCCCGTGACCTTTGTGGTGCAATGGGTTATTCTGCTTATTGGAAATTCCAAAGGGTCATAGATAAAACCATCAAAGTAGCCGGAGAAAAAGGAATGAATGTGGATGAGCATTTCAACCAAGCGGTTGATATGGTCAAGATAGGAAACGGTTCATTCCGCAAGGTAAACATATTCCGTCTCTCTCGTATGGCATGTATGATTATTGCGGAAAATGCTGATGGCAAAAAGTTGCTTGTTCAACAGGCACGAGACTTTTTCTCGCAATCTATCTCAATGACAGAGCTCATGCATAATTCGCTAAGCTCTAATATATTATTGTATAAGACAGCCCAAGGAGAAGCACGGGTAGAAGTCATTTTCAACAGCGAAACATTCTGGATGTCACAAAAAAGAATGGCGGACTTGTTTGGGGTTGATGTCAGAACCATTAATTATCATCTCGGACAAATTTACGAAACAGGAGAACTTTCTAAATCAGCAACTATCCGAAAAATTGGGATAGTTCAAATAGAAGGAGACCGGGAAGTGGAGCGTACGCCGCTATTCTACAACCTCGATGCTATTGTAGCGGTGGGGTATAGAGTAAATAGCTATCAAGCTACTCAATTCCGTATTTGGGCAACTTCAGTGCTGAAAGAGTTTATCATTAAAGGATATGCCCTCGATGACGAGAGGCTGAAACAGGGCAAACATTTCGGAAAGGATTATTTTGACGATTTGCTTGAGCGTATTCGTGAAATACGCACCTCAGAGCGCAGATATTACCAAAAGATAACTGACATTTATGCAGAATGTAGTGCGGATTACGACCCGAAATCAGAAGATACAAAGTTGTTTTTCAAGATGGTACAGAATATGATGCACCTTGCCGTTACCCATCATACGGCTGCAGAAATTATCTATCAACGGGCTGATTCCGAGCAACCTTACATGGGACTTACCACATGGAAGAAAGCTCCTGATGGAAGAGTGCAAAAGTCTGATGCCATCATTGCCAAAAATTATCTGTCAGATTCTGAATTGTCCCAGTTGAATCTTATCACAACTGCCTTTCTTGATATGGCAGAATCACGTGCTGCACGTCATATCGTTTCAACTATGGATGATTGGAAAAGGTTCCTTCAACAATATCTTGCAGCGATGGATTACGAGCCGTGCGATACGGCAGGAAAAGTGACACAAGAAGAAGCAAAAGATAAGGCTTATAGCGAATACGAAAAATATAAACTGATTCAAGATAGATCATACATATCTGATTTTGATCGTTTTAATGAGGGTAATGATGAAACTCCATTGCTTCCATTTGATTTGAATCCTACAAAAGAATGACAACTATGGCAATAGATAATAAAGATAAAAAAGTCCTCAAATCTTCGATCGAGCGAGAGCAGAACGAGCTTGCTTGCTCTGCCGAGCGTGAGAAGATAAAAGGTTCAAAGAACCTTAATGTTCCCCCTTTGAGATTCCCGGAATTTAACGGGGAGTGGGAAAAGTGTAAGATTTCAGACTTGTTGGATTTCTATTCCACCAATTCACTTAGTTGGGAGCAGCTTGAATATGACACTAATGCCATGATGAATTTACATTATGGACTTATCCACGTGGGACTTCCGACTATGATAGATTTGGCAAAAGACAAATTGCCTAATATAAAAGAGGGCAATATGCCCAAGAACTTTGAAATGTGCAAAGAAGGTGATGTGGCTTTTGCGGATGCCTCGGAAGATACAAATGAAGTAGCCAAGACTGTTGAGTTCTTTAAACTTGCAGGGAAAAACGTAGTCTGTGGATTGCATACAATTCATGGACGAGACAATAAGCACAAAACTGTTGTCGGATTCAAAGGATATGCTTTTTTATCTGCTACATTTCATAATCAAATAAGGCGAATAGCGCAAGGAACAAAGATTTACTCAATTAGCACCAAGAATTTTTCAGAGTGCTATATTGGATTGCCATCAAAACCAGAACAGACTAAAATTGCAACTTTACTACGCCTTATTGATGAGCGCATCGCCACCCAAAACAAAATCATTGAAAAGTTGCAGTCCTTAATCAAAGGACTAAATGACCACATTCTCAAAAACATTGAAGGTGACCAAGTTTGTTTCGCTGATTTAGGTGAAGCCTATGGTGGTTTAAGTGGTAAAAGTGGTGATGATTTTGGATGCGGTGACCCATTCATAACTTACATGAATGTATATCAGAACACTTACATTTCGGAAAATGATTACGAACTGGTGCAAATAGCCCCAGACGAAAAGCAAAACAGCGTGCAGTACGGTGATGCCTTATTCACACTCTCATCCGAAACCCCAGAAGAGGTTGGAATGGGTGCTGTATATTTGGGCAAATCACAAAAGCTTTATTTGAATAGCTTCTGCTTTGGCGTTCATTTCCATGGAAACCGTGTATTACCTCAATACATAGCTCACTTCATATCGAGTACTTCATTCCGTAAAGCAATATATCCGTTGGCACAAGGTAGCACACGATTTAATCTTCAGAAGAGGATTTTATGAGGATGAAGTTTGTATTGCCGTCCTTAGAAGAACAAGAACGTATCGCTACGGCTCTTGATGCTTTGCATAACCATTTGGCAAATGAAAAGTTGTTGACAGAGCAATACCTATTATTGAAGCAATTTCTACTCCAGCAGATGTTTATATGAGCATCTGTTGAAGCAGATATTGTTTCTGAATCTCGTATTTATTTAATAGCGTTCTATTTAATGACAGGTTCTCTTCATAGGCATTGAGCAGTCTGACTACGTTTTCCTGTTTAATCATGTTAGGAATATATACATAACAAGACGAAAGATTCTTTGCTGTAATAGAATATACTTTCGTTCCTTGTGCTAGTCGTCTTACTTGGTCGTGAAAATAACGAGAGTTAAAGACGAACCCTTTGAAGCCAAGAATGGTGTTTTGCTTTATGTCACGCCCATGAATTGTGTGCAAGCCACAAACCGTTTTGACGTCAATCGTGTTGGAAAACTCAATAGCTTTGCCAATTTCATTAGTGTCCTCTGATGCATCAGCGAAAGCAACATCACCATCCTGGCACACGGTATATTGCTTAGGTAGATAATTCGGCAGTATCCTCGGTAAGAGGGTTGAATCAATCATACTCGTCTGAAAACCATGTATTAAACCGTAATGCAGATTCCGAACATTACCATTGCTATAGCTTAGCTGTTCCCATGACAGGGAGTTGGTTAAGTAGAATTGCATAAAAGAGCGTAAATACACCTTCTCCCATGATGGGTTTTCCAATAGGCTATCTACAAGTCCTTTGATTAAGGATTGTCCACCCGTAATGTCCGCAATTATTGATCACATATTTAACAACGAGGTTCTGTCGTTTAGAAAGCGAATGCACCTTTCTGATGTAGCAACAAAAATTACTCAAAAGAACACCAATAATCATGTATCAAACGTATTGAGTAATTCTGCCAATCAGGGTATTATTCCTCAAAGCGAAGTATTTGATCGTGAGATTGCCAATGAAGACAATACCTCAAACTACTTTGTAATCTCGCAAAATGACTTTGTCTATAATCCTCGTAAGTCGGCTACTGCCCCTTATGGACCTATAAACAGATATAATGGCCGAACCAATGGGGTAATTTCGCCGCTGTATTTATGTTTTAGGAGTCATAACATTGATGTAGAATATCTTGGCTGGTATTTCAAAAGTGATTCATGGTATAAATATGTGTATCAAAATGGAGATACAGGCGTTAGGCATGATAGAGTAAGCATCAAAGATGAAATTTTTTTCTCAATGCCATTATTCATCCATAATGCAGATGAACAGATTGAAATCGCAAAACGGCTAAATAAAATAGAGTCATTTGTGAAGCTAGAAGAACAATATTTATTTCTACTTGAAAGTCAAAAATTATATCTGCTCCAGCAGATATTCATATAAACATCTGCTGGAGCAGATATTGCTTCTGAGCATGATAAGCGTCCAATAACTTTTGTTCTATATCTAATTTATCAGTCATGCTATCCAAAACAGCACAGAGCTGTTTCTGTGTAACTAAATCAGGAATAGATATGGATATATTTTCTATTGTTACTTTAGATAGACTTGGCACCCCTGAGGCCTCATTGTATTTTAACCAATCAATCGTAGTGAAAAGGTAATAGCAAAAACGAGGCGTGATAGAACGAAATGTATGCGTGTAGAATAAGGTATCAACAGTCCAGAACTTCCCTTTTAAGAATATTGGCTTGTTGATAGTACCTTTTCTACCTATGCATACACTTTCGCCGTCATACAAATAGCTATCTACAGAAAGCATATATCCACCAGTGCCATAAACGGGAATATTCCCATCTTCAAGATGTTTATAGTCTCTACCTGAGCCTATTGATAGAACATTGCCAATCTTAGTAGATTTCCATTCCTTTTGAGGAGTCATAAGTTTATCTACAATTGCGGACTTTAGTAATTTCAAATCCTCAATGATTTTGTTTTGGGTTGCAATGCGCTCGTCTATGAGAGACAATAGACGTGTTATCTTCTTTTGTTCCTCGATGGCAGGATGATAAACTCTAATATGCTTTAAGTTTTCACCATACAGGTGTACGACAGAAACACCTTGGGCAACACGAGCAATGTCTTTTTTACGAGTACCATTAAGTTGATAAGCGAAGAATCCTCCATCATTATTTTTGAGTCTTATGATGTTCAAATCGCCACCCAGCAGGATGTTATTAAACGGAACACATCGAGCTGTTGATATGTCTATAGCAGTTTCTCCAGAACATGGAATTATGACATCATTTGCCTTACTTTTAACCAGCAATGATGAATCCAACTCTGTTCTACTATATACCTCGTTTATTATTTCTGATTTGTATTTTGTATAAAGTTCACCATACAATATGCAAGGAGAACCATGCTCAGATAATTGATCTTTCGATATTCCACTGCCTTTTGTTATCTCTGCGATTTTTTCAAGTTTGGTTTCCTTCCACTCCCCACTGAACTCCGGGAATCTCAAATGGGGAACATCGCTCATTATATTTCTCTAATTATAGACATTTATCATTAAATGAAATAATATGAGCAACAAAACAATTAGAGAAATTGCGGTAGCTTGGAAAGAGTACAAGCGACCCTATGTGAAGCAGTCCACAATGGCGGCTTATGTGTTAATCTTGGAGAACCATATCCTTCCCACTTTTGGAGAGTGTGATTCGCTCCATGAAGAGATTGTGCAGGACTATGTCCTGCGAAAAATCGAAAGTGGATTAAGTGTAAAATCTGTAAAGGACATTTTGATCGTTCTAAAAATGGTGATGAAGTTCGGGGTAAAAAACGAATGGATGGACTATTATGAATGGGACATCAAATATCCAACCATTTCGACAAACAAAGAGTTGGAGGTTCTATCAGTAGCCAATCACAAAAAGGTGCTCAACCATATTCAAAACCATTTCTCTTTTGCTGGACTTGGTATTTACATTAGTCTATGTACTGGGCTTCGCATAGGGGAGGTCTGTGCCTTGAAATGGAGCGACATCAACACAATGGACGGGACTATTACCGTAAACCGCACAATAGAGCGAATATATATCATTGATGGGACACAAAAACATACAGAGTTGGTTATCAACACTCCCAAAACACAGAACTCATGTAGAGAGATTCCTATGACAAAGGAATTGTTCGCAATGATGAAGCCTCTGAAAAAGGTAGTCAATGATGATTTTTATATTCTAACCAATGCTGAATATCCGACAGAACCGCGTACCTACCGGAATTATTATACCAAACTAATGGAAAAATTAGGTATCCCAAAACTAAAGTATCATGGACTTCGCCATAGCTTTGCCACTCGTTGCATAGAAGCCGGATGTGATTACAAGACAGTTAGTGTATTGCTTGGACATTCCAATATCTCAACGACTTTGGATCTCTATGTTCATCCAAATATGGAACAGAAAAAGCGTTGCATTGCAAAAGTATTCAAGTCACTTGGTAAATGACGAATAAAGAGTGGGAGGATATTCAAATGCAATCCTCTCACTCTCGATTCCAACATGATTGGCGATTTTTGAGTTCGTAAAAGCGAGTCTGCAAATAAGCAACTGGTTGAAATTTATTAGCAAATGTACAATCTTACATTTTACGCAGTGGACTGCGTATTTTTACGCACTACAAAGAGGATAGGCTATTTCCTATTTTAGGATGCTATTCGGAAGTTGGCTAAATCAATCTTAGGAATCTGGCAGGTTGATGTCGTTAAATTGGTAAGCGTTTGGACAATAGTCCTGTGTTCATGTTCATCATCGAGTATCTTCACTTATGGGGCGGCATTGCTCTGGAATACCGACATTGGAACTTGAATTATGAAAAATGATTCCTAAAAGAGTTCGCAAAAGAGCAAGAACAGTTCCTAAAAGAACCTACGGAGTTCACAAAAGAGTTCATAAAAGAACAGTTGGGTTCGTAAAAGAACTACTGAAATGCGCTTCTACGTGGCTGCTATCAAACAGCCAGCAGAGGCACTACACGCCAATCCGAAACATAGAGTTGCGTGGCGAGTAAGCACACTTCATCTTCGCAATAAAGCCATATCCTGCTTGCCTGGGATTGGCAACTTCTCACGAGCGATTTATCGCTTGGGGTATTGAGTTACCCTAACTCAATAGAGGTCGTATAATGGGCAAGCCCAGGACACAATTAAGTGTGCAAATTTCGCTTTTTGTCGAGAAAGACGAGGAAGAGGCTGGCGAAAAGAAAAAGTGCTTAAATAACGCTATTTTTCATCCAATCAGCTTGCTGGAAGATTGGCATTCTCAAACGACCTATTGGTCGCTTGGGGTATTAGGCTCTTATCCCAAGATATAACTTATATAGTTTATTTATAATGTATTATGCTATTATTTATATTCTTCAAGTAACAAAATAGTATCATATTATAAGAAAACAATAACATCATAATACAAAGGAGGGACTCTTCTATAAACAGAAGAGTCCCTCCTTTGTATTTTTAGAGATACTTTTGTTACGAAATCCCTATATTTTGTACCCGATACTCTTTAGGCGTACACCCAGCCATTTTCTTAAACCAACGGCTGAAATGCTGTGGATATTGAAACCCCAATTCGTATGCAATCTCGCTGATAGACTTTGATGTGTCAAATACCCGTTCTTTCGCCACATCAAGCATCTTTTGCTGGATATGCTTCAATGCAGATATTCCAGTTTCCTTTTTTAACAAATCGCCCAAATAACTGGCAGAAAGGCAGAGTTTATCTGCGCAATACTGTACGGAAAGCATACCTTTTTCGGCAGAAGCATTAGTGACTAAATAATCCTCCACAAGATTTTCAAAACGTGTCAGAATATCTTTGTTAGCATTTTCACGAGTAATGAACTGACGGTCATAAAAACGGATGCAATAGTCAAGTAACAGTTTGACATTATCCACAATCAGCGATTTGCTGTGTTTGTCAATGGGATATTGCAGTTCTGCCTGTATCTTCTCCATACACTCTGTAATCGTCCGGCGTTCGTGTTCTGATAGGTGCAGGGCTTCGTTGGCATTGTATGAAAAATATGTATAATCTTTCATCATGCTTGCCAACGGAGTTCCCCGTAACAGTTCGGGGTGGAATACCAATGCCCAACCTGCCGGTTGATGAAGTTCACCGTCATCATCAGCTCCCATGACTTGCCCCGGAGCTGCAAAAAGAACAGTTCCCTTTTCATAATCATATAAACTTCTTCCGTAACTCATAGTGCCGCAGTCCGTATCTTTCAGTAAGACTGCATAGAGATTATAAAGTCGTCGTCCATGACGAATGGGTGACATCTTGTCGCAATCAACAATGCTTATCAGCGGATGCAATGCTTCTATGCCGAAAAGGTCACAATAGTGTTGTACCGTATCGAGTTTTGTTATTTCATTCATAACCTATTATTTACTGAATACAAAATTACTTCTTTTCCGGCAAAGATAAGCCGTTCAGATAAGATTATATGTTTCAATTTTATCTGAAATATGACCAATTTTATAGATAATGGCAAACATTGCACAGCCCGACCTATAAAATTGGTTTTTCTATCCGCAGAATTGATACATCATAGGTTAATTATTCCCCCTAATTTTGCATTATGAATAATTTAAAAGAAATGGATATGAAAAAGTTATTGAAAAGTATCGCTTGTGTCTTATTCTGTATAAGCAGCATTTATGCCCAAAATAAGGAAAGTATGTTAAATTTGAAAGAAAGACAAATCGCCGCAATCAGTGGGAGTGCGGCAAAGGGAGATAAGCCGGGACTGACTACGGCTCTAACTGCTGGATTGGATGCCGGACTGTCTGTGAATGAAATCAAAGAAGTGCTTGTTCAACTCTATGCCTATTGCGGTTTTCCCCGTAGCATGGGTGCGTTGAACACGTTTATAGGTGTCTTGCAAGAGCGCAAGGCACAAGGTATCAACGATGCAGAGGGAGCATTACCGACCTTACAAGATGTAAGCAGAGGTGTAGAATACGGTGCAACCAATCAACGCAAGTTATTCGGACGTGATGCACAGGGTGCTGTATTGGCATTTGCTCCGGCAATCGACCAATACCTTAAAGCGCATCTTTTTGGAGATATTTTCGGGCGTGACAATCTTGATTGGAAAACAAGGGAGTTGGCAACTATCGCTATGCTTGCCGCTATGGACGGAGTGGAAAACGAGTTGAATGTACATATCGCTCATGGAAAATACAATGGTCTGACAGATGCACAAGTCGATGAAATCATTACACTTGTCCGTGCTTCCGAATGGAAACAAGAACCATTAAAAACTTTTGTGGCAGACAATAAGGTAACAGTAAGAAAGGTATTCTACAAAAACCGTTATGATATTACATTGGCTGCTGACCTTTATATGCTGGCAGATATGGATATAAACGCCAAGCACCCTGCGCTGATTATCGGGCATCCATTTGGAGCAGTAAAAGAACAGTGTGCTGGATTGTACGCACAGGAAATGGCTAAGCGTGGTTTTGTCACACTGGTGGAAAATATAAAGTCACTTGACCCACTATTATACTCCTGATTGACCCATCAAAAAAATATGAGATTTAAGTAGAGAAAAATGCATTTTAACCCGGATCAGTTTCAGTTATAATTCTTTATAGCAGATACTACTTCTTTTTAGCATTAATCTTTCTTACAGAATCTCCTGTTAGTTCAATTTTGTGTGCAGTATGTACAATTCTGTCCAGGATTGCATCTGCTACCGTAGGATCACCAATTGCATCATACCAACTTTCGACAGGAAGTTGTGATGTTATTATGATTGATTTTAATCCGTGTCTGTCTTCTATTATTTCCATAAGGATTGACCTTTCCCTGGCATCCAGTCCTATAAGAAACAGATCGTCTAGAATAAGCAGTGAACACTTTTCAATTTTTTTCATTTCAGATTCTATAGTTCCCTTGTTTTTGGCCATTTTAAGCTGTCCCATAAGCTTTGACGCATTGGAGTATAAAGTTCTGACTCCATTTTTGCATGCTTCATATCCTATTGCTGAAGCAATATAGCTTTTACCTGTTCCGGAACTTCCCGTGATAAAAACATTCTGTCCGTCTTTTATAAAATCAAGAGATGCAAGTCTCTCAAGCCGGTTACGGTCAAGGTTACGTTTTATGGTATAGTCTATTTTCTCCATATATGCCTTATATCTGAAGTTGGCAGACCTTATCAGTCGCTCAATGCTTAATTGCGTCTGTAATCATACTCACTTTTTGGAAGCCATTTAAGGAATTCATCATTTGTCATACCATCAGAGGATGTTGTCCTACAGTCATTTCTGTATGTTTCAAGCATACCGTAAAAACGTAATTTGGAGAGTAATTCCATTATTCTGTCCATATTTTTTCCGACTGTTCTATTTGTTTTATTATTACTTGTCATTTTTATCTATGTTTTTAGAGTTAAAATAATCCTTACCTCTGAGATTTCTGTGTTTAGGGGTAAGTTCCGGAGCCTGTCCTTCCATTTGGACATGATACTTTTCATCTTCCCTGTTTACAAGAATACTTTCAAGCTCGTTGAATCCGAACATGCAGGATTCCATTGCTATCTGGCATGCAAGAACCATTCAGTCGTGTCCGAAACGTTCCACAAGACTTAATATACCATCAGCTGAACGTACTGCTTGAGCCGGATATTTTTTAGCTACGGCCACAAGCTTTATGTACTCCTCTACTATCGGATCGATTTTACGTGCCTTGCAGTATACATCATCCATTCTGATTCTGTATTCATGTAGTACTCCGGGAAGTTTATGGGAAGGTTTTTCTGAATATGTGAAAGGTGTATCATCCCTGCGATGTGTCGTAATGTGCCTGAATTTATGATATATCTCCACTGTATCCCCATCATACAGTAATTCTACAGTATCGCCGATATACTCTTTAGGGACACTGTAATAGTGATTGTTAAGCGATACATAACTGTTTCTCATGACAGTTGCCGTTTTCCGACTTTTTGATATAAATCTTGTAGTCGGTAATGTATGCAGCCTGTCTTTCTCTACCTCTATGAAACGCTCCTTACGGCTGTAGCTGCGGTTGTACATCTTTCGGCTGTTCAATGCATCCGTATGTTTCATTATTTCTATGTTCAAGGCTTCAAGATCATTGAATTTCAATCCTGTCATCTTTGAATAGACCTCCCTGTAAAGCAGTCTTACGGCATTTTCAACCAAAGCCTTGTCTTTGGGCTTGCGCACCCTTGCCGGAAAGACTACGCATCCGTAATGGTCTGCAAAAGCTGCAAAATCATCATTTATTACAGGCTCTATTCCACCGGGCTTTGTTACGGCAGATTTGAGGTTGTCGGGAACTATGGCATTTGGTACACCTCCAAAATAATGGAAAGCATTTTCACACGCCTAGATAAGATATTCTTTCTTTTGCGATGGTACAGCTCGTAATAAATAATCTGGCTGCAAGGAAGTATAGCGGCAAAGACTTCCACGGGAACCTTATCACCCGTATTCCTGTCTGAAATATAGAGTTTGTCACCGGCAAAATCCACATACATCTGATCACCGGCTATATGATCTATGCGCCCAACCGGTACTTTTACCTCCCTTTCACGTCTGAGATACAGGCAGAATGAACAATAGCTGTAACCTTGGGGACGGTTTCTCAGATACTCCTCATACAAGGACCTTCTTGTTGTTCCACGGGATTTAAGTCGTTTAATGTACTCAGGTATATGTTCTTGAAGATACTTATACTCTGCAGATCCTGTTGATTCGTTGTCAGTCTCCGTACCGAAAAGCTCGTGCAGATGATGCTCGTCCATTTTCAACAGGCGTTCCAACTCTATACCCATATCTTCGTATATATGGATATATCGTTTTACTGTATTACGTGAAATCTGAAGAGAAGAACTGATACTACGGATACTCATTCCTGACTGGTAGCACCGCAGTATGTGTTTGATTCTTATTTTCATTCTTTAAAATTTTTATTCGGTTAATAATACCGGGTTAAAATGCTTTTTAAAGTACAAAAAACAAGACTGAAATGTGGTAATTCTATAGGGTCAATTTTTATTATAATCTTAGTGGCTCAGTTTCGGTTATAAAGGTGGGTCAGGTCACTTTTACAATAGTGGGTCAAGTGACTTTATATTTTCCAG
>OGLT01001447.1_pt1 | contig 12405 bp, 11 predicted proteins | sample 1572911 | NCBI WGS metagenome assembly OGLT01 (sample SAMEA2582014, study PRJEB24529) | metagenome | biome: Human gut stool | place: China | collected 2011 | reverse complement strand
TTTTCAAACGCATACAGGCGTTCATCCACGATACCTTTCTGTGTATCCACAACCAGCAAAACCATGTGTAAGCCCTCCTGTGTATCTTTGGTTTCATCCTACCATAATGTGATTGTGAATATCGCCATCAACTCCGGAAGGTTGAAAAACTTGGCAAACCGGGTGCGGGCACGATAGCCGGTACCCTCCGGGGCAAGTTCGATGGCCGTGGTCGTCTCACCAAAGGTAGATCTGCTTTCTGCGAAAACCGCCTGCTGGATGCTGTACCGCCGCCCGCAAATGCAAGGGCAACGGTGTAGAACTTTTCCGGGGTAAATGCTGCAATTTCTGCCTCCCGCACCACCGTCATGGTAAGCACCGGGGTCATGACCCGGCCCACCGCCAGTGGCCGACCATACAGGCATGAAAAAAGCCGGGACGCGTTGATTTCAATATGTAAGGCGGCAAACGCCGCCAGTAAAATTATTCTTCTGCGTTATCCTCCTCGCCGGGTTCCTCCGGCTCATCCTCCATCGGAATCTCAAAATCGCCCTTGTCCTCGGTGTAATCTGCATCGGGGTCAAGGGCTTCTTTTTCGGCCTGCTTTCGTTCCTGTTCGGCCTGCGCCACAGCTTCTTTTTCAGCAGTATAGGCTTCGGCATCCTCTTCTTCCATCAGGGTCAGAAGGTCGGCTTCATCCACCAGATTCATGAAGTGGACGGTCTGCTGTCCCTTGGCATTACGGTCAATGACCAGATAAAAAGTCGCACCCGACTTGCTGACCAGCGTGATGAACTGCTGCCCGCTGCCATCGGAATAGCTGGTGTGGTAATCATCCACCAGTGACAGATTGCCCTCCGGGGTCAGTGCGCCCGTTTCCTCATCCGTGATGGTAACGGCATCTTCTTCCTCCACGACTTCCGGCAGAACAGGCTCCTCCACCGGGGCGGTATCACCCTCATAGGCGAAAGCGGGAGCGGCCATACCGATGCACAGCACCGCCGACAGCAGCAGTGCACCAAACTTCTTAAACTTCATCTTCATTTTCCTCCTTCTTAAACGAAACTCCCACCGCTGCCAGTGCAGCCGGGTTCGGGGTAGTGTTGGCCGACTGTCGCAGCAGAGCTGCAAGCTGTTCCGGGGTCACATTGGCCGTGCGTACCATGCTGCTGACCTCGGCAGCTTCTTCCTCCTGAATCCGCCGCTCCAGAACTGCAATGCGGTTGTTCAGCTTGATGCGGCGTTCCTGCTCCTTTTTGAGTGTTGCCCGCAGCTTATCCAGTTTTTCACTCATCGTAAACTCTCCGTTTCATTTTGAAAGCCGCCCGAATCCGGCAAGATACTGCTGCCAGTAGGACGAGTGAATGTTTGCATATTTGATGGGGTCACCAGCCGATACCATCATGCCGTTTCCAAGGTAGATTCCGCAATGGCTCATCCCCGGCGTATCATAGGTTCCTTTAAAGAAAACCAAATCGCCTGGTTTTGCTTCTGCTTCGGAAATATGCTGGCTTTTCTGCCATAATCCGTTGGCCGTAGTACGTCCCACATTATAACCATTCTGGTTATAGACCCAGCAGACGTATCCGGAACAGTCAAAGCCTGTTTCGGGAGAACTTCCGCCCCACACATAGGGCGTTCCGACATATTTTTTGGCTTCCTCATAGATAGCCGCAAATTCGCTGTCGGTCAGAGCTTCCGCAGGAACCGTGTAGTCGATGCCGGGTGCGCCGGAGCCATCCGAGCCGCCGGGCGGTAAGCCTCCATTAAAAAGGTAGGGTCTGCCGCCCAGCGTGTCCTGAAAAATCTGATACCGCTGCCATTGATCTTCGGTCAGTTCTTCCCGTATGACGACCTCCAAGCCACGGTTTTCCAGCTTCGTGTGGAAGATTTTGTATTCATAGGGCACCTGCGTGGGCACAGGGATGCCCGCCGGGCTGATGACCCAAACGGTCCGGTACCGTATCTGCACCTCCACCCATGTTGTCAGCTTATACTGCTTTTTGAAGATTTCCTTCAGCTTACCCTGTACCTCCGACCGGGTATAGTCGTCATACAGGGTCGTGAGAAACGAGGTCAGCTGCCACGGGTCGTGTTCAATGGGGTCAAGGTGATACCGATACTCGTTGTATCCGGGGTGGTCCTGCGGGGTGCGCTTGATTTTTTTGTCCAGCTCTTTTTCCAGTTTCTTATAGTCCTGCTCTGCGCCCCGGATGTCCCGGTCCTCGGCGGTGTAGATGGTCTGCCCGGAAACATGCGTAGTGCCGGAAAACAAAATAGAACAGGATGAAAACGCCGACATGACCAGCAGCAGGAGCAAAAGAAAAACGCCCACGACCACAAGCGCGTGTGCGTTGCCCTTTGCAAAGTTTGCAATGCCATTGACTGCGGCACTGACTGCCGACCTTCCTTTGTCCGCCACCTGCTCTACGCCGGACCGGGCTGCCGATGCACTGCCGGCTGCCTGCGCAGCCATACCGCCTGACTGAGCTGCAGCATAGTAGCTTTTTCAATGCAGCGGCTCGCATAGGTTGAGAACCGTGCCTTCCGGGTAGAGTCGAAGGTATCCACCGCCTTCATCAGGCCGATGGTCCCGATGGAGATCAGATCTTCCTGGTCGCTGGGCTGGGCGTAGTATTTTTTCGCCACATGCACCACCAGCCGCAGATTGTGCCGGATGAGCGTTTCCCGCGCCGTGGGGTCGCCCGCCCGCAGGGCCGCAAAGGTCTCGACCTCTCAGTTTCAGCTTACAACAAAAAATGAGATAAGCTCCCTTTCGGGGACGTCTATCTCATTTTGATATTGTCAATATCAGTTGACAGATATTGGCTCTTTGAGTTCCCTGTGTCAACTTTTATTGTACAACACCACTTTTCAACGGCCCGGTTCCATGTTACAATAAGAAAAAACGAAATCGGGTGATCTTTTGGAATTTTATGGCACCATCGGCCCCGCCTGTGCCCAGCCGGAGACCTTGCAGCGCATGGTGGAAGCTGGCATGACGGGCATCCGCATGAACCTTTCCCATGGGCCCCTTTCGGCCCACAAAGACTGGCTGGACATGATCCACGCCGTGGGCATCCCCCAGCTGCTCATCGACCTGCAGGGGCCGGAGCTGCGCATCGGCACACTGACCCAGCCCCTTGTGCTGGAACCGGGGCAGAGCCTCCGGCTGGGGCAAGGGGGTGTTCCCTGCCCGGCGGCGCTGGTGCAGGCGGCCCGGCCGGGCCAGAACCTCCTGCTGGACGACGGCAGGCTCCTTGTGCAGGTTGCCGGAGCCGACGGCGCGGCCCTGCAGTGTACCGTGGTGCGGGGCGGCACTCTGCAAAGCCGCAAAAGCCTTGCGGCGCCGGGGCTGGCGGTAGCCTCCCCCACGTTGACGGAGGCAGACCTGCAAAACCTGCAGCTGGCGGGAGCCTGCGGCGTTACCGGGGTGATGCTGCCCTTCGTGCGGGGGGCCGAGGACATCCGCACCCTGCGCCGGGCGCTGGAACAGGCCGGGGCCGGGCAGATCCGCATTTTTGCCAAGATTGAGAACCTTGCGGGGGTGCAGGCCCTGCCGGAGTTCCTGCCTCTTGTGGATGAAGTGGTCATTGCCCGCGGGGACCTCGGCAACGCCATGCCCCTGTGGGAACTGCCCCGGTGCCAGAAACAGCTTTCGGCGGTCTGCCGGTCTGCCGGGGTGCCCTTTATGGTGGTGACCCAGATGCTGGACAGTATGTGCAGCCGGGCGGTACCCACCCGCGCCGAGGTCAGCGACATCTACAACGCCGTGTCAGACGGTGCTTCCAGCGTGATGCTCACCGGGGAGACTGCCGCGGGGCAATACCCGGTGGAGGCCATGGAGTATCTTGTGCGCACTGCCCGCACTGCCTTGGAATAACCAGGATGAACCGCTCGTTTTCTACGGTGGTTCCTGCAAAGATGATACCGCATGCGCCACCAGGGTGGCAATGAGCCAGCCGCCTGCTCTTTACACAAACGGATTGTAGAACCGCCCGAACCGGATGGTCACGGTGAGGCTGAGGAACAGCAGGAGCACCCCGACACCCAGCGCGATGAGATCGCAGCGGACGAAAGGCCGCTGGGTGTACCAGGTGCGCTTGTTCTTTTTGCCAAAGCCGCGCAGCTCCATCGCGTTGGAGATGGTGTCGATGCGGTTCAGGCTGGTCAGGATGAGCGGCAGCAGGATGTTGACGGAGTTTTTGAGCCGCTTGAAGAAGGGTTCCTTTCTGCCAAGCTCCACACCGCGGGCCTGCTGGGCCTGGCTGATGCTGTGGTAGTCGCGCTGGATGTCCGGAATGTACCGCAGCGCAATGGCCACCGAGTAGCCCACCTTGTACGAAATGCCGATGCTGTTCAGGCTGGCCGCAAACTCGCTGGGGTCGGTGGCCGAGATGAACAGGATGGCCACGGGCAGGGCCACGAAATACTTGAGCGAGATGTTGCACATATAGAACAGCTGCTCAGCCGTCAGGTCATACCGCCAGAACAGGTGGCAGAGCACCGTGCGGGTGCCGTACAGCGTCGTGCCCTGGTCGGGGTCGAACAGGAAGATGAACAGGTTGTTCAGCAGCAGGAATACCAGCATGAACACCAGCATGAACCGCACCTCGCGGAACCTGATCCGGCTCAGCTTGAACGCGGCCAGGCTGACCGCCAGCAGCGCCAGCAGAACCCAGGTGTTGTAGGTGATCATGCTGGCAAAGGTGAACAGCAGAAAGAACGCCAGCTTGGTGGTGCCGGTGAGCTTGTGAATGACGCTCTCCCGCGGGAGATAATTCAAAACAGTTTTAGCGGCCATGTTCCCGCACCTCCCGGTCCTGCGCGATGAAGCGCTCCACAAATTCCTGCGCGGGCGCAATGCCGCAGCGGTTGGCCAGCGTGTAGAGGCTGGTCTCCTTCAGTGCGGCCTGCCGGATGAGGGCGGGGTCGCACAGAACACCCGCCGGGCTGCGGTCCGCAATGAGTGCACCGTCGCAGAAAACCAGCGCCCGCTGGGTGTATTCGAGCATCAGGTGCATGTCGTGGGTGATCATCACGACCGTGACGCCCTGGGCGTTCAGCCCCCGCAGGAACTCCATGATGTCGGTGTAGTGGCGGAAATCCTGGCCCGCCGTAGGCTCGTCCAGCAGGATGAGCTCCGGGTCCAGCGCCAGTACGCTTGCGATGGTGACACGCTTTTTCTGGCCGAAGCTCAGCGCCGACACCGGCCAGTTCCGGAAGGGATACAGCCCGCAGATCTTGAGCGTCTGCTCCACCTTTTCCCGGATCTGCGCTTCGGTCAGGCCGGAGCGCTGCAGGCCCAGTGCCACTTCGTCGTAGATCATGGTCTTGGAGATCATCTGGTTGGGGTTCTGCATCACATAGCCGATGTGCTGGGCACGGCGGCGGATGTTCTCCTCAGCCAGCGATCTGCCGTTGAGGAAGATCGCGCCCGCATCCGGCGTCTCGAACCCGCAGATGAGCTTGGACAGCGTGGATTTGCCCGCGCCGTTCCGGCCCACGATGCTGACCATCTCCCCTTTGCCGATGGAGAAGCGGACATTCTTCAGGGTCGTCTGCCCCTTCTGGTAGCCAAAGCACAAGTCCCGTACTTCCAGCAGCGGTTCTGGGGCCGGGGCAGTTTCCGGCTGCGGATAGGCGGTGAACCAGTTCCTCAGGGCCGTGGTGTCGGCTTCGTTCAGGACGAGGCTGTCCACATGCGACGGGTGCTTTTCCGGGGTGATGTCCACGCCCGCATACCGCAGAGCGGTCAGGTAGAGCGGCTCCCGGATGCCGTTTTCGGTCAGCAGAGAGGTGGAAAGCAGCTCATCCGGGCGGAGGTCGGCCAGAATTCTGCCCTCGTTCACGAGGACGATGCGGTCCACACTCCGCCAGAGGACATCCTCCAGCCGATGCTCGATGATGAGCACAGTGGTGTCGGTCTTTTTCTGGATCTCGTCGATGAGCTCCATGGTCTGCTTGCCGGTGGCCGGGTCCAGGTTGGCCAGCGGCTCGTCGAAGAGCAGGATCTTGACCTGATCCACCATAACGCCCGCCAGACTGACCCGCTGTTTCTGCCCGCCGGAAAGCTCATGCGGTGCATAACCGAGGTGGTTCTCGATGCCCACCAGCTCCGCAGCGCGGCGGGTGATGGTGTGCATCTCCTCCTGCGGCATACAGCTGTTTTCCAGCGCAAAGGCGATGTCCTCGCCCACGGTCAGGCCAATGAACTGGCCATCCGGGTCCTGCAATACCGTGCCCACATGGGCCGACAGCTCAAAGATGCTGCTGTGCGGCGCATCCACGCCGTCCACGGTCAGGGTACCGGTGCACACGCCGGGGTTCGAAAAGGGGTTCAGGCCGTTGATGCAGCCCGCCAGCGTGCTTTTGCCGCTGCCGGACGGGCCTGCGATGAGCACACGCTCCCCCGGATAGATGTCCAGGTCGATGCCGGTCAGCGTGGGACGCTTCTGGGCGCGGTACTGGAACGAGAAATCTCGGAACGAGATGATGGGTTCGTTACGTTCTGCCATGGGCAAATTACCTCAGCTGTTCAAACAAAAAGCCTTTCCTCCGGCGGATGGCCGAGGGAAAGGCTGCGGGTTCCATCCAGAGTCGCTCCGCCTGGATCACTCCTGGTCGAGAGAGCCCTTCTTGGCGATGGTCCTGGTATAGGCCAGCACCAGCAGGCCGCCCACCACCACAGCGGTGATGATGTTGGACATAGCGGCAAAGGCACCCTGCGCAAAGACCTTCTTGGCCGGCTCGGCGTAGATCAGGATATCCAGCACCGGGGCCACCACGACCCAGGCCAGCAGATGGGCTGCGATGTTGGCGACCGTAAAGGCGGCCATCTTCTTTTTGCCGAACTCGCCCTCCTGCAGGTCCAGCTTTTTGGCGAACAGGCCCACCACAACGCCCACGAAGGCCGAAGCGATGACCCAGCTCCACCACGGGCTGCCGCCCCAGGACAGGTCGATCAAGGTGTGGCCGATGAAGCCGATCAGACCGCCGGCCACCGGGCCGTACATCGCGGCCAGCAGGGCCAGAACGGCGTACTGCAGGCTGATGTTGGTGTTGGGCACCGGGCTGGGAATGGCCACGAACCGGCCCAGAACAAAGAACAGGGCTGCGCCGATGCCGACGGCGACCACTGTTTTGATGCCGTTGTTATTTTTCATATTCTTTCGCTCCTCTTTTTTTGCACCGCAGTGTGCGGCATTTTTTTCAAGGCATTGTCAGTATACGACAAGCCGGGAACCCTTGTCAATGGACAAACGGCTCTCTTTGCAGAAAAAACGCCGGTTTTGCCGTTTCAGCGGGAGCTTTGGGGCTGCGGCACCAGTTTGCAGACCAGCCGGACCATCACCGGCGTCAGCGGGAGCCACACCAGTGTGCACAGCAGGTTGAACAGGGTGTGGGCGTTGGCGATCTGCCGCGCCAGCACTTCCAGCTCCGGCCCCTTGGGTGAGACGGCCTCCACCAGCCTTGTCATCCAGGGCAGAGCCAGCAGGCAGACCACGCTGCCCGACAGGTTGAAGCAGCAGTGCGCTGCCGCCGTCCGCCGGGCATCCGTAGGCTGACCCACCGCCGCCAGCACCGCCGTGATGGTCGTGCCGATGTTGTCCCCCAGCAAAATGGGCAGGGCACCGGCCAGCCCCAGCACACTGTGGATGCCGTCCGGCCCGGCCTGCTGCGCGGCCCGCTGCAGCACCGCGATGGTGGCCGAGCTGCTCTGCACCACCAGCGTCATCCCGGTGCCCAGCAGCAGCCCCAGCAGCGGCGTATGCCGCACCTGCGTCATCCAGCGGAGGAAGACCGGGTGTTCGGCCAGCGGAGCCATCGCGCCGGACAAAACTTCGATGCCGTCGAACAGCAGGCCGAACGAAAACACCGCCAGCCCCAGCTGCCGCGTCCGCTCCCGCCGGGCCAGCAGCCAGACCAGCACCCCCGCAAACAGGATGGGGAACACCCAGTCCGCCAGCCGGAACGCCACCAGCTGGGCCGTCATAGTGGTGCCCACATTGGCCCCGAACACCACAGCCACGGCCTGCGGCAGCTCCATCAGCCCGGCGCTGACGAACCCGATGACCATCACCGTGGTGGCCGAGCTGCTCTGCAGCACCGCTGTGACCAGCAGCCCCGCCAGCGCCCCGGTGAGCGGTGTGCGGGTGATGCGGCGCAGGAACCCCCGCATCCGCTCCCCTGCCGCCTGATGCAACGCCCGGCTCATGTTCTCCATCCCAAACAAAAACAGCGCCAGCCCACCGGCCAGCCCGAATGCCGCCCGAACGCCTTCCCCCATGTGTCGTCCTCCTCTCGGTGTGGATAACACAAAAATACTCGCTTTCCGGTGGGAAAGCGAGTACATTTTGCAAGGGAGTCGGTCATCTGTCCGTCCGGACGCAGCGCTGGGCATACCGCGCCTGTCCGCCTGTGGTGCAGGGAAACAGCTCTCTGCAGGTCTTGCGCTTTTTTGGGGGGCGTTCTTAGTTCGTGCCGGTCAGCTTGAATTTGTTCAGGGTCTGGATGGTGGTCACGATGACATTGACGTTGTTGACGATGGAGCTGCCAGCAGAGAAGATGCGGGCGACGTAGTTGAACAGGGTGCCAACGTTCAGGAAGATCTTCCAGGCCCCGGTATCGGTGATCGAGCCACCGTTCAGGTAGACCATCTCGTTCTCGTCGATCTCGGCAAAAGCAGCAGGCATCTTGATTTCGTTCATAACAGGGATTCCTCTCTTTCAAACGTTCGATTCGTTTTTGTGTTTCAGCAATGCAGGCCGACTCAGCCGTGCATCGCAACCAGTGTCACGACTAGGACCGTCGTTCCGACGATCAGGATCTCGCCCAGGTGGTCCTCCAGCCGGAAGGTGCTGGCGGGCTGTTCGGCCGCCTCCGGCTCCGGCTCTGCGGTGGACTCGCCCGACACAGGCGTCCAGTGGGCATACAGGGTCTGCCCATCTTCCTGGAACTCGTACTCAGCCGGCTTGATCTTATCGCCGCCCACAAGATCCGTATACCAGCCATCGAAGAGGTAGCCTTCCATGGTGGGGGTGGGCAGTCTGGAAGTCCGGTAGGTCTCCGTGCCATCCGAAGTTTTGATGCGGTAGACGAAGACGTACTCCGGGGTGCCGATGCCGCCCTGCCGCTCCAGATAGATGGTGTAATAGTTGGGGTTGTCCGCAAATGCCAGCGGCGTCACGCAGCAGAACATTGCCAGCGTCACCACACTGAGCATCAGCCGCTTCAGGAATTGCTTCATCGTTGCTGCCTCACTTTCCAGTCTTGCCGGTGCCGGGCAGCGCCCTGCGCCGGAAGCAGGGAGACCCCACGCCCTTCCGGGCAGACTTTCTCTATATAGGTTATACGATAAACACAGCATTTTGTCAATCGGAACTGCGCAATTTTCGCATTTTCATGTTTTCTGAAACCGCAACCCCCGCACCGTGCTGCGGCATCAGGGCGCTGCGAGCAGGGAAACCACGGCAGCGGCGCAGGGTCTTCGGCAGAATGCCGCCTGCCAGGTGATGTGTTCCGGCTCCACCGGTTCAAAATAGCAGGAGGAACACGCCGCAGCCACACCTTCTGCCTCATCTGCACTCCCGCGCACCGTGCAGAACACCGCCGTCGGGCCGTCGGCCCCGCCAATGACAGCGATGGCCGCATCCCCTTCCCCCTGCGGTTCCAGTCCATACTTCTTTTCCAACGCTGCCCGTTCGGGCGGCAGATTCCGGGGTCGGCGGCGCGGGTGGTCCCCATCAGCGCAGTCGGAGAGGAAGAAATTTTCGGCAGCCGGGGTCAGGCGGTAGGTCATCATACAGAAGCGGTTGGGCCACTCCCAGCCATCACAGTCCGGAAGTTCCAGCGTTTCCGACCGGACATCCAATGCAGTCAACTGATAGGTCTGTGCGTTTCCCGGTTCGTGCAGCGTCACCGACCCGCCCACCGCAGGGGTCCGGAACCGCTCGGCCGGGTGTTGTTCCAGTTCCGCTTCCAGCCGCACCTCCAGGGTACGGAAGCGCTTCGGGCAGCTCTTCCGGCTCCGGGTCGCCCAGGGATAGCTTTCCCGCCAGAACTTCCAGACCGTCGTTTCATCCAGCCCATAATGCCGCAGGAGCGCTTTTACCGCATCCGCTCCGGCCATCTCTCCCGGAAGATAACCCACCCCGCAGCCATCTCTGGAATGCAGCCGCATCCCATTCAGTTGCAGCTCCGCGCAGAACCCCACATTCAACGGATTTTCCTGTTCCATCTGCTGTTCCTCGGCTCTGGTCAGGGTGCGGCTGCATTCGCCGTCTTCGGTCAGGCCCCATTTTTCCATATAGGCCTGCAGTTCTTCCTGCGGCACCTCCATCGCAAAGTCCACGACCAATCCCTGTCGGCACCGGTAGACCGCCGGGATGCGCCACTTGTACCCATGCCATTCAAATTCGCGGTCCACGCGCAGTTCCTCGCCGGGGTCGTTTCCCTCCTGTGTTCCCCAGAAATTTTTCCCAAAGCAGACCTTCCAGCGGCGGTGTTCGTGTCTCATGGCAGTTGTCCCCTTCCGTTTTTCTCTATTTTAACACCATTTCATCGGCCCCGCAATTTCTTTGCGAATTTTTGCCGGTTCCCAGCCGCCTGCCTCTACACAAACGGCGGCGGTTGTGCTATGATAAGGCTGAAAAATCGGTTTGGCACTGCCAACCCATGAAGAAGGTGTCGTTCATGTCTGATCTGCTTGAGACCCTGCGGCAGGAGGGCGTCGATCCCGCACTGCTCTCCGCTGTGGAAGAATACCGCGCAGCCCACCCGCTGGCCGAGGCGCTGCGCCCCCGCATCCCGGTGTCGGCTTTTACCTATTATGGTAAGGACGTCTGGGAGCAGGCTCTGGCCGCGCTGCTCTGCGGCGAGAACCTGCTGCTGGCAGGCGGCAAGGCCACCGGCAAAAATGTGCTGGCCGAGAACCTCTCCGCCGCCTTCGGCCGCCCTGCGTGGGACATCTCGTTCCATGTGAACATGGACGCTGCCTCCCTCATCGGCATGGATACGTTTGAGGGCGGCGCGGTCAAGTTCCGGCCCGGCCCGGTCTACCGCTGCGCCCAGTGCGGCGGGTTTGGTGTGCTGGACGAGATCAACATGGCCAAAAACGAGGCACTGGCCGTCCTCCACGCCGTGCTGGACTTCCGCCGCGCCATCGACGTGCCCGGCTATGAGCGTATCCCACTGGCCGAGGAGACCCGCTTCATCGCCACCATGAACTACGGTTATGCGGGCACCCGTGAGCTGAACGAGGCGCTGACGTCCCGCTTTGTGGTCATCCAGATGCCCACCATCACACAGGACAACCTCGAAAAGCTGCTCCGTGCCCAGTTCCCCGACCTGCACGCAAACTATGTCCACCAGTTCGCCCTGCTCTTCCTCGACCTGCAAAAAAAGTGCGACAGCGCGGAGATCTCCACCAAGGCGCTCGATCTGCGCGGGATGCTGGATGCGCTGCGGCTGATCCGCCGGGGCGTCCCGGCCGGGGCCGCGCTGGATATGGGCATCACCAACAAGGCCTTTGATTCCTACGAGCAGGGGCTGATCCGGGACGTCATCGCCGCCCGCATCCCGGCGCAGCTCACTGCCGCAAAGCTGTTTCGCTGATGGAAGCGCAGAGCTACACCGCCGAACAGCGGCGCGCAGCCAATCAGGTCTGGGCGGCAGCCGGTGCCTATGGGTTTGAGCCGCTGTTCCTTGCACACAACACCGACGGCACGATCGATTTTTACATGAACTGCATCGTGGGCCTGGTGCACAAATATTACGGCGACGATCTCATCCGGAGCCTGTTCGGGCTTTGGGATGGCGACATCCGGGAGGCCGAACTCGACGACCTGACCTGGCTCTACCTCGAAAGCGCAGCCTATGCGCTGGAGCTGCCCCGCCGCCCGGTGCTGGCCGAGCTGCGCCGCGCCCATGCGGACTACTTTTTCGGCATCCAGTACAAGCTCTCCCGGCAGGAGTGGATGGCCAAAAACCAACTCGTCTACACCATGCAGGCAGACCGCTGGCGCACCGTGCAGGGCCGCCGCCCGCCGGTGATGACCCCTTACGAAGCCGACCTTGCCGCCGCGCTGGCCCCGCAGACGCCGCCGGAACCGGCTGCGCTGAAACCGGCCCTGCTGGCCCTCTTTGCCCGCGCGAAGCTGTTTGACGGCACCGTGCACAAAAAAGCCGCGCTCCACCTGCATCTCGAAGGGCTTCTGGCTTCGCTTGCCACCAAAACGCTCCCCACCCAGATGATCAAGACCGACCGCGTCATGGTCGAACATTCCAGCGCGGTGGATGCCGCAGGCAGCGGCGGGCTGACGGTGGACAAACGGCTGGCCCGCATCACCCTCCGGCAGAACGCCGCCGAAGACCGCGCCTACATCGAGAGCTGTTTCGGGCGCTCCCTCTACCCGCCGGAACGGC
>OGLT01001443.1_pt1 | contig 12444 bp, 12 predicted proteins | sample 1572911 | NCBI WGS metagenome assembly OGLT01 (sample SAMEA2582014, study PRJEB24529) | metagenome | biome: Human gut stool | place: China | collected 2011 | reverse complement strand
TTGCCGTCCTCGTCAGCCTGCACGAGCTGGACATGGCGCAGAAGATCGCGGACGCCGTGGTCTGCGTCTCCCCGCAGGGCGTCTCCGGCGTTCTGACGCCCCAGGAGGCTTTTGCGCCGGAAAACATCCAGACCCTCTACCGCCTGAGCCGGGAGCAGTACGAAACGCTGTTCGGCCCCCCGAAGCCTGCGAAACCCAGATTCGAGCACTACGTCCGCAGCGGGCAGAAACTGCTGCGCTGCGGCTATACCACCGGCACCTGTGCAGCGCTGGGCGCGGCGGGCGCGGCCCGGCTGCTGCTGACCGGAAAGGCCCCGGAGACCGTGGCGCTGCGCACACCGAAGGGCATCGTCGTGGAGGTAGCCCCGCTGTTCTGCCGCCGCACCGCGCCGGGGGCCGAATGCGCCATCGAAAAGGACGGCGGCGACGATGTGGATGTGACCACCGGCCTGCCCATCGTCGCCACGGTGGAGCTGCTGCCCGGCACCACGGAAGTCCGCATCGCGGGCGGGCCGGGCGTAGGCCGGGTGACCCGGCCGGGGCTGGACCAGCCCGTAGGCGAAGCCGCCATCAACCACGTCCCCCGCCGGATGATCGCCGAGGCTCTGCAGCGGGAGGCCGAAACGGCATGCTACACCGGCGGCTTTGCCGTGACCCTCTCCATTCCGGGCGGCGAAGAGGTGGCCCGGCGCACCTTCAACCCCCACATCGGGGTCGCGGGCGGGCTGTCCATCCTCGGCACCAGCGGCATCGTGGAGCCCATGAGCCAGCAGGCCATTCTGGACACCATCCAGCTGGAGATGAACCAGGCAGCGCTGCGCGTCCAAACCGAAGCCGGGCCACGGCGGCTCATCCTGGCCCCCGGCAACTATGGGCTGGACTACCTTGGCACGACCTACCCGGCGTTCGCTTCCATCCCGGTCGTCAAGACCTCCAATTTCATCGGCGATACGCTGGATATGGCCGCTTCTGCCGGGTTTGAGGACGTGCTGCTCGTGGGTCATGTGGGCAAGCTCTGCAAGCTGGCGGGCGGCATCATGAACACTCACTCCCACACGGCGGACTGCCGCACCGAGCTGTTCTGCACCCATGCCGCCCTCTGCGGGGCCAGCCGGGAGACCTGCCGCGCCCTGTTCGAAGCCGCCACCACCGATGCCTGCCTCGACCTTCTGGATGCGGCAGGCCTCCGCGCCCCGGTGCTGGAAAGCCTGCTGGCGGCGGTGCAGCTCCATCTGGACCGCCGCGCCGCCGGGGCGTTCCGGGTGGGTGCCATCCTCTTTTCGAACCAGCACGGCCCGCTGGGCCAGACTGAAACGGCGGCACAGATCCTGAACGACTGGAAGGAGCGATAATATGGTACATTTTGTTGGTGCCGGGCCAGGCGCACCGGACCTCATCACCCAGCGCGGCGCGGCCCTGTTGCAGGGGGCCGACTGCATCATTTATGCGGGCAGCCTTGTCAACCCGGCCCTGCTGGGGCTGGCAAAGCCGGGCTGCGCCATCTACAACAGCGCCGAGATGACGCTGGAGCAGGTGCTCGGCGTGCTGCGGCAGATGGAAGCCGCCGGCAAGACCACCGTGCGGCTCCACACCGGCGACCCCTGCCTGTTCGGGGCCATCCGGGAGCAGATGGATGCGCTGGATGCCGACGGGATCGCCTACGATGACACGCCCGGCGTTTCCAGCTTCTGCGGCGCGGCGGCCGCGCTGAACGCCGAGTACACCCTGCCCACCGTCAGCCAGACGGTCATCATCACCCGGATGGAGGGCCGCACCCCGGTGCCCGAACGGGAAACGCTGTCCCGCCTTGCTTCCCACGGGGCTACGATGGTCATCTTCCTCTCCATCGGCCTCGTTGACAAGGTGCAGGAGGCTCTGCTGCAAGGGGCCTACACCCCCGGAACGCCTGCCGCCGTGGTCTACAAAGCCACCTGGCCGGAAGAAAAAATCGTTCGGTGCAGCGTGGGAACGCTGGCCGAAAGCGTCCATGCAGCGGGCATCACCAAGACCGCGCTCATCGTGGTGGGCGACTTCCTCGGCACCCGGTATGAGCGCAGCCGACTCTACGACCCCGCCTTTACAACGGAGTTCCGCAAAGGAGCCGACGCATGAGCCGCGCCTATGCCGCCTTTACCGAGACCGGGCTGGCGCTGGCAGAAAAATTGGCGCGCGCGCTGCCCGGCCCTGTGACCCGCTGCGGGCACGGCGGGCCTTCGCTGGCGGAGTGGACCGCCGCCGCGTTTGCCCAAAACGAGGCCCTGATCTTTGTGGGGGCCGTGGGCATTGCGGTGCGGGCCATCGCGCCGTTTTGCCGCAGCAAGGCCAGCGACCCGGCGGTCGTGGTCGTGGACGAATGCGGACACTTTGCGGTGCCGCTCCTGTCCGGCCATCTGGGCGGTGCCAACGATCTGGCGCGGGCCATCGCGGCCCTCTGCGGGGCCGTCCCGGTCATCACCACGGCCACCGATGCCCACGGCCTCTTTGCCGTGGACGAGTGGGCAAGGCATCACAACTGCCGGGTGCTGGAACCCGAACGCATCAAGACCGTCAGCGGGAAACTGCTGGCCGGGGAGCCGGTCTTATTCTGGTCGGAGTTTCCCATCGCAGGCCCGGCCCCGGCCGGGGTGAATGCAGCACCAGCGCCGGAAGCTGCCGACTTTGCCCTGACCCTCTCCCCCGCCGGGAATGCCCTGCATCTGACCCCGCGCATCGGGGTGCTGGGCATCGGGTGCCGGCGCGGGACGACGGCAGAGCAGCTGGAAGCCGCCTTTTCCGCCTTCTGTGCGGCCCATACGCTGGCCCCGCAGTGCATCGCAGCCGCCGCCAGCATCGACCTGAAGCAGAACGAGGCCGGGCTTCTTGCGTTCTGCGCGGCGCACCGGTGGGGCCTCTCGTTCTTCTCTGCCGAAGCGCTGCAGACCGCCCCCGGCAGCTTTACCCCTTCTGCCTTTGTCCGGAACGTCACCGGTGTGGACAATGTCTGCGAGCGGGCAGCCGTTTTGGCGTCCGGCGGGAGCATCCGTATCCCCAAACAGGCGGGCAGCGGCGTGACCTTTGCGCTGGCCCTTTCCCCTTTTGCCCCAGATTGGAGGGTTTCTTCATGACGAACACCGTTTTTGTGGTCGGGCTTGGCCCCGGCGGCCCGCAGTTTCTGACCGCACAGGCGCAGAGCGCCTTAACGCAAGCCGAGGTGCTGTGCGGCTATACGGTCTATCTGGACCTTGTGCGCCCCTATTTCCCGGAAAAAGAATATTATTCCACCGGCATGACCCAGGAGATCGACCGCTGCCGCTGGGCGCTGGAAACGGCCCAGCGCGGCAAAGTCGTTGCGCTGGTCTGCTCCGGCGACGCCGGGGTCTACGGCATGGCCAGCCCCCTGCTGGAGCTGGCTGAGCAGTTCCCGGAGGTCGCCGTGGAGGTGGTGCCCGGCCTGACGGCGGCTCTCAGCGGCGGGGCCGTGCTGGGTGCCCCGCTGGCCCACGATTTCTGCGTCATCTCCCTGTCGGACCGGCTGACCCCCTGGGCCGTCATCGAGCGGCGGCTGGCGGCAGCGGCGATGGGAGATTTCTGCGTCGCACTGTACAACCCCTCCTCCAAGGGCAGGCCGGACTATCTGGCCAGAGCCGTCCGCATCCTGCTGGACCACGGCAAACCGCCGCAGACCGTCTGCGGGCTGGTGCGGAACATCGGGCGCGAGGGGCAGACCCACCGCATCCTGACCCTGGCGGAACTGGAAACCGCCCCGGTGGATATGTTCACCACCGTCTTCATCGGCAACACCGCCACCCGGCAGCTGGGCGGAAAGATGGTCACACCGAGGGGGTATCGCGCATGAAGATCGTCGTGTTCAGCGGCACCACCGAGGGCCGTCTGTTCTCCCGCCAGCTGGCCGCGCAGGGGGCCGAAGTCCTCGTCAGCGTAGCGACCCCGCTGGGAGCCGAAGAGCAGGGCCGTCTGCGGGGTGTCACCGTCCATTGTGGGCGGCTGACGCCGGAGGAAATGACCACCCTGCTGCAGGGGGCCGCCCTCTGCGTGGACGCCACCCATCCCTATGCGGTGGACGCCACCAAAAACATCCGGTCTGCGTGTAAAACCGCCTGCATCGAATACCACCGCCTGCTCCGGGCCGAAAGCCCGCTCCCGGCGGGGAGCATGGTCTTTCAGTCGGCCGCACACGCGGCAGAGTTTCTTGCGAACACCTGCGGCAATCTCCTGCTGGCCACCGGAGCCAAGGAGCTCGCGGCCTTTTCCGGCATCGAGCCTGCCCGCCTGTTCCCTCGTGTGCTGCCCACCCCGGAGGGCATCGCAGCCTGCGAGGCCGCGCACATCCCCCACAAAAACATCATCGCGATGCAGGGTCCCTTCTCCTATGCGCTGAATCGGGCCCTGCTGGAGCAGTTCCACATCCGCTTCCTCGTCACGAAGGACGGCGGTGCAGCGGGCGGCTTTGCCGAGAAGGCACAGGCCGCGCAGGACACCGGCGCACAGCTCATCGTCCTCCGCCGCCCCGCAGAGCAGGGCGAAACGGCGGAGCAGATCCTGACCCGCTGCAAGGAGGTGCTGACATGGTCACACTGATCGGAATGGGGGCCGGGCTGCCCGGCTCCCTGACCGCCGAAGGACTTGCAGCCCTGCAAAAGGCCGACCTCATTTTAGGCGCCCGGCGGCTGCTGGAGCACCTGCCGGACGGCTGCACCGAACACCGGAAGGCGCTGTACAAGCCGGAGGAGATCCTTGCCTGCCTTGCGGAGCATCCGGAGGGAGACGCAGCCCTGCTTTACAGCGGCGACACCGGATTTTATTCCGGAGCTTCCGGGCTGCTGCCCATGCTGCGGGCCTGCGGCATCTCCTGCCGCGTCCTGCCCGGCCTCTCCAGCGTCCAGCTGCTCGCGGCGGCGGTCGGCCGCCCCTGGCAGGACTGGAAACTCGTCTCCGCCCACGGCTGTGCCTGCGACCCGGTGGCCGAGTGCCTGACGGCGGATGGCCGACCGGTCTTCTTCCTGACCGGCGGCTCCGAGACCCCTGCCACCCTCTGCCGCACCCTGACCGCCGCCGGGCTGGGGCAGGCCCATGCGCTGGTCGGCGAACAGCTCGGCACACCGGAGGAGAAGATCTTCTTCGGCACCGCGCAGGAAGTTTCGCAAAAAAGCACGGCATCCCTGAGCGTTCTGCTCATCGAACATCTGCCCCAGCCGCCCCGGCGCTGTGCCGGGTTCCCGGACGAAGCTTTTCTCCGGGGAGATGTTCCCATGACGAAGCAGGAAGTCCGCGCCGCCGCGCTGGCAAAGCTGGCCGTCCGCCCCACGGACACGCTGTGGGATGTGGGGGCCGGTACCGGCAGTGTCAGTGTGGAACTGGCCCTTGCCGCCCCGCGCGGGCGGGTCTATGCCGTGGAATGCGACCCGGAGGCCTGCGCTCTGATCCGGAAGAACCGGGAGCGTTTCGCAGCCTGGAATCTGACCCTCATCGAGGGGAAAGCCCCCCAGGCGCTGGAAGCTCTGCCCGCCCCGGACGCCGTCTTCCTCGGCGGCACCAAGGGCAGCATGGAGGCCGTGGTGGACGCTGTGCTGGCCAAAAACCCCCAGGCCCGCCTCTGCATCTCCGCCATCGCGCTGGAAACGCTGAGCGCCGCCGTTGCGGCCCTGACGGCGCGGGGTCTCATCGCCGAAGTCACCCAGATCGCCGTCAGCCGCACAAAACCGGCGGGCCGGCTGCATCTGCTGATGGCCAACAACCCCATCTTCCTCATCACAGGTGAACGCAAATGATGCAATTTCTCGTCGCAGCGCCCTGTTCCGGCAGCGGCAAGACCACCCTGACCTGTGCGCTGCTGGCCGCGCTCAAGCGGCGCGGGGCCGACCCCTGCGCGTTCAAGAGCGGGCCGGACTACATCGACCCCATGTTCCACCGGGCCGTGCTGGGGGTCGAGAGCCACAACCTCGACCTCTTTTTCTCCGCACCGGATACCGTGCGCGCCCTTTATGCACAGGGTGCCGCCGGGCACGGGGCGGCGGTGTGCGAGGGGGCCATGGGCTTTTACGATGGTCTGGGCGGCGTGACCGACACGGCCAGCGCCTGGCATCTGGCCGACACGCTGGGCCTGCCGGTGCTGCTGGTCGTCCCGGCCAAAGGGGCCAGTCTGACCCTGGCCGCGCAGATCAACGGGCTGAAAACGTTCCGCACCCCCAGCCGCATCGTCGGCGTTCTGCTCAACGACTGCACCTCGGCTTTGTACAAAATGCTCAAACCGATGCTGGAACGCGAGACCGGCCTGCCGGTGCTGGGGCATCTGCCCCGCCTGCCGGAGGCGTCCATCGAGAGCCGCCATCTGGGGCTGAAGACCGCCAGGGAGATCGCCGGGCTTCAGCAAAAGATCGCCCTTCTTGCGGATGCGCTGGTGCTGGACTGGGTGCAGTTCCAGGCCCTGACCGACCGGCCTGCACCGCAGGCTCAGCCTGCCGCCCGCGCCCCGGCGCGCACCCGCATCGCCGTTGCGCAGGACGAAGCCTTTTGCTTTGCCTACGCCGAAACGCTGGAGGCCCTGACCGCCGCCGGGGCCGAGCTTGTCCCATTCAGCCCCCTGCACGATGCAGCCCTTCCGCCTGAGCTTGGCGGGCTGTATCTGCCGGGCGGCTACCCGGAACTGTACGCAGGGCCGCTGAGTGGGAACCGCTCGATGCGGGCTTCTGTGCGGCAGGCCGTGGAGCACGGTCTGCCCACCGTGGCCGAGTGCGGCGGCTTCCTCTATCTGGGGCAGACGCTCGAAGACGCCGACGGTGCCGTCTGGCCCATGGCGGGCGTCCTGCCGGGCAGCGGCTTCCCGGTCGGGCGGCTGGTGCGCTTCGGGTACGCGGAGCTGACTGCCCGCGCTGACAGCCTGCTGTTCCGCGCCGGAGAGTCCTTCCCCGCCCACGAGTTCCACCACTGGGACTCGACCGCGAACGGCACAGCGTTGACCGCTGCAAAAGCCAATGGCCGCAGCTGGGCCTGCAGCTTTGCCAATGAACATCTCTATGCGGGTTTTCCGCATCTGTACTGGGCAGGCACCCCCCTGCCCCGGCGGTTCGTGGAAGCCGCCGTACTCAATCACCAGAAGGAGCAGACCCCATGACCGAACCGGAACTGAAACAGCTTCTCACCTCCATCACCCCGCCCAGCGAGACCGCCCGCGCGGCCGCACACGCCCACTGGGCCAGCCTGGCCAAGCCGCTGGGCGGGCTGGGCTCACTGGAGACCCTGCTGGAAGATGCCGCCGCCCTGACCGGCACGGCGCAGCTCGCCTTTGACCGCCGGGCCGTCCTCGTGCTCTGCGCGGACAACGGCGTCGTAGCCCAGGGCGTGAGCCAGACTGACCAGAGCGTGACCCGCGCCGTGGCCGAAAACCTAGCGGCGCGGCGGACGAGCGTCTGCCAGATGGCAAAAACGGCCCGCTGCGAGGTCGTGCCGGTGGATATGGGCATGGCAGGTGCCCCGGTGCCGGGCGTCATCTCCCGCCGCATTGCTACCGGAACGGCAGACTTCACCCAAGGCCCCGCCATGACCCGCGCCCAGGCTGTGGAGGCCATCGCGGCGGGCATCGAACTGGTGCGGGCGCAGAAGGCGCAGGGGTGCCAGCTGCTCGCCACCGGCGAGATGGGCATCGGCAACACCACCACGTCCAGCGCTGTGGCGGCAGTCCTGCTCGGCCAGCCCGTCGAGGTCATGACCGGGCGGGGCGCGGGCCTTTCCGACGCCGGGCTGGCTCGCAAGCTGGACGCCATCCGGCGCGGCATCGCCCGCAACCAGCCCGATGCCGCTGACCCGCTGGACGTGCTGTCCAAACTGGGCGGCTTTGACATCGCCGGGCTGTGCGGGGTCTTCCTTGGCGGCGCACTGGAAGACCTGCCCATCCTGATGGATGGTTTCATCAGCGGGGTGGCGGCCCTGTGCGCGGTGCGGCTCTGCCCCGCCGCCGCCAAGGCCGTGTTCGCCAGCCACTGTTCCACCGAGCCTGCGGCCCGGCTGGTGCTGGAAGCGCTGGGCAAGGCCCCGCTTCTGACGGCAGGGCTCCACCTCGGCGAGGGCACCGGGGCTGTGGCCTCGCTTCCGCTGTGGGATCTGGCACTGGCGGTCTACGACCACTGCTATTCCTTCACGGAGGGCGGCATTCCGCCGTATACGCCCCAATGCTGACGCTGGTGGTCGGCGGCGCAGCCAGCGGAAAAAGCGCGTATGCCGAACGCCTTGTGCTGCAGACCGCGCTCCCGCGCTATTACCTTGCCACGATGCAGGTATGGGACGCCGAGTGCGCCGCGCGGGTGGAAAAGCACCGCCGGATGCGGGCGGAAAAGCAGTTTGAGACGCTGGAGTGCCCCCTGCATCTGGGCACGGTGCGCCTGCCCGCGCGGGGCACCGCCCTGCTGGAAGACCTCGGCAACCTGACCGCCAACGAGCTTTACGACCCCGCCGGGGCAGGCGAAGCCGCCGCTTCGGCCATTCTGGACGGTCTAGACCAATTGGCCGCGCAATGTGAACACCTCGTCGTCGTTTCGAACGAAGTGTTCAGCGGCGGAGCAAACTACGCGGGCGACACCAACCGGTATCTGAAGGCTCTGGCGCAGGTCAACAACGCCCTTGCGGCCCGCGCCGATGCAGTGGTGCGGGTGGTGTGCGGCATCCCGGTCTATCATAAAGGAGGCCCGTCATGATCGTTTTGCAGACCATTGCCGTGGCATTTGCCATGTTTTCAGCCATCCCGGTGCCGCAGTTCGACTGGAACGAAAAGAACATGCGCTACGCGATGTGCGCGTTCCCGCTCATCGGCGCAGTGTGCGGGGCCTTGTGGTGCCTGTGCGGAGCACTGCCGCTCCCGGCACTCGTCCGGGCGGGCGGGTTCTGCCTCATCCCCGTCTGGGTCACAGGCGGCATCCATCTGGACGGCTACGCCGACACCTGCGACGCCCTTTCCAGCTACGGCGGCAGGGAAAAGAAATTGGAGATCCTGAAAGACCCCCATTGCGGGGCCTTTGCCGTCATCCGGCTGTGCAGTTATTTTCTGGCTTATTTCGCGCTGTGCACCGCCGTGCAGTTCACGCCGCGCATCGGCCTCTGCTGGACGCTGGCACTGGTGCTGGAGCGGGCGCTTTCGGGCCTGGCCATCGCCTCCTTCCCGCTGGCCAGGAACACCGGCCTTGCCCACACGTTCGCTTCGGCCGCAGACCGCAAGGCCGTTCGCAGCGTCCTGCTGGTGCTGGCGGGCCTGCTCTGCGCTGCGCTGGTGCTGCTGGGCGGCGGGGCGCTCGTCCTTGCGGCGCTCCTTGTTTTCTGGCGCTATCGTGTTGTCTCGGATCGGCAATTCGGCGGCATCACCGGCGATCTGGCCGGATGGTTCCTGCAAAAAGCGGAGCTTTGGATGCTGGCGGCACTGGCCGCCTGCCAATGGGGAGGGCTGTTATGATCTTCATCACCGGGCCGCTGTACAGCGGCAAACGCACCTTTGCGCAGAACTTCCCCGGCACCCGCATCACCGATGTGCAGGAGCTGGCCGCAGCGGCGGAGGATCTGGAACGCCTTGCAGACCGCCTCGCCGCATATGACCTCGTCCTCGCCACCGAGGTGGGCGGCGGCGTCGTGCCCATGGACGCAGCCGAACGCGCCGCGCGGGAAGCCGCCGGGCGGCTGGCCTGCCTGCTGGCCGCGCGGGCCGACTGTGTGGTCCAGATGTTCTGCGGCCTGCCCACCGTCCTGAAAGGAGAACTTCCCCCATGCTGATCTATCTTCTGCGCCACGGCCTGACCGCCTACAATGCCGAAAAGCGCTATCAGGGCCAGCGGGACATCCCGCTCTCGCCCGAAGGGCGGGCCCAGCTCCGCCAGGCCGACCTCCGGCCCCGGACGGTCTACATCACCCCGCTCTGCCGCACCCGCCAGACTGCCGAGGTGCTCTTCCCAGACGCCGACCTCGTGGAGGTACGCGATTTGCAGGAGATGTGCTTTGGCAGCTTTGAGGGGCGGAATTTCATCGAGATGGAACACGACCCGGATTACCTCGCCTGGGTGAACGCCAACTGCGAAAGCCCCTGCCCCGACGGTGAGACGAAGGCGGTCTTCTCCGAGCGGGTCTGCAAGGCGTTCTCCGCACTGGTGGACCGGGCCCTTGCCGACGGCGAGGAGTCCCTCGTCATCCTGGCCCACGGCGGCACCCAGATGGCCGCTATGGAGCGCTATGCGCTGCCCCATGCAGATTACTACCACTGGTGCGCCCCGAATGCGGGCGGCTATCTGCTGGATGCCCGCGACTGGGCCGAACAGCGGGTGCTCCACCTCGTGCGCACCGTGCAATACACAAAGGAGGCGGCAGAATGATCGGAGCAGCTGTTTTGGGCGGGTTCGTGCTGGATCTTCTCTTTGGCGACCCGGCGTGGCTCCCCCACCCCGTGGTGTACATGGGCAGGGCCATCTCGGCGCTGGAACGGCGGCTGCGGGCTCGCCTGCCCCGGACGCCGCAGGGCGAACTGCTGGGCGGTGCCATTCTGGCGTTCTGCCTGCCGGTGGGCACCTTCCTGCTGACAAGCCTCGTCTGCCTGGGGACCGCAGCGCTCAGCCCCTGGCTGGGGCTGGCCGTGCAGATGTTCTGGTGCGGGCAGGCGCTGGCCGCAAAGGGGCTGGCGCAGGAGAGCACCCGCGTCTACCGGGAGCTCATCAAGCCGGACCTGCCCGCCGCTCGCCGGGCCGTGAGCCGCATCGTGGGGCGGGACACCCAGAACCTGACGCTGGAGGGCGTGACCAAAGCCGCCGTGGAGACCGTAGCCGAAAACGCCAGCGACGGCGTCATCGCGCCGCTGCTCTATATGCTGCTGGGCGGTGCCCCGCTGGCCCTGACCTACAAGGCCATCAACACGATGGACAGCATGCTCGGCTACAAAAACGAGAAATATCTTTATTTCGGCCGCGCCGCCGCCAAACTGGACGATGCGGCGAACTATCTGCCCAGCCGGATCGCCGGGCTGCTCTGGGCCGCTGCGGCGGCGCTCACCGGGAACAGCGCTTCGGGCGCGTGGAAGATCTGGCGGCGCGACCGTCGGAACCATGCCAGCCCCAACAGCGCCCAGACCGAAAGTGCCTGCGCCGGTGCCCTGGGCGTGCAGCTGGCAGGCCCTGCCTACTATTTTGGCGAGTATTATGATAAACCCACCATTGGGGATGCGCTGCGCCCCGTGGAACCAAAGGACATTTTGCGGGCCGACCGCATGATGTATGCCGAAAGCCTGCTGGCTTTGGCGCTGGGCATTGCCCTGCGCCTGCTGGTGCTGACGATGTAACAACGAAAAGGGGAGAACGGAATGGAACTGGTACATGGCGGTGATTGGGCGGGCTACCGCGCCCGCTTTGGGCATGATGCGCTGGATTTTTCGGCCAATGTCAGCCCGCTGGGTCTGCCCGGGGGCGTGGCAAAGGCCATTACGGCAGCGCTTGCCACGGCCGACCGCTACCCCGACCCGCTGTGCCGGGCCCTGTGTGAAAAACTGGCGGTGGCTGAGGGAGTGCCCGCCGAATGGCTGCTGTGCGGCAACGGCGCGGCAGACCTCATCTTCCGGCTGGCGCTGGCTGCAAAGCCCCGCACTGCACTGGTAACGGCCCCCACCTTTGCCGAGTATGCCACCGCCCTTGAAACGGCAGGCTGCACGGTGGAACGGCATTTTTTGCGGGAAGAAAACGATTTTGCGGTGACGAAAGATCTCCTGAACGCGGTGCACCCGGGTACAAATATGGTGTTCCTCTGTCAGCCCAACAATCCCACCGGCCAGCTGGCAGAGCCTGCCCTTGTGGAGGCACTGCTGCGCAGATGCGAGGCCGTGGGTGCGGTGCTGGCCGTGGACGAATGCTTTCTGGATTTTTTGCCGGAGGGCGAAGGCCTTTCGGCAAAGCATCTGCTGAAAAACAGCAAAAAACTGATTGTTTTAAAAGCCTTCACCAAGCTTTACAGCATGGCAGGCGTGCGTCTGGGCTATTGCCTGTGCTCTGATACAGAGCTGCTTGCCCGGATGCGGGCAGCGGGCCAGCCGTGGGCGGTTTCCAGTCTGGCACAGGCGGCGGGCATTGCTGCGCTGGACGAGACGGAATATGTGGCGAAGGTGCGTGCATTGATCGAAGCACAGCGGCCTGTGCTGGCAGACGGCCTGCGGGCGCTGGGCCTGCGGGTGATCGAGGGCCGGGCTAACTATCTGCTGTTCCGCGCGCCGGAAGCGCTGGGCGAAGCGCTGCGCCGCAAGGGTGCGGTACTGCGCAGCTGCGGCAATTATCCGGGCCTTGATGCCAGCTGGTACCGCACCGCCGTGCGCACAGAAAACGAGAACCGGCAGCTGCTTGCACTGCTGGCCGAGACCCTGCCGGAGGTGGCGCAATGAGCAAGGCAAAATGCATTATGGTGCAGGGCACCATGAGCGGTGCGGGCAAAAGCCTGCTG
>OGLT01001440.1_pt1 | contig 12480 bp, 14 predicted proteins | sample 1572911 | NCBI WGS metagenome assembly OGLT01 (sample SAMEA2582014, study PRJEB24529) | metagenome | biome: Human gut stool | place: China | collected 2011 | reverse complement strand
CATTACCAAATTCAGATTCTGAATTAGAAAATAAAGAGAGTGCAATAAAAACTTTATTAAATGAATTTTCATTAATATTATTAGATTGTGATTTAGAAACAGATTTAGAATATTTCGAAATTGCACAAGAAATCTATTTAGTACAAACTTTAGATGTTTTAACAATACAACCTTTAACATCATTTATGAAAAAATTAAAAATGAACAATAAATTAAATGAGGGAAAATTAAGAGTTTTAATAAATAAAGATATAAAGGTAAATAAATTGAATGAAAAAATACTTATATCAGCAATGTCTGTATATAATTCACCAGATACAACATATCAGTTAGATTTGTTTAATAGGGATAAAATAGGATATTTAACAATTCCTTTTGAGGAACGTAATTATTCTAAGTATTTAGATGAATTAGTTGAATGTAAGTTAACAATAAGGGGATATTCAAAGAGCTTAATAAATAGCTTTAATAAACTAGCAAAAATAGTATATCCAATGAATAATAAAAAAAGAAAATAAGTAATCTTAAAAATGGTAGGTGATATTTTTGAATGTTGGAATGATAATATTATTAATTATAATATTGTTGCTATTAGGTGTAATTGCGATAGTGTTTACTAAAACATATACATTAAATGAAAAGTTAAAAAAATTAAAAAATACTAATCAAAAAGTAAATTCTTTAAGTGTAATACAAGATTTTATGAAAGTACTTGGTGAAAATTTAACTTCTTCATCTGAAAAAATTAATAAAATTAATGAAATATTAATAGAAAAATATGAAATCAAATATTCGACAATTGTAATATTCGATGGATTAAGATACAGAATAGAAGCATCTAATGTTAATGAAAAACATTGGCATACATTTGAAAATTTACAAGAAATTGATATATTTAAGGAAAGCATTAAAAATGCTATTCCTAAATATATTACTGTAAATAAAGGTGAAAAATTACCATATTTAGAAATGGAATTTGAAAGAGCAAAATCTGCAATATTTTTTCCAATGTATGTAAATAATGTTTATATGGGATATTGGCTAATTGAAGGAAGCCAGCCACATGAATTTGACAAAATAGATACAACAATACTTGATGTTATAAAAAATAACTTGTTTTCTGCGATAAAGTGTATAAAAAATCAAAGAGTACTAGAAAATTTAGCAAAAAAAGATAAAATAACAGGATTAGAAACTTATGAATATTTATACGGACAAGCAAGAAAAACAATTGACAAATATCCAACATCTATAGTATCATTAATAAAAATTATAAACATACAACAAATTCAAGATAAAATTAGCAAAAGAACAGCTGATTCAGTATTAAGAAAGGTAGCGGAATTTTTTAAAACGAGTTTGTCACCAGAGTATTTTTGTGTAAAATATTCTGAAGATGAATTATCAATAGTTTTCTCAGGAAGTGACTTAGAAGGTGTAGAAAAATTCATGGGAGATGTAAAAAATACTGTAGAAAAGCTAAGAGTAAAAACAATTGCCAGTTTAAACGAAAAAATGAATGGATTAGCTATTGCTCCAAAATTAAATATTGCAATGACAACATATTACAAAGAAACTTCATTAGAAGAGGTACTAAACAGTTTATCAAATTATTTAGATTCTGCCGCTAATGGTGAAAGTGATATAAGTTGTTTATAAAGGAGGTATATTATGGCGACTGATGAAACAGTAAGTTTTTATGTTGAAAGAGAAAAAAATCAAAAGACAAAAGAAATTTTAAAAAGTGTATATGAGGCTCTTAAAGAAAAAGGGTATAATCCAATAAATCAAATTGTTGGATATATATTATCAGGAGACCCAACATATATTACAAGTCATAACAATGCAAGAAATTTAATTAGAGAAGTAGAACGTGATGAACTACTTGAAAAAATGGTAAAATTTTATATAGGACTTGAAGAATAAAATGAGAATATTAGGAATTGATTATGGTGATGCAAGAGTTGGAATAGCTATAACAGACCCTTTAGGAATAACTGCACAGGGATTAGAAACAATTAACCGTAATGGTAGTGATAAAATAGTTTTAAAACGACTAGAAGAGCTAATTGAACAATACAATGTTACAACAATTGTTATAGGTATGCCTATAAATATGAATGGGACAAAAACTGAAAGAGCAGAAGTAACAGAAAAATTTATACATAAAATGAAGTGTAAATTTGGAAAAATACCAATTGAAACAATAGATGAAAGATTAACCACTGTAGAAGCGCATAAAACAATGAATTACTTAAATGTAAATAAACATAAAAAAAGAAGTATTGTAGATACTATATCTGCAGTATATATATTAGAAACATATCTAAAGAAAATAAATTGAAAGGAGAATATATAATGAGTAAGGATTTTTTTGGAGAGGAAGAAGATTTAATAACTGATGATGATGAATTATTTACTTTAACAGATGAAGATGGAAATGAAATAAAATTCGAATTTTTAGATTTAATAGAGCTAGAAAATGAAAATTATGTAGTACTATATCCAGTTGATAATGATAATGAAGAAGTTGTAATTTTAAGAGTTCAAGAAACAGAAGGCGACCAAGACGAATATTTAAGTGTAGACGAAAAAACATTACAAACTGTATATGCAATTTTTAAAGAAAAATTTAAGGATGTATATGATTTTCAAGATTAATAAAGTAAGCACAAAAATATTAAACATATTTGTATAATATTTTTGTGCTTTTTTATTAATTAAACAGAATTATTATATATTTATATAGTTATAGTGTTCTAAAAAATATGTATAAATAATATTTTTATATAGATAAAATATTTTTTTATGGAGGTATTTATGGATACATTAAAATCTATGTGTAAGGGAACAATTATAGCAATAGCAATAAGTATAGTTTCAATACTTATTTTTTCTTGGTTATTAGTTAAAACCAATATTAAAGAAGAAAGTATAAATACTATAATAATTATAATTTCTGGAGTTAGTTTATTAATAGGAACATCAATATCAAGTATAAAATTAAAAAAATACGGAATAATTAATGGAATAGTAATTTCTGTAATATATATGATAATTTTATATTTGGCATCTAGTTTTGTAAATAATGATTTTTCAATAAATTCAAAAACAATATATATGCTAATTACGGGAAGTGTACTTGGAATATTAGGAGGAATAATTGGTGTAAACATAAAACATCAAAGATAAAAAGTAATTAAATTTGAATTTATAAAATATCAAAATTTTGTAAAATATAGTTGATATTTTTTATGTTTTAATATAAAATTTAAAAATGTAAGGACATTAATAAAGTTATGCCAAATACCATACTTAGTAATTTTATACATTAGCTTTATAAAGCAATTAATGATATAAATTTATTATAAATATGAAGGATAAAAAGGAGGAAGCAAAGTGAAAAAAAATTACACATTAAAAATTACATTAGCAATGTTATTTGTAGTATTGGTATCCTTAGTATCATTTGTAGGTGTATACAAAGGAAAAAATTTAGTAAAGGATTATTCATTAGGCAAAGATTTTAAAGAAAGAAAAGTAGCAGTTTTTTCTGTAAAAGAGCAAACAAATTCAAAAAATACAACAGACAAAAACACAGAATCTGAAACAGAAAATAATGATGAAAGTACTAAAGAAGAAAATGGTACTGAAGAGAACAAGACAGAAGAAACAAATACAGAAGAAAATAAAACAGAAGAAAATAAAACAGAAGAAAAATCAGAAGAAGATAAAAAGAAAGATTATAAAAATTCAAAAAATATAATAGAAAGAAGATTAGCATCATTAAAATCTGATGAGTATGATATAAGATTAAACGAAGAAAATGGAAGTGTAGTTATAGAAGTACCAACTTCAATGGATTCTAGTTATATAACAGAATTAGTTTCAAAAGGAAAAGCTCAAATAAAAAATCAAAGTACAAACGAAGTATTAGTAGATTCAAATGGTTTTAAAGATGCATCAGCCAAAATAGATTCAACAAATTATTCAACACCAATGATATTATTAAATATAGAATTTACAAAAGATGCAAAAAATATATTTAAAAATGCAAACACAAATTATACAGATAGTGAAGGAAATGAAAAAGAAGCAACATTTGCTTTCACATTAGATGATGAAACTTTATATAGTGATACAGCAGCAAATTTTGTATCAAGCGCTAAAAATGGTGCATTAGACCTAGTTTTAGGACAAGGTACTGAAGGAGAAGAATTACAAAAAAATTATGAAAGTGCACAAGTACTAGTTTCTATAATAAAAACAGGGTCTATTCCAGTAGAATATCAATCTGATTCAATTACAATAGTATCATCAAATATTAATATTAAAACAATTGTTATTGTAGCAATTATTATAGGTGCTTTAATGCTAATATATGCAATAATTAAATTAAAAAATAAAGCAATATTGCCAGTACTATCATTAGTAGGACTTGTAGCTTCAATATTACTAGTATTAAGATATACAAATGTTGAAATAACATTATTTGGAATTTTAGGATTAGCAACAATAGTAGTATCTAATTATGTGCTAATTTTAAGAACATTACAAAATGATAAAACATTTAAGGAAAACTTTGTTGACTTACTTAATATTTTAATACCAGTTATTATAATAGCAATAGTATTATGTTGTGCTCCATATTTACAATTAGCAACTTTAGGAATGACAATGTTCTGGGGAATAATAGTAATGTTTATATATAATATAATTATTACAAAAGTTTTAATAGATAAATAATTGTGGGAGAGGTGTAAAAGAGAATGAAGAAAAAGTTATTTTTGATAACAATAATTATCACAATTATTGGAATAATAGTTGTTGCACTAAAAGGGTTTAATGTAAACTTTAAATACAGAGCACATAAAGCAATTACTGTTCCAATTAGTACGGATTTTAATATGAATGATATACATGCTATAGCAGATGAAGTGTTTGGAAAAAATAAAGCAAATTTTGAAAAAGCTGGAATATATAATGATGAAGTTGTAATAAGTGTAGATGATGTGTCAAATGAACAATTAATAAATTTAAAAAATAAAGTAAATGAAAAATACAACATAAACCAAAAAATAACAATTTCAATAGGAAAAGAAGATTACAATGTAGATGATATAAAAGCAATTGCAAATGAAGTATTTGCAAAAGAAGATACAAAGGTTGAAAAATCTTCAGATGACGCAAAATATGTTGAAATTGAATCATCTTTAATAACAAAAGATGAATTAGAAAATTTAAATAGCAAAATAAATGAAAAATATCAATTAACAAATGAAGTATCATCAATAAAGGTATCTCAAGTTATGTCTGTAACAGATATTCCAAGAGTAAGATTAGTTGATATGGCAAAACAATATGTAGTATATACTGGAATTTCAGCAGTATTAATATTAGTTTATTTTGCAATAAGATTTAACAAACTAGGAATAGCAAAAACTGTAGTAGGAAGTATTATAGTAACAGTATTAGCAGAAGCCTTATATATGGCAATAATAGCAATTACAAGATATCCAATAGACAAAATTGCTATTATCGGTGCAGTTGCAATATATATGTTAATAATGATATTCTTAAATAACAACTTTTTAAAACAAACAGCTAAAGCGAAGGCAGTAGCTAAAAAATAAAATATCAAAATAAAAAATAGCGAATATAATATATTATATTCGCTATTTTTTTGTTTATGCGAAATAGCTAGTTATTACAATAAAAATAAATTTATATATAATTATTAATTTGAAAGAGGGTGAGTAACATAAGAAAAAGGTGTTGTTGTTATACAAGAGGTTTTGAAAAAAATATAGATTACAAAGGAATGGAAGAAATAATAAACAAATATCCAACAATTATTGTAGATGTACGAAGTGAACAGGAATTTAAAGAGGGTCACATAAATGGTGCAATAAATATACCACTATATAAAGTTAAATCAGACTTCCCAAAAAAGATAAAAAATAAAAATGAGTATATAGTTTTATATTGTACAAGTGGAATTAGAAGCAAAAAGGCGCAAAATATATTAATTTCAATGGGATATACAAATGTATATAATTTAATAAGTGAATTTTATTAAAAATTATATGTAATATAAAATGAACATATAAAAGTAATAAACAATAATTTATAACTTTAATCAATTTTTCTAAATTATATTTAGTAATTGATTAAAGTTATAAATTATTGTTTATTATTGTTTATTATATTTTTTTGAGAAAAATATAAATTGCAAATATTGCAGTTATTACAAATAACAAATTTACCTTTAAAAATGAGTTTCAAAAATTGTATAAAATTATCTTCAATATTATCAGATAAATGAATGTAGAGTTTATGAGGCAATAGTGATAATATAGAATTTAATATAAAATCATTTGTAGAAAAAGAAATATCAGATAAATATACAGTTGATTTTGTTGTATCTGTTATAACATTTTTATTATTATCTAAAAGTAATTTTAAGTTTGTTCCATATATTAGATGAATACAATCTGTTTGTGGCTCTTGAATACTTATATATTCAGATAATAAATTTACGTATTCTGCATATTCCTTTTTTATAACATAATCATTTATTGTATTTTCTAAAATTAGGTCTATAAAATTCTTATAATTATAAAGTCTAAAATTTATAAAACCATCTAATATGCAAGTTGAATTTTCTAAAAAGTAATCTTGTATACAATTGTGTAAAATTGTTTGTTTTTGTTTTTGGTTTATTTGGGTATTTAAATTATCAAGTGTTGACTGTTGTATTTGTTTTTTTTCTACTAAAGAAAAATAAAAAAAGTCAAATTGCAATTGTTGTTTTATAAATGTTTTTTCATAATTAGCTATTATCAAATTAGATAGTATATCTGAAAAAACGTTATAAAATTCATTTGGCATATCTCCCAAATAATGAATTATAATGTTATTGTATATTTTGAATTTTTTTTGTGAATAGAATATTTGAGAAAGGGTAGTTTGGTTTAATTGTTGCTCTATGTAGTTTAACGAATGTAAGTTATTAGTTTTTAAACATATTGAAATCATACAAAAAAAGCTCCTTTCTTGAACAAATATAGTATTCACAAAAAATATATTGATATACATATTTTATTCAAAAAAAAGCTTTTTGTAACTTGTTTCATTATATTAAATTATTTTGTAAAATTTTAAAATTAATGTTTTCAAAATTATAATGATATATTTATTAATTTTGTAAAAACAAAATATTGTAGTTAAAAATTTTAATATTAAATATTAAAATAAATTGGCAAAAGGCAATTGTGATTGTTTAAATGTCTGTATATTTAAATAATACAAAGTACTTTGAGGCTGAATTTTAAATTTTATACTATAACTTGATAATTGTTGTTGTGACAAGTTATAGCTTTTATTTATTTTATTTATACCATACTTGCCATCACCTAATATTGGTAATCCAATATGTGCAAGGTGTGCTCTTATTTGGTGGGTTTTGCCAGTTTCTATTTGTACGTCTAATAAGCTTATATTTTTTTCATTATTTTTTTTTAATAAAGTATATGATGTTATGATTTTTTGATAACCCTTTTTCGGAAAATCAGAAATATATACTTTTGATTTCTTTGAATCTTTAAACAAAAATGCTTCAAGTCTTTGTGTCTTTATCTTAGGAATTCCATAAACTGCACAAATGTAATGCTTTTCAACGAGATGATTTTTAAAAACTAAAAGCAATTCATCAAGACTTGATTTATTACGAGCAAATAAAACTAATCCAGATGTATTTCTATCTAATCTATGACAAGGCTCTACAAATGTATTAGCATCATTTGAAAAAAGTTTTTTGGCATAATCAGTTAAAGATTTTTCTCCAGTAACTTCAATACTTTGAGGCTTATTAAAAATAACAATGTTATTATCTTGATAAACAATAGGAATATCTAATTTTTTATAAAGAAAATCATCAGCTACATATATTTTCACATCATCTCCTGTTCTTAGCAAACAATTTTCAGATATTCTTTTATCATTAATTTTTATATCTTTTTTTCTTAAAGTTTTATAAAACATCGAAGTTGTTAAACCGTCAAAATTATCTAAAAGAAAATTCATCAATTTTTTATTATTATATTTATCTGTTACAATTAAATTTTTCATATGCACATATTATATAGCAAAACAATGATTTGTCAAATAAAAAATAATATTATACTTCTATTGATAAAAATGCTATAAATATGGTATTATTATTATGTAAAAATATAATAGAATAATTGTAAGTTATGAAATAAATATAAAACATATAGGAGGAACCTTAGTGAAAGATAGAAAAAGGCACATTAGAAATTTTTGCATAATTGCACATATAGATCATGGAAAATCTACACTTGCAGATAGATTAATTGAAATGACAGGTGTATTATCAAAACGTGAAATGGAAAGTCAAGTTTTAGATAATATGGATATAGAGCGTGAAAGAGGTATAACAATAAAGTCTCAGGCTGTTAGAATGTTATATAAAGCGAAAGATGGACAAGAATATGAATTTAATTTAATAGATACACCAGGACATGTTGATTTTAATTATGAAGTTTCTCGTAGTTTAGCTGCATGTGATGGAGCTATTTTAGTTGTTGATAGTAGCCAAGGTGTTGAAGCTCAAACTTTAGCAAATGTATATTTGGCAATTGATAATAATTTGGAAATTTTACCAGTTATAAATAAAATAGATTTGCCTAATGCAAGACCACAAGAAGTTAAAGATGAAATTGAAGAAATAATAGGTATACCAGCGCAAGATGCACCTTGTATTTCAGCTAAATCTGGATTAAATGTTGAAGAAGTTTTAGAGCGAATTGTTACAGATATTCCTGCTCCAACAGGTGATGAAAATGCAGCTTTAAAATGTTTAATATTTGATTCTTTATATGATAATTATAAAGGAGCAATTGCATATGTAAGAGTTAAAGATGGAACTGTAAAAGTTGGTGACGAAATTTTACTTATGGCAGCTAAGAAAAAATTTGTTGTAACTGAGGTTGGATATTTTGAACCAGGTGAATACATTCCTTCAAACAAATTACAGGCGGGTGAAGTTGGTTATATAGCTGCAAGTATTAAAAATCTATCAGACATAAGAGTTGGTGATACAATAACATTTGCAGATAAGCCAGCACCAGAACCATTACCAGGATATAAAAAAGTTAATCCTATGGTATATTGTGGTTTATATCCAATGGATGGAAGTGATTATGAAAATTTAAAAATCGCATTAGAAAAATTAAAACTTAATGATGCAGCATTAGAATACGAACAGGAAACATCTGCTGCATTAGGATTTGGATTTAGATGTGGATTTTTAGGATTATTACATTTGGAAATAATTGAAGAAAGATTAGATAGAGAATTTGATTTAAGTTTAATTACAACATCCCCATCAGTTATTTATAAAGTACATAAAACAAATGGAGAAGTAATTGATTTATATAATCCATCAGAATTACCTATGCCAAATGAAATTTCATATATTGAAGAGCCTTTTGTTACAGCAGAAATTTTAACTCCAAAAGATTATGTTGGAGGAATAATGGAAATATGTCAAAACAGAAGAGGTATATATGTTGATATGAAGTACCTTGACCAAAACAGAGTTACTTTAATTTATGAATTGCCATTAAATGAAATTATATATGATTTCTTTGATAATTTAAAATCTAAAACAAAAGGATATGCTTCTTTTGATTACGAATTTAAGGAGTATAGAAGGTCAGAGCTTGTTAAATTAGACATTTGGGTAAATGGTGAAAGTGTTGATGCATTATCATTTATAGTTCATAAAGATATGGCATATGACAAAGGAAAGAAAATGGTAGAAAAGTTAAAAACAGTAATTCCAAGACATTTATTTACAATTCCAATTCAAGCTGTAATTGGTGGTAAAATAATTGCAAGAGAAACAATATCCGCTATGAGAAAAGATGTACTTGCAAAATGTTATGGTGGAGATATTACAAGAAAGAAAAAATTATTAGAAAAACAAAAGCGTGGTAAGAAAAAAATGCGTGAAATTGGAAATGTAGAAATTCCTCAAGAGGCATTTTTATCTGTACTAAAACTTGATGATGAGAATAAATAATAAAATTTAAGGAGATAATTGTGAAAAAAAATAATAAAGAAAATGAAAAATTTGATGACCAAGTAGAAGGACGTAACTCAGTTATAGAGCTACTAGAATCTGGAAGAGATATAAATAAAATTTATATTTCAAATGGTGAAAAACATGGCTCTATAAATAAAATTATTGAACTTGCTAAAAAACGTAAAGTAGTAATATCACAAGTAGATAGAAATAAAATAAATCAAATGTCTCAAACTGATAATAACCAAGGTGTTATTGCAATTGTTCCACCATTTGATTATTGTGATGTTGAAGATATTTTACAAGATGCTAAAAATAAAAACGAAGATCCATTTGTTGTTATATTAGATGGAATAGAAGATCCACATAATTTAGGTTCTATTATAAGAACTGCAGAGACAGCAGGTGTTCATGGAATTATAATACCAAAAAGAAGAGCTGCACAGGTAAATAGTACAGTAAATAAAGTATCTGCTGGTGCTGTGGAACATATGAAAATAGCAAGAGTTAATAATATAAATGAAACTATTAAGTATTTGAAAGACGAAGGATTATGGGTTTGTGGAACAGATATGAATACAAATACTTATTATTATGATCAAGATTTTAAAATGCCAATTGCAATTGTAATAGGTAGTGAAGGCTTTGGTATGAGTAGACTTGTAAAAGAAAATTGTGACTTTTTAGTAAAAATTCCTATGAAAGGAAAGATAACTTCTCTCAATGCAGCAGTTTCTGCTGGAATTGTTATGTATGAAGTAGTAGAACAAAGGATAAAATAAACCAAGGAGGCAAAAATGAAAAAAAAGAAAATTATACTAATAATAGTACTAATTTTATTAATATTATTAGGTGTTTTAGGCTATATGTATTATGCAACAGATTTTCTTAAAAGTGATGAGCAATTATTTTGGAAATATGCAGTGAAAAATAGTGAAATTGCACAATTATTTAATAATGATGAAATAATAAATATTAAAAATAAAAAAGTAAATAATTCATATAAAATTGATAGTAGTTTAAATATTCATACTAAAAATAATGTATATATGGTATCTGCAAATACAAATGCTAAAAATTCAAGTGACATATTTACAAAAATTGGTTTAAAAAAAGATAATACTGATATTATCGATTGTAATTTTATAAAGAAAAATAATATTGTTGGATTTAAAATGGATGAATTAGCAAACGGATATATAACAGTAAAAAATGGCAATTTAAAAAGTTTACTACAAAACATGGGGATAGATAATACAACAAATTTTCCAGATAGTATAAATTTTGAAACCTATTCAGATGTTTTAGAGCTTTCACAAGATGATGTAAATTATATAACAGATAAATATACAAAACTAATAGTTTCTGATACAAATAAAAAAAACTATAGCAAAAGTCGGAGCGGCAGGAATAAAAATTAATGACAAAATACATACAACAACTTCGTATAAAATAGAGCTTAGTGAAAATGAGGCTAAAAAAATATTAGTAGATGTATTTAATGAATTATCTAAAGATAGTAGAGCCTTAAATATAATTTCAACTAAAATGAAAATGCTTAATTTGTCAGATGAATATAGCCAAATAAATTACATTTCAAGTAAATTTTCAAATATAGCAAACAATATTAATTCTTTAGATACAAGTGATGATGAATTATTAGAAATTATAGTTTACGCTGAAAAAAATGAACTTGTGCAAACAAGCATAAAAATTAAACAAGAAAAACTAATAAAAATTGTTAATGACAAGGAAAATAACAAAATTAATATAAAACAGGAAATATTAAAAGAAAACTTAAAAGATAAGTTTATACTATCAATATCTGATGTATTAAATAAAATTTTAAGTCAAATAGAAGAAATTGAAATATCAAATGAAACAAAAAATGAAAATAATATAATTACTAATATTGACGTGTTATGTAAAAATAATATTACACTTACATACAATTCAAATTTACAAGTCACCGAAAATATTGAAGAAAGTAATGATTATGATAATTCTAAAAAACTAGTATTAAATGACTTAAGCAAAGAACAATTAAAAAATTTATATAATATTTTATCAAAAAATATTTTAAGTATTTATCAAGACAAAAAAGCCATCATATTAAATAAAGAGCAAAATAGTATTGCAGAAAATAATAATGAAGTACAGTAATTAATTGGTAATAAGGAGGAGTTTTCATGGATTGGAATATACAAAGTAATTATTCAAATTGGAATGAACAAATAAATAATGAAGAAGAAAAATTGAAAATTGCAAATATAATTGCAGAAAAAGTAAAAGATGGAGACGTTATAGGTTTTGGCTCTGGCTCTACATCGTTTTTAGCGGTTAAGCAAATTGCAAAAAAAATAAAAGAA
>OGLT01001418.1_pt1 | contig 12577 bp, 9 predicted proteins | sample 1572911 | NCBI WGS metagenome assembly OGLT01 (sample SAMEA2582014, study PRJEB24529) | metagenome | biome: Human gut stool | place: China | collected 2011 | reverse complement strand
AAAAAGATATGTCTTATATTAGATGAGAGTTTTTCGGATTTTTCGGATGAGGCAGAATCTTGTATAGCTGATTCGTATCTGGAACTATATGATGAGTTTTATGTAATAAAAAGTATTTCAAAATCATATGGGGTTCCGGGCTGCAGACTGGGAATATTAGCTGGAAAAAACAGTGAAAAACTTGATCAGATCCAGCGCAAACTGCCAATCTGGAATATTAATTCTTATGCAGAATTCTTTTTACAGATCATAGAAAAGTACAAGGAGGATTACAGACTGTCACTGGATCGTCTTAGAAAGTCCCGTGAGATTTTCAGGAAAGAGCTGGAAAAAATCCCATATATGAAGGTATATCCATCGCAGGCAAATTATGTTATGTGTGAACTTTCAGATGGAGTGAAAAGCAGGAAACTTGCATCATTTTTACTGGAAAATAATATTTTGATCAAAGTGCTGAATGAGAAATTAAATAACCAAAAGGAAATGATCAGACTTGCAGTTCGGACGGATGAAGAGAATATGCATCTGATTGAATTGTTGGAAAAATTTGGAGGTGAATATATTGAATAACTGGAAAGCAATCTGGAATAGAAGAGAAGCGGATGAACGTTTTTTGCAGTCGCTTGAAGATCCTAAAGCAATCTGGCGGGAGCTGAAACGAATTGATGGATTTGATGTGGATCTGGGAGATTCGGCAGATGCATATTATAATGCATTTTATAATAGCTGGGAAGAAGAATGTGCACTTCTGGATATGCATGTTGGTCTGTGGAACAGCATTTTTGAAGTAGGATGCGGAGCAGGAGCAACCTTATATTTATTTTCCAGACAGAATAAAAAGGTTGGTGGAATTGATTATTCCAGACAGAGTACAGAAATTGCAAAAATTGTATTAAAAGAAGCGGAGATAGCATGTATGGAAGCTGACCATATTTCAACAGATGAAAAATTTGATGTTGTGATGGCTGATTCTGTATTTGCATATTTCCCAGATGAAACATATGTATCTGATGTTCTGGAGAAGATGAAGGAAAAGTAATAACCGAGGTTCTTGATTCCGTCGAGGAAGTCGGCTGCGTTGGAAGATGCCTGCATGCAGTATAGAAGAGCTAAAATACAGAATTATGATGAAAAATATAAAAATCTTGATAAGTTATTTGTTTCAAAATCCATGTTTGAAATGTTTTCACAAAGGCATGGTTGTGAATTGGTATTTACATCTGTTGAAAATCCATATTACTGGAATAGTCAATTTATGTACAATGTATTAATTATTAAGAAATAAGAAATAACACCAAATTCGCTAACAAATTCTTGCTACCATCATACAATTGTGCTAAAATCAAACAGGATTGAGATAATGAGAAAAATGGAGGCACACACATGAAGAAATTAATTTTAGTTACATCACCACCAGCCTGTGGAAAGACATTTATTTCCAAACAGGTGGCAAAGGCACTGCCAAATTGTGTATATCTGGATAAGGATACATTAATTGTTCTTTCAAAGCAGATCTTTGTAGTGGCTGGTGAGGAATATAACCGTTCATCCGATTTCTTCCAGAAAAATATCCGCGACTACGAATATTATTGTGTACTGGATCTTGCATTTGAAGCACTGGAATACAATGATACAGTTCTTATAAATGCACCATTCACAGATGAGATCAGAGATGACGAATATCTTGACAATCTCCGTGCAAAGCTTGCAGAAAAAGGTGCAGAACTCTTTGTGATCTGGGTAAATACCAGAAAAGATGTCTGCCACGAAAGAATGATCAAGCGTGCATCAGACAGAGATACCTGGAAATTGGAGCACTGGGATGAATATATCAACAGTCAGAACTTCAATCCGCCAACAAATATCAAAGAGCTCTTTATATTTGAGAATTCTTCCGATGAAGAATTTAAGGCATCTATAGAAAAGGTTGTTAAGGCAATCAGAGGTTGATAGTGATTTTGAGTATTGCAACAGGAATCAGCAATGTTTTCTGTTGCAATATTTATATAGACAAACAGAGATCAGGAGGAACAGAACATGGCAGCAATCAGATGCTTTAAAGCATTCAGACCAAGACCGGATATCTGCGACAGAGTGGCAGCATTACCATATGATGTGTATAGCAGAAAAGAAGCCTGTGAAGAAGTACGTCGGGAACCGATGTCATTTTTAAAGGTAGATCGTGCAGAGACATCATTTGATGACAGTGTGGATACCTATGCACCGGAAGTGTATAAGAAGGCAGGAGATCTTCTGCATGAGATGATGGAGGATGGTACTTATATTGAGGAAGAAAAGCCGGTATACTACATATATGAATTGATCATGGATGGACGTCATCAGACAGGTCTGGTTGCCTGTGCTTCGATTGATGACTATGTGAATGGTGTGATCAAGAAACACGAGAATACCAGAGAAGACAAAGAACAGGATCGTATCCGCCATGTAGAAGCCTGTGGTGCGCAGACCGGACCAATCTTCCTTGCCTATCGTTCGATTGATATTGTAAATCAGATCATTGACCGGGTAAAGACAGGAGAAAAGTTATATGGCTTTACTTCACCGGATGGTATCATACATAATGTATGGATCATTGATGAAGCAGATGATATTCAGATAATTCAGGAAGCATTTGCAGGTATCAACGAGATTTACATAGCAGACGGACATCATCGTTCTGCTTCTGCTGTAAAAGCAGGCCTCCATATGAGAGAACAGCATCCGGATTATACCGGAGAGGAAGAATTTAATTATTTTCTGTCCGTTCTGTTTCCACATGATCAGTTGATGATCCTTCCATATAACCGTGTTGTAAATGATCTGAACGGTATGACTGATGATGAATTTTTAAAGAAACTGGAAGACAAATTTGAAGTAAAAGCATGTGATGCGGCTGTTTCACCGGAGAAGAAAGGTAACTTTGGCATGTATATGGATGGCAGATGGTATCAGTTAACGGTAAAGGACGGAGTAGTTCCGGAGGATGTTGTCGGCTGTCTGGATGTATCTGTGCTTCAGAAAAATGTTCTGGCACCGATGCTTGGCATTGGAGATCCGAGAACGGACAAACGGATCCAGTTTGTCGGTGGTATCCGTGGACTTTCCGAGCTGGAACGACTGGTGGATGGAGGAAAGAAGGTAGCATTTTCCATGTATCCGACTTCCATTACAGAATTATTTGATATTGCGGATGCAGGCAAATTGATGCCGCCGAAGTCTACATGGTTTGAACCAAAGCTTCGAAGCGGAATCTTTATCCACAAGATAAACGAATAAAGATGAACAGTCATATGCAAATGAGAAAATTGAACAGGGAAACGGTGCAGGTATTTCGTATTTTGCATATAGAAAAGAATACACATGAGGAGAATGGGTTATGACAAAGAACACAGAGATTTTCGTTCTGAATCAGGATGAGGTTATGGCAATCACGGGGGCGAGACATGGCAATCCACATCACATACTTGGTATGCATGCCTGTCTGGCTGATGTATATGTAAATGCATTTCTGCCGGATGCAGCAGAAGTTTATGTAGTGGATGAAAAGGATCAGACAGAATATCCGATGCATGTAGAATACGCCGATGGATTTTTTACAGTAAAGATTGAGAACCGGCAGCCATTTGCATATCTGCTAAAGATTGTCCGGAAGGTATGGGATGCAGACGGAGAAGAAGCAGATGAAGTCAGTCTGATAAAGGATGCATACAGCTTTTCCTATTCTGCGGATCTTGAAAAAGTAATGCAGGTGGTAAATGGAGAAGATGACGTGGAATCAGGCTTCCGGATCAAAGAATTGTTTGGAGCCAGAAAGCTGAACTTTGATGGCACAGAAGGAGTGGCATTCTGTATTCAGGTTCCGGGCTGCGTCAGAGCCAGCGTGGTCGGAGATTTCAATAACTGGGACGGCAGAGTGAACCAGATGCGGAAGATCGAGTATACCGATCTGTTTGAACTGTTTATACCATATGACATTAACCAGACCAGATATAAATTTGAAGTATTATATGAAAATGGAGAAACCGATATTTTCTCCGATCCATATGCAACAGCATTTGAACCGGTTCCGGGCAATGCGTCCTTATTTACAGAGCTGACATATGAATGGATGGATGCAGCATATATGACAGAGCGGAAAAAGAAGAATATCAGCATGGAACCTGTGAATATCTATGAGGTACATATGCAGACATTTAAGGCCGACAAAGATGGAGAACGGCTTTCCTATCAGGCATTTGCAAAAGAAATCGCAGCTTATGTAAAGAGCATGAAGTATAATTACATTGAGCTTATGCCGATCATGGAATATTCCGGTGAGGATACATGGGGATATGATACGACGGGTATCTATGCACCAACGTCCAGATTTGGTTCTCCAACTGATTTCATGGCAATGGTTGATTATCTGCATGCAAAAGGTATTGGTGTGATCCTTGATATGGTGCCTGTGATGGATATTGACTGTATGACTTACTGGTTGGAAGCGTATCATCTGGATGGCATCCGTCTGGATAATAAAGAGCTGATCCGTTCCTTCCGAAAGGTGACCGGAGACAGATATGCGGATGTTATGGTGGATCTTACATGGAACACAATGGGCGTTTCAAAGCTTACAGAGTATATGAAGACTGCGCCGGATCGCAGAGAGAACTTTGTAGACTATGTATCTTCTGTAACCGGATTTATATCCGAGCATCAGGAGGTAAGTGCATTATCACATGATCAAGTGGCATATGGTCAGGGAAGCTTTATAGAGAAGATGCCGGGTGGCTATGAAGACAAATATGCAGATCTTCGTATATTTTATGGTTTGAATATGTTCCTTCCTGGTAAAAAACTGATGTTTATGGGACAGGAGATTGGAATGTTTGGCGGCTTTGATGGCTATCATGTTATTGATTGGAGCGTTCTGGAGTTTGAAGCAAATAAATATCTTCAGAAGTATGTAAAGGATCTGAATGCTTTATATCTTGCAGAACCGGCATTTTATGAAGCAGACAAACTTCCATTTGTATTTGCAGGAGAGCAGGAGCCACATACCGTATGTTTCACAAGAACAGACAGTAAGGGTTCTGTCTGTTATGTAGCTGCGAACTTTGGAACTTCAGATCAGAAGAGCTATGTATTACAGACCGGAGCTCCGGGAACTTATAAAGAGATCTTCTCCAGTGATGCGGCAAAGTATGGTGGAGAAGGTAATAACAATAAACAGCAGAAGGTGACGAAGGACGGTGATATCGAGATTGTTCTCCCGGCACTTTCAATCACAGTATTTAAGAAGGTGAAATAATTAAGTGATAGGTATAGCATTGACGGAGAAGCTGGCGGATACTACAGAGTCAGCATCAGAAACGGCATCGGAGATCGTACAGGATGCAGAACAAAAAGCTGGATTGCTCAGACAGTATATGACAGATCTGCTGGATTGGTGCATGTCAAAGGTTGGAAGCCTGGTAGTGGCGGTTATCTTTATGGTGATCGGATTTCGGGTTGTGAAATGGATCATCAAGCTGATAAAGAGAACCTTTGACCGGTCCAATATGGATGTCAGTGTCGTAGGATTTTTACTGTCTGCCATCCGTATTCTGATGAATTTTATAATATTGATAACAGCGGCATCCATTGTCGGTTTTCAGGTTACTTCATTTGTCACATTGCTTGGAACGGCGGGTGTGACGATCGGTCTTGCGTTGCAGGGCAGCCTGTCCAATCTTGCCGGTGGTGTGCTGATCCTGATATTGAAACCATTTCATGTAGGTGACTATATTATCGAGAATAATACCAAATGTGAAGGCGAGGTTGTATCGATCGATATATTCTATACAAAGCTTAAGACGATCGATAATCGTTCCGTAGTCATACCAAATGGAAGCATATCGAATACATCACTGGTGAATGTTACTTTACATGATAAGAGGCGGGCAGAGATCAAGCTCGGTGTCGGTTACGATGAAGATCTGGATAAGGTAAAGCGTGTGGTACTGGATGCGGTAAAGACAGTTCCGGGATATCTGGAGGATGAAGTCGTGGATTTCTTCATTGATGAATTCGCAGATAGTAGCATTGTGGTCAGTGTTCGGTTCTATGCGAAGATCGACCAGTACTGGGATGCACTCTGGTCGGCAAGATGGAATATCAAGAAAGCATTTGATGAAAATGGCATCGTTATCCCATATAATAAACTGGATGTCAACCTCGATTCTTGCAAAAAAACAGATAATCGAGTATAATAATCGGTTGTGATATGAAAACTAGATAATTGTGTGATGAGTTTACTATCACACAATTATCCGTACATTTAATAGATTAGGAGTGATTTAGAAATGACAAAGATTGATATTATTTCCGGTTTCTTAGGTGCCGGAAAAACAACTCTGATCAAGAAGCTGATCGAAGAAGGTTTTAAGGGCGAGAAGCTTGTGCTGATTGAGAATGAATTTGGCGAGATCGGTATTGACGGCGGATTCTTAAAGGATGCCGGTGTACAGATTACTGAGATGAATTCCGGTTGTATCTGCTGCTCCTTAGTTGGAGATTTTGGTACGGCTTTAAAGAAGGTTATTACAGAATATGCACCGGACAGAATCATTATCGAGCCATCCGGTGTTGGTAAGCTTTCAGATGTTATCAAGGCTGTAAAGGATGTTGCAGAAGAAGTTGAAGTACAGCTTGACAGCTATACAACAGTTGCAGATGTATCCAAATGCAAGATTTACATGAAGAACTTTGGTGAATTCTTCAATAATCAGATCGAAAGTGCAAATACGATCGTACTGAGCAGAACACAGACAGCTTCCCAGGATAAGATCGAAAAGGCAGTTGCCATGATCCGTGAGCACAATGCAGATGCTACGATCATCACGACTCCATGGGATGATATTGACGGTTCTAAGATCAAAGAAGCTATGCAGAATCATAAAACCGTTAAGGACGCTTTATTTGAGGATGAAGATGAGCATGAGCATCACCACCTTCATCACGGCCATGACGATGAATGTGGCTGTGGCGATCATGACCACGATCATGAACATCATCATCACGACCATGACGACGAATGTAGTTGTGGCTGTCATGATCACGATCATCACCATCACCACCATGCAGATGAGGTATTTACAAGCTGGGGTAAGGAAACTCCACATAAGTTTAATGAAGATAAGTTAAAAGAGACTCTGGATGAGCTTGCTAATACAGAGGAATATGGTATTATCCTTCGTGCAAAGGGTATCGTTCCAAGTGATGGTACAGACTGGTTATACTTTGATCTTGTACCGGGTGAGTATGAGATCCGTAAGGGAAATCCGGATATCACAGGTAAGTTATGTGTGATCGGAAGCAAACTGGCAGAAGACAAGCTTGCAGAGCTGTTTGAGGTATAGGAGAAAATGATGGCAAGACAACAGGAAACAGAGATTCCGGTTTATGTATTTATGGGCTTCCTTGACAGTGGTAAAACTACATTTGTGAAGGAGACATTATTAGACCGGGAATTCACCGGAGGCGCCAAGACACTGCTTCTTGTATGCGAAGACGGTGAAGAAGAGTACGATGAGAAAGACCTGAAAAAGAAAAATATTTTTCTGGAATTCATAGAAGAAGATCAGTTGAACACAGAGCATCTGTTAGATCTGCAGGACAAATATCAGCCGGAGCAGGTTATGATCGAATACAATGGTATGTGGAAGCTGGACAAGATCTTTGATATCCGTGTGCCGAAAGGATGGACCGTTGTCCAGGTATTATCCTTTGTAAATGCTGAGACATATGATGTATATCAGCAGAATATGAAAGCAACAATGATGGATCAGGTTAACAGTGCGGATATGGTTGTATTTAACCGTTGTGATGAGAAGTCCAAGCGCGCAGAATGGCGCAGAGGAATCAAAGCAGTCAACCGACGGGCACAGATCATCTTTGAGATGAAGGATGGTTCGATCGCACCGGATGAGAATGACGAAGAAGATCTGCCATACGATGTAAAGGCTGACGTGATCGAGCTGAACGATGAGGATTTTGGTATCTGGTATGTGGATGCCTCCGATCAGCCGGATCGTTATGTCGGTAAGAAGATCCATTTCCGTGGCATGGTATTCAAGCCGAAACAGTATGGTAAGAATGCATTTGTACCGGGACGTTTTGCGATGACCTGCTGTGTAGAGGATATTACATTTGTAGGCTTCAAATGCTATTACGATGGCTCTAAGAATCTGATTGACAGACAGTGGGTAGATGTAACAGCAACGATCAAGAAAGAATACTATCCTGATTTTGAGGGAGATGGTCCGGTTCTCTATGCAGAGAAGGTTGTGCTGACCGGTCCGCCGGAAGAAGAGGTTGTATACTTCAGTTAATATAAAAATGCATTTGACTTTTTGTATGGATACAGGTAGTATAAATGCAGGCGTATAAAAAGCTGCCAGGTGGCAGCTTTTTGTTTCCGCTGATTCTGTTCAGGCATGCTCCATGGAGAGACGGCAGAAATGTCGAAAGGAGCAGATACAGATGTACAGTAAAGTAACAAGTGGAGGAGTCCTTGGAGTAGAGGGACTTCTGATTCAGGTGGAAACAGATATCAATGACGGACTGCCAATGTTTCATATGGTAGGCTTTTTGTCTGCATGCGTAAAGGAAGCCGGAGAGCGGGTGAGAACAGCGCTCAAAAACTCTGGATTTCAGATACCACCGAAAAAGATTACGATCAATTTATCACCGGCAGATATCCGGAAGGAAGGAACTGCCTACGATCTTCCCATTGCCATAGGAATTATGGTATCTATGGGGCTTATTCCAAACGATAAAATAGAAAATACCTTGATTATGGGTGAACTGGGGCTGGATGGCAGGATCAATGCTGTATCAGGAATACTCCCGGTTGTTCATCATGCAGTAAAACAAGGAATCACACGCTGTCTTGTTCCGGCGGAAAATGCAGAGGAGGCGGCACTGATCCGAAATATAGAAGTGATCCCGCTCCGGACGTTGTCAGAAGCGGAATCTTATCTGAATGAAAAAGCGGTGATCGAGCCTGCATTTGTAGATGTGGAGGCTCTGCTCGACCAGGAGGATATGGGGGAACTGGGAGATTTTGCAGATATTAAAGGGCAGGAAATATTGAAGCGCGGAATGGAGATCGCAGCAGCCGGAATGCACAATATTCTGATGACAGGAGCAGCAGGTTCAGGAAAGTCCATGATCGCAAAATGCCTGCCAACGATCCTTCCACGTCTGACATTTGAGGAGAGTATTGATATTACCAAGATATACAGTGTGGCAGGTCTGCTGAAAAAAGGACAGGCGATGATAACAAAGCGTCCGTTCCGGGCACCGCATCATACCGTATCAGCCATTGCTCTGACCGGTGGCGGAGCAATACCGAAGCCGGGAGAGATCAGTCTCAGTCATAATGGGGTGTTGTTTCTGGATGAGCTTCCGGAATTTGGCAGAAATGTTCTTGAAGTAATGCGGCAGCCGTTAGAAGATCGGGAAGTAACGATTGCAAGGATCCAGGGTAAATATATATATCCGGCAGGATTTATGCTGGTTGCGGCACGAAATCCCTGTCCCTGCGGCATGTATCCGGATCTGAATAAATGTACCTGTACCTGTAGGCAGATCCGACAATACAATGCAAGGCTTAGCAGACCTCTGCTCGATCGTATTGATATCAACGTAAATGTCCGCAGGATTGACTGTTCTGACCTGTTAGAGGATAAACGGGCAGAAACTTCGGCTGAGATCCGGGAAAGGGTGCTTGCGGCGCAGAATATACAGAAGGAGCGTTACCGTTCAGAGTCGATAAATTTTAATTCCCAACTGGATGGAAAGAGAACAAAGCAATATATTTCCCTGGGAAGGGCAGAGCAGGAGCTGGTGCGGGAAGCGTTTGAACATACAGAACTTTCTGCCAGAGGCTATAACCGGGTACTTAAGATCGCAAGGACGATCGCTGATCTGGCAGGAAGTATCGGGATCCATGAGGAACATTTAAAAGAGGCATTGTTTTTCCGGTATCAGAATCTTACAGAAGAGGCAGAGGGAAATATGCAGTACAAAGGAATGAAAGGGGGGACAGATATGGAGTATGATCTTATAAGGCTGTGGCTGGGGATGATATCGGATATGGGGAATGCAGCACTTGGCAGGATCCTTGATTATTTTGGAGGACCTGAAGAACTGTGGAATGTTCCAGAACATGTGCTTCGGGAAACGTTGACAGAAAAACAGAGTGAACGGATCCTGTGCACACGGGATGAAAAGAAAATAATCGTCTATAAAAACAGACTAAAAGAGCGGAATATTACATATATATATCCAGGACATCCTTATTTTCCGGAAGTCCTGCGGGAAATTCCGGATTGTCCGTTTCTGCTGTATGCAAAGGGGTGTGTGGAGACGCTTAAAACAGACAGAACCGGTATAGCGATCGTAGGTGCAAGAAAGGCATCCGCATATGGGAAAGAGATGGCGGAGCAGTTTGCTTCTGTGCTTGCAGGATATCGGACTGGTATTATCAGCGGACTTGCAGCAGGAATCGACGGCGCCGCCCAGCATGCCGCAATCAATGTAGAAAATGGATTTACAGTTGCAGTACTAGGTTGTGGGATCAATATCTGTTATCCGAAGGAAAATTACAATTTGTTTGAACGGATTGGGCGTCAGGGTGTGATCCTGTCAGAATATGGGTTGGATATAGAGCCTGCGGCATGGAGATTTCCACTTAGGAACCGGATCATCAGTGGACTTGCAAAAGGGGTGCTGGTTGTAGAAGCACAGAAGAAAAGCGGATCTCTGATCACCGCCGATCAGGCGCTGGAACAGGGGCGTGAGGTGTATGCAGTTCCGGGACGGATTGGAGACAGAAACAGTGAGGGCTGCAATCATCTGATCCGGCAGGGGGCTATGCTTGTGACGGATCCTGAGGATATTGTGGAGGATTTAAAACTTGAACGGAGGATCCTTGCAGCAGGGAAAGCAGAATGTCGGGAGAACAGCCGGCTTACCGCTCTGGAACAGAAGATATGTGTCTGTATGGGGCGGGAAGTGCTGCATATAGAGGAAATCTGTGCCCGCGTGGATCAGCCTCCTGCAAGAATCCTGACAGCGTTATTTGATATGGAAAGAAAAGGAATAATTCGGCAGCCGGTACGGTATTATTTTGCTGTTACACAGGGATGAAAACAGGATCCGGGGCATTTTTTCAGAAAATTGTAATAAAATATTCACTTGCATGGCAGGGAAAAATGGTGTATAGTTTGTGTCGTTTAAACGAACAGGAAAGGAAAGAGTACATGGCTAAATATCTTGTTATTGTAGAGTCTCCGGCGAAAGCCAAGACGATTAAAAAGTTTTTAGGCAGTAATTATGAAGTGATTGCGTCGAATGGTCATGTGCGTGATCTGCCTAAAAGCCAGATGGGCATTGATGTTGATAATGATTTTGAACCAAAATATATAACGATCAGAGGAAAAGGAGATATACTCGCACAGCTTCGAAAAGAAGTAAAGAAAGCTGACAAGGTGTATCTTGCAACTGACCCCGACCGTGAGGGAGAAGCGATCTCCTATCATTTATCAAAAGCACTGAAACTGGATGATAAGAAGTACAAGCGAATTACCTTCAATGAAATTACGAAAAATGCAGTAAAGAATTCAATTAAGCAGGCACGCGATATCGATATGGCACTTGTGGATGCACAGCAGGCGAGACGTGTATTGGACAGACTGGTTGGTTATAAGATCAGTCCGCTTCTCTGGGCAAAGATCAAGAGAGGTTTAAGTGCCGGACGTGTACAGTCAGTGGCATTGAAGCTGATCTGTGACAGAGAAAAAGAGATCAACGAATTTATTCCAAAGGAATACTGGACACTTTCTGCTATGCTGGCACCGGAAAAGGCCAAGAAAAGCATTGAATTCAAATACATGGGAAATGGGAGCGATAAGGAAGAAATATCTTCCAGAGCGGAACTGGATCAGATCATAGAAACGATCGGAAAGCAGTCTTTTAAGATCGCATCGATCAAGGACAGTGAGCGTCATAAGAAAGCGCCACTTCCATTTACAACCAGTACGTTGCAGCAGGAAGCTTCCTCCAAGTTGAATTTTGCGACATCCAAAACGATGCGTATCGCACAACAGTTATATGAAGGTGTGGAGATCAAGGGCAGAGGTTCCATCGGCCTGATCTCTTATCTGAGAACGGATTCTACCAGAATATCAGATGAAGCGGCAGCAGCAGCCAAAGATTATATCATAAAGAATTTTGGAGAAGATTATACAGCGGGAATACCTCGGGCAGACAAACCGGGTAAGAAGATCCAGGACGCGCATGAAGCAATCCGTCCGACGGATATCACACTGTCACCGGCAGCTATCAAGGATCAGTTAAGCAGAGAACAGTTCCGTCTGTATCAGCTGATCTATAACCGCTTCCTTGCAAGCCAGATGGCAGAGGCAGTATACAGCATTAAGACCGTAAAGGCAGAAGTAGCAGGCTATCGGTTCCAGACCTCAGTATCAAAGATTGCATTTGCAGGATTTACAACGGTTTATAATGTGGACAATGAGAAGAGTGAGCATAG
>OGLT01001411.1_pt1 | contig 12642 bp, 10 predicted proteins | sample 1572911 | NCBI WGS metagenome assembly OGLT01 (sample SAMEA2582014, study PRJEB24529) | metagenome | biome: Human gut stool | place: China | collected 2011 | reverse complement strand
CGAAGAGGACAGGGCAGTGGGCGAGGGATCGCTGCCGCCGCCGAGATTGGGATCGTCGCCGCGGTAAATGCCGCCGTTGTTAAAGACGACGATCGTTACCGGCAGTTTGTAACGGCAGACAGTGTCGATTTCCATGCCCGAGAAGCCGAAAGCGCTGTCGCCTTCAATCGCCACCACCGGTTTTTTGCCGGTGACGGCGGCACCGACGGCAAATCCCATGCCGATGCCCATGACGCCCCAGGTGCCGCAGTCCAGCCGCCGGCGGGGCAGGTACATGTTTATGACGTCGCGGGTGTCGTCAAGCGTGTTGGCACCTTCGTTGACCAGATAAATGTCGCGGTGCGCGGAGAGCACTTTGCGCACGGCGTTCAGGGCGGTGAAAAAGTTCATCGGGGCAGCTTCGGTGTTCAGTTTTTCTTCCATTTTGGCAACGTTGGGCCGTTTGGCGGCATCAATGGCCGAGAGCCAGTCCGCGGGAGCCCTGACGGGGTGTCGTTCCAGACCGTTCAAAAGCAGGCGCACGGAAGAGGCAATGTCGCCGACCACCGGTGCGGCGATCGGACGGTTGCTGTCAATTTCGACGGGATCAATGTCGAGTTGGATGAATTTGTTGTGCGGATTCCAGTGCCTGCCCCGGCCGTGAGTGAGCAGCCAGTTGAGGCGGGCACCGACCAGCATGACCACGTCGGCGTTTTCCAATACGAAAGAACGTGCCGCGGCCGCGCTTTGCGGGTGGTCGTCGGGCAGCAGTCCCTTGGCCATTGACATCGGCAGGTAGGGAACGCCGGTTGTTTCGACAAATTCCCTGATTTCCCGGTCTGCCTGCGCATAGGCGGCACCTTTGCCGAGGATGACCAGCGGTTTTTCGGCCGCGGACAAAAGCTTAAGCGCGCGTTCGACAGCGTCGGCGGACGGAATGACGGCCGGTGCCGGATCGACCGGTGAAAAAAGCGAAGCCGCTGCCGTGTCCCGGTCGAGTTCGGCAGCCAGCATGGCTGTCGTCAGGTCCAGATAAACTCCGCCCGGACGTCCCGACACGGCGGCGCGGACGGCTCGGACCAGGCCGGTGCAGATGTCTTCGGGACGGTTGACGCGGTAGGCCGCCTTGGCAAACGGGCGGGCGATGTTCAGCTGATCCAGCCCTTCGTAGTCGCCCTGTTCAAGGTCAATGATCGCGCGGTCGCTGGAACCGCTGATCTGAATCATGGGAAAGCCGTTGACGGTAGCGTTGGCCAGCGCGCCCAGGCCGTTGAGGAAACCGGGAGCGGAAACGGTAAGCAGAATTCCCGGCCGGCCGGTGATAAAACCGCTGGCGGCCGCAGCGTTGCCGGCCGACTGTTCGTGACGAAAGCCGATATAGCGAATGCCTTCTTTTTGCGCATAGCGGGCCAGGTCGGTCACCGGAATGCCGACGACGCCGAAAATGGTGTCAATGCCGTTTTTCTTGAGTGCTTCGACCGTCAGCCGCATGCCGTCGGTCAGGTTGGTGGTGTTTGCAGTGGCGTTCATGTTGTTACCTCCGATAAAAAATGCCGGGCGAAAATCCGCGGCAGGGAAAAACCGGCCGCGGAAGGGCTGTTTTGTCAGGCGACGACTTTGTCGTTGCGCAGTTTGACGATTTGTTCCTGGGTGTAGCCCAGCCCGGCGAGAATCGGGTCCGTATCCTGGCCGAGCAGGGGTGCGCCTTTAATTTCGGGCGTGAAGTCGGAAAATTTCATCGGCATGCCGACGGTCAGATATTTGCCGCGTTTGATCTGCTCCACTTCGACGATGGTGCCGTTTTCGCGCAGCGAACGGTCGTTTTCAATTTCCTTCAGGCTCAGCACCGGTCCGCAGGGAACGCCCGCCTTGCTCAGTTCGGCAACCGCTTCGAATTTGTCTTTGCCGATGGTGAACTGCTCAATTTCCCGGTAGATTTCTTCCTTGTTCTTGTCGCGGGCGTCGGCGGTGGAAAATTTCGGATCGTTGATCCATTCCGGTTTGCCGAGTGCTTTGGCGGCCGCTTCAAAAGCCTTGTCTTCCCTTTGCAGAACGATGTAGGCGTTGGGGTCGGTTTCCCAGCCTTTGCACTTGTAACACCAGCCGAAAACGCCTCCGCCTTCAATGTTGCCCGAACGGGGAACGGTGTCGCCGAAAACGCCGTTCGGATATTGCGGATAGTTGGTCAGTCGTCCGGTGTGTTCCAAAATCAGCTGATCGCGCAATTTTACACGGCAGAGGTTGAGAACCGAGGCCTGCATCGACTGGCGCACATGCTGGCCGACGCCGGTTTTGTCGCGCTGGAGCAGCGCCGCCAGCAGGCCGATCAGCAGGTGCATGCCGGTGTTGCTGTCGCCGAGCGCGGCGCCGGACTGGGTCGGAAGGTTGTTTTCCCCCGACCACCAGCCGGTGGTGGAAGCGGCGCCGCCGGCGCACTGGGCAATCGGTTCGTAGCATTTGACGTTGGCATAAGGCGAGTTTTCGTCAAAGCCGGTGATGGAACCGTAGACAATACGGGGGTTGATTTTGTGTACTTCTTCCCAGGAAAAGCCGAGTTCGTCGGCGGCGCCGGGGTGCAGGTTTTCGACGAAGACGTCGGCTTCCCGCAGAAGTTTGGTAAGAATTTCCTTGCCTTCGGGCGTTTTGACGTTGAGCCCCATGGAGCGTTTGTTGCTGTTGAGCTGCAAATAGTAAAGTCCGTCCATGCCGGGGAGGTCGGTCAGTTCGTTGCGGGTCGGATCGCCGCCGCCGGGACGTTCGATCTTAATCACTTCCGCGCCGAACCAGGCCAGCATTTGGGTACAGGACGGACCGGACTGAACTTCTGTCATGTCGATGACTTTTATGCCTTCTAATGGTGACGTCATGAAAAATCTCCTTTTTGTGCAATTGTTGTCGATTGAGTGTCAGGCGGAAAATCAGATGGAAACAGTTTCTTCTGCCGTAGATAATGGCTGTCCGTTTTTTTTAAATATGGATAATGGTTTTGCCGGAAAAAATAAAATATGCCCGGAATCCGGGCATATTTTATTTAAGGGAGTTATACTTGTTGTTTGTGAAAGCGCTCAGGCTTTCAGTTTGGCAATCACGTTGCCGATCCAGACGGAAAAGACATCTTCAAATTCGCCGTCGGCCTTTTCCAGTTCAAGGATTCTTTCGGCGCCGAGAGCAGCCAGATATTCGTCAAAATCAATGGCCGCCTGGCAGAAATGGTCATAATAGGATTCGCCCAATCCCAAAACGGCATAGGCAAGGCCGTTCAGGCTGACGTTTGCGGCAGACAGTTCGTCGTGCAGTTCGGCGGCGTTTGACGGGGGTTCGCCGTCGCCCCAGGTGCTGGTGATGACCAAAAGCCGCGTCATGTTTTCCAGATCGGCCGCACGAACGCCGCTCATATCCTGAACTTCAGCTTCAAAACCGGCTTTTTTCAGTTCGTTTGCCGCCGTGCCGGCCAGATTCTCCGAATTGCCCGTTTCGCTGCCGTATAAGATGTTTACTTTCATTTTTGTCTCCGTTGTTTGTTCAAAATAAAAAGCCTGCCGATTTTGAAATATTTTAAGCAGGGCGACAGGCTTTAAGCAAATTTTTAAGACCCGGGAGCCTTAAAAATTTTCCAGGATCCGCCGCGCTCTTCATGGTTTCTGTCAGACGTGAAATATTTTTGACGGATCCTGAAAACTCTATATAGTTTGTTTTTTGCCGCCGGCAACGCCGGTTGCTGCGTTTCTTCCTTTTTTCTTTCCGTAAATTTCAATTTTGTGGCCGAGCATTTCATAGCCGTGTTCGCGGGCGATTTTTTCCAGCAGAACGTCGAGTTCGGCGGCGGAAAACTCTTCTATCCGGCCGCTGTCTGCGTCTATGATATGGTGGTGATGCCCGTTTCCGGCGCCGGTTTTTTCATAAACCGCGTCGATGTTGGGAAACTCGTGTTTTTCCGCCAACCCCAGGTCGCAGAGCATGTTGAGGGTACGATAAACGGTTGCCATGCCGAGACCGGGATCCTTTTGTCTGGCGGCGTTGAAAATGTCGGTGACGGTCATATGTGCGGAGGCGTTTTCAAGCACCTCGAAAATGGCCAGCCGCGACGAAGTGAGACTGATGCCTTTTTGTCTGAATGTCTGTTCAAATGCGGACAATGTCTGCTCCCGGCATGTTTATTGTTGTCTGTTTGAGAAAGATTATCATTCTCAAACATAAAGTCAACACAAAATAAATATAAAGTCAATACGAAAAAACGGCGTAGGTGAAAATTTTGCTGAATACCGGGACAGGGCAAAAGCGGCGGAAAACGCCGTTGCGGTTGTTATGCTGCCGTTTCGAGGTGGGGATTGTTGTTTCCTGTTTGCGACAGCCGTTGCGTGAACGGACTTTTTCCCTTGGCGGAAAACGCCGCAGCCGGCCGCTGTGCCGCCGTTTCGGGGCGGGGATTTTCGTTTCCTGTTTGCGACAGCCGTTGCGTGAACGGACTTTTTCCCGCGGCCGTTTTCACGGCTTGTCTGAAGGGGACGGTTCTTTTGCCCGGGAGGCAGCGTCTTTTTCTGCCGGCGTCAGCGCTTTTTCTTCGCTGAAATACCGCCTTTCGCGGAATTCGGATTTTTTGCCGGGATTAAAAACGGAAAGCGGACGAAAATAGCCCATGATGCGGGTCCATATTTCGCATTTCTGCCGTTCTTCCTCTTTTAATTCCGGTTCTTTATTTTCCATTTTCCGCTTTTCCCGCGCAGTCTTTGATTTTCTTCAGGATGTAATTGTCAGCCAGGGCGCCGGTGATTTCCTTTTTCTCGTAGTCGAGCAGGCGAAGCTGTCCTTTTTCCTTTTTGTAATAGGAAATTTCGCTGCCGGTTTCCAGCTTGATGATGCTGCCGTTTATGTCGTAAGTGCCTTTTTCGTAAAAGGTGCCGTCTTTCTGACCGACATAAACCAGTTTGTTGACAAACGTGTTGTTGGCGTTGAGCTGCAGGGTCATGTCTATTCCCGGGCCGTCGGCGGCCGGCAACAGTCCGTTGTAGGTTCCGCAGATTTCCGACTTGGGTGAGCAGCCGGCAAGGGCAAGGGCGGTCAGCGCGGTATAAAAAAGTCTGTTCATGTTTCCTCCTTTTGTTTCCGATATGGTGATCGTGCCGATTGAGTTCAGCCCGGCTTTTAGTTTTAAGCAAAAATCGGTTTTGGGCAACAAAAAACTCCGCAATCCGGAGATTACGGAGTTTTTTTGCCTGTCGGTTCTCAGGCCTGCTTTTCGGCTTTTTTGACTTTGACCGGTCCGCTTACCTTTTCCGTCAACGTCTGGAACAGAACGTAGAGCATCGGAATAATAATCAGACCGACCATGGTGCCGACCAGCATTCCGTAGAATACCGGTACGCCGATGGCGATTCGGCTGTTGGCGCCGGCGCCGGTGGCGACCACCATCGGCAGAGTGCCGAGGATGAAGGTGAAGGCCGTCATCAATACCGCGCGGAACCGTTCTTTCAGACCGATCATCGCGGCTTTGTTGATGGAAGTGCCTTTTTCGCGCTCTTCCTTGGAGAACTCGACGACCAGAATCGCGTTTTTGGCAGCCAGACCGACCAGCAGAATCAGCCCCAGCTGGGCGTAAATGCTGAGCGGCAGTCCGTGTATGAACAAGCCGAGCAGGGCGCCCACCATGGCAACGGAAACCGAAGCAAGAACCGGGATCGGAGTGCTCCAGCTTTCATACTGCGCAACCAGGAACAGGTAGGCGAAAGTCAGCGCCAGAGCGATCAGGTAACCGATTTGGCCCTGGTTGGCCTTTTCCTGATAGCTCATGCTCGACCATTCGTAGCTGTAACCCTTCGGCAGGGCCTCCTTGGCCAGTTGTTCGACAGCGTTCATGGCTTCGCCGGTACTGAAAGCTTCGTTGCCGACAATGTTGATGGCTGCCGCCGGGTATTGGTTGTAACGGTCGATGGTGCTCGGCGCCAGAACCTTGCTCAGGTTGATCATGCCGCCCAGAGGAACCATTTCGCCCAGGCTGTTTTGAACGTAAAGGCTGCTGATGTTGTCAACGCCCTTGCGGTACGGCCAGTCGGCCTGGATGATTACCTGGTTTACCTGGGTTCCGAAGTTGACGTCGTTGATGTAGGACGATCCCAAATACCGGCCGAGAGTGGTATAAATGTCGCCGGTGGTTACCTTCATCGATTCCGCTTTGGTGCGGTCAATGTCGACAAAGATGTGCGGCGTGGTCGCGTTATAGGTCGAGAACGCATAAGAAACGTACGGCGACCGGTTTAAGCGCCCGAGGAAACCCTGCAAAGCGGCGTCAAGCTTCTTCGGATCCGGAGAATCGAGCGCCTGCAGACGGAAGTCCATGCCGTTGGTATTGCCGAGACCCTGAATGGCCGGCATTTCGAACATGTTGATGTTGGCTTCGGGGAAGTTGTCGATCTTGGCCTTGATCCGGTTCAGGATGTTGGTCGAGTAGAGTTCCTTGTCCGTACGTTTGGCCCAGGGTTCAAGCATGGTAATGATGAAGGCGACGTTTTCGCCGGAACCGCCGATGATGCTGTGTCCGGTAACGTTCATGGCATGTGCGACGCCTTTTTCTTCCAAAATCAGCGGGATAACTTTCTTGACCAAAGCGTCCGTCCGTTCGCGGGAAGCGCCTTCGGGCAGCTGGATGTTGGTGAAGAACGCACCCTGGTCTTCGCTCGGGATGAAGCTGGTCTGGCTGACATGAAGCAGCGCGACGATGCCGGCAACGATTAAGGCGAAGATCAAAGCGATGACGCTGACCTTGCGGCTGGCGATGCCGACGATGCTGGCGTAACGGTCGCGCGACTTGTCAACGGCGCGCGAGAACCAGAACAGCGGACCGTGCTGGAACGGTTTCAGCGGCCGCAGCATGGTGGCGCACAACGCCGGCGACAGCGTCAGGGCGTTTAAGGCCGAGAAGGCAACCGCCGTCGAAATGGCGACCGCAAACTGCTGGTAGATTTTGCCGGTGATGCCGCCGATAAAGCCGATCGGCACGAAAATGGCCAACAGTACCAAAGTGGTGGCGACAATCGCTCCCGACACCTGTTCCATGGCTTTGATCGTAGCCTGTTTCGGCGAAAGTTTTTCGTTTTCCATCAGGAACAGAACGCGTTCGACCACAACGATGGCGTCGTCAACCACCAGGCCGATCGCCAGCACCAGACCGAACAGGGTCAGGGTATTTAGGCTGTAGCCCAGCGCCAAAAGAACGGCGAAAGTGGCAAAGATGGATACCGGAATGGTCAGGGTCGGTACCAGTACCGCGCGCCAGTCCTGCAAAAAGATATAGCAGACGGCGACCACCAGCGCAAAAGTCAGAATCAGGGTAAAGACCACTTCTTCAATTGACGACGTGATGTACTCGGTGGCGTCATAGGCTACGAAAATTTCCATATCGTCGGGATAGAACTGTTCCAGACGGGCCATTTCCGCACGCAGGTTGGACATTGCGTTGATGGCGTTTGCCCCCGACAGCATGTTGACGGCAATGGCTACCGAAGGGGCGCCGTCGAACTGGGATTCCGCGTTATAGTCTTCCTGGCCGATTTCGATCCTGGCAACGTCGCCCAAACGAACAAGACCGCCTTCTTCGTCGGTGCGGACGATGATCTGCTTAAACTCTTCAACGTCGTTGATACGGCCGCTGCTGAGCAGGGCGTAGACCATTTGCTGAGAACCGTCGCCCGGCATGGAGCCCACCTTACCCAGCGAAGGCTGGATGTTTTGGCTTTCGATTGCCGCCTGGATGGCGGATACCGGCAGGTTGAGCGCGGTTATCTTGTTGGCGTCGAGCCATACGCGCATGGACAAAGGCGGGGCGTAAACGTTGACTTCGCCGACGCCGTCCACTCTGATCAGGTTTTTCTTGATGTTGTTCTGAACGTAGTTGCTCAGGAACAACGTGTCATGAGTGCCGTTGGGCGAACGGGCGGTCAAAAAGCCCAGCTGGTCGGAAGAGCGGCGGCTGACGGTAACGCCCTGCTGCTGAACTTCCGCCGGCAGTTTGCTCAATGCCTGAGATACGCGGTTTTGCACCTTGACCTGCGCCATATCGGGGTCGGTGCCGACCTTGAAAGTGATCGTCAGACCGTAACTGCCGGTTGCGTCCGAAGACGAATCCATGTAAAGCATGTCTTCCACGCCGTTGATCGTTTCTTCCAGCGGAATCCCCACCGTGTTGGCGATAACCTCGGCGCTGGCGCCGGGATAGGTGGCCGAAACCCTGATGGTCGGCGGGGTAATTTCCGGATAAAGAGTGATCGGCAGCGAAAAGACGGCGATTGCGCCGGCAAGCGTCAGCACAATCGAAATGACCATCGCAAAACGCGGTCGTTCAATGAAAATCCTTGAAAACATAAACTATTTTCCTTCTGTGGTCTGTTCGTTAACCGTTCCGGTGCGCACTTTCTTGCCGTCGGAAACTTTCTGCAGGCCCTGGATGATAACCTTTTCGCCCGCTTTCAGCCCGGAGGTGACGATCTGCCGGTCGTCGGCAATTTCGCCGAGCGTAATGCGTCTTTGTTCGACCACGTTGTCTTTGTTAACGATCATAACATAGTTTCCGTGTTCGTCCTGTGCCAACGCCGCCTGAGAAATGACAACCGCGTTTTTCTCGGGGCCGGAACCGATCATGATGTCGACATAGCCGCCGGGGATCAGCATGTCGTCCTTGTTTTCGAATTCGGAATAAACCGACATAGTGGCGGTACCGGTGTTGATCGAGTTGTCGTTGAAACGGGAAAGAATCGGCTTTTTGATGACCTTGCCGTTGGCGAGGATGATTTTGCTGTATACTTCGCCGCCGCGTTTGTCATAGTCCTGTCTTAAGTTCAGCATTTCCTTGTCGGTGACGGAAAAGACGATGCGCACCGGGTCGGTCTGCACGATGTTGGCCAGGGTGCCGCTTGAGGTGCTGACGTAGTTGCCGACGGTGATCATGGCCTTGCCGATGTAACCGTTGATCGGCGAGCGAATCTCGGTGTGTTCAAGGTCGATTTTGGCCAGCTCGTAGTTGGCTTCCGCCTGTTTGACGGCGGCCTGGGCCTGCAGCATGTTGGAATAGGCCTCGTCCAGTTTGGATTCGGAAGCGAATTTCTGCTGGTTGAGGGATTTTTGCCGCTTATATTCTTTTTCCAGCTGGGTGAAGCTGGCTTTGGCCTTGTCGAGTTCGGCCTTGCGCAGGTCGACGGTGGCGATGTATTTCTGCTGTTCGATCACAAACAGAATGTCGCCTTTTTTGACCGCGGAACCTTCGTCAAACAGCACTTTTTCCAGATAACCGCTGACCTGCGGCTGGATGTTTACTTCGTTGACGGCTTCCACATGGCCGATGAATTTCTGGGCGGGCGTCACGTCTTTCAACTGTGCTTCTTCCACCAGTACGAACGGATCGCCGCCGGCGCCGGCGGGCGCCGTCATCGCATGGGGGCTGAGCTTGGTTTTTAAAAACCAGCCGGCCGCCACACACAAACATAAGACAACGACTTGTCTTAATATTTTGCGATTGCTCATTTTTCCAACTTTCATTTTCCTTAACCTTTCAATTTTTGATTTTTTTCAATCACCGCGTCAAATCCTTCCAAAAAAGTACGGGAAAGACTGAAATTTACCTCTTTGCATACATAAGTGTTGATCAGCCCGCGCCAGATGCTGACGACAAGGGCGCTGACCGTTTTGATGTCCGTTTGAGCGGATATCTCTCCATTTTTTTTAGCCGCTGTCAAGGCCTGTTTTGCCGTTTTGAAATGAAAATCGTGTATTTCCCCGGTTTTGGCCTGAACCTGGTTGAATACACTGTCGGACCATTCCACCTGAAACAGGGTGAAGAAAATGAATTTCCGCACTTCAGGACTTTTTTCGATGTGTTCCGCCTCGCGCCGGAAAAATTTCCTGAGTTCGGCGACGGAATGCGGAGAGATGTATTGGCTGCCGATTTCTTCCCGGTCTTTGGCTACGCGCTGACGAATCAGTTCGGCCAGAAGTTCGGCTTTGTTTTTAAAATGCCAATAAACCGCGCCTTTTGTCAGATGAATGCGCAGGGCAATATCTTCAAAAGTCGTGCGGGAAAATCCTTTTTCGTAAAAACAGTCCAAAGCGGATTTTAAGATCAGAACTTTGGTGTTTTCGCTTTCTTCACGGGTTTTGCGCGCCATTTTCTTTTCAAAATTAAATATACATTCCGGTAGGTATGTATAACGAAAGAAAAAAAATTGCAAGCGAAATCTTTTATATAACCGCAGTTTTTTTGTTTTTAAAGCCGCGGCGCCCGCATGTTTCCGCAGACGGGGAAAAGCTTTGCGCTGACGGGAAGGAGCGGCAAAAATCCGTAAATTAGGTTTAAATTTACTTTTTATATGTTATAATCAAAAACAAATTTCGAGGGAGTTTTTGCCGATGGAAGAAGAATCAATCTTAAAGAAAATGGAGCGGTTGTTTAAAATGCGCCGGCTTTTGAAAGAAAAAAAGCTCAAACGCATTAAAGACAAAAAGCTGAAATACGGCCGCTGGGACCTTGATGACGAGGACGACGACTATGATTATGAGGATGAGCTGCTTTCCCGGCCGGAACTGATCGAAGAGGCGCTGAAAGAATATATGTACCAGTTCGGCCTGTCGATTTATCAGAACAAACAGGGCGATTATTATTTCAAACGCTTTGCCGACGACATTGACATCCGCGGTTTTGACGAACTGGATACCCATCATTTTACCTTGCGGGAAAAAGAGCCCAATTTTTTTGAAAGGCTGTTGGAAGTCGTTCCGGAAAACAAAATTCACCTGACCGGCGATATGGAAACCGCCGTTTTCGACCTTTATGAAAAAGATGCCGTCATGACGGACATTCTTGATCAGATGGTGGAAGAGGAAACTTTGAAATGCCGGGAAATTCTGAAAGCGACGGAAGATGTGTACGAGACCGCGGATCAGACCCGTGCGGACGAGTTTTCGCGTACTGACGCGCTTGCGAACGAAGAGTTCGTTCCCGGTCTTGACGGGCTTGCCGCCGAGAACGGGAAAGCGCGGACGGAAGATTTTTACGAAGACGGCAAGCCTGTTGCTGCCGGCAGTACCGACAGCGATGCGGGAACGCCGGTTTCTCCCGCCGGAGAACAATGGGAGGCTTATGAATGCGGCGGCGAAGAGCGGGTGGAGAAAGCGCGGCTGCCTAAGCCGGCAAAAGTGCGCCGGGTGCGCAAACCGCAGACCAGTTCGCTACCGGCCGGTATGGTTAAAGATAACGGCAACAACCGCTGAAAGCGGATTTTCTTCTTGTCGGAAAACTCTCCCCGCGGGGAGAGTTTTTTGTATCCCGGAAATTTTCGATCAGGCCGAGGAGAGTTTTTTGGGGGCGGAGAAGCCAAATGAGAACGGGGCGTTTGACGGAAAGGTGCGGCGCTGCCGTTTGAAGTTTTTTTGCATCCCGGAAATTTCCGGCTAGGCTGAGGAGAGTTTTTGGGGGCGGAGAGGCCAAATGAGAACGGGGCGTTTGACGGAAAGGTGCGGCGCTGCCGTTTGAAGGCGGAAAGCGGATGGGGCGGCGGACGGATGCCGCAGGCAAAAAGAATATGCGCCCCAAAAGCGGAATATGCAAAAAAGGAGACGGCCGGCAAATATCGGCGGTATGTGTAAATGCGAAGTAAAGCGGCAGCCGGGAACAGGGGTTTGCGGCGGAAAAAAGAAAAAGCCGGACGTTATGTCCGGCTTTTCACGTCATAAAACGGTCGTTGTTTTCAGTCTTCAAGATAAAGGCTGCTTTTTTTGTAATTCATAATCGCATGACGGATCAGGACGCCGATAATGGCAGCGACCGGAACGGCGATCATCAGTCCGAGGAAGCCGAGCAGAACCCCGCCGGCGAGCAGGGCGAACATAACCCAGACCGGATGCAGTCCGACGTTGTCGCCGACCAGCTTGGGGGTAAGGAAATTGCCTTCGAGAAACTGTCCGACCATAAAGACGGCGGCCACGCTTATAATCGGCATCAGGCTGTCAAACTGGGCAAAGGCCAGCGCCATGCTGATAATGAAGCCGGAGATGGTGCCGACATAAGGGATAAAGGAAATGATCCCGGCCAGAAAACCGACCAGCAGGCCCAGGTCCAGCCCTGCCAGGTGCAGGCCGACGGCGTAAAAGCTGCCGAGGATGACGCATACGCTCAGTTGTCCGCGGATGAAGCCGGCCAGTGTGCGGTCGATTTCCCGTGCCTGCTGTTCAATCGACTTTTTTGATTTGCGCGGCAGCAGGCTGCGTACTTTGGCAATGAACTTGTCCCAGTCGCGAAGCATGTAAAAAGCGACGACGGGAGTGATCAGCAGCAGCGAGATCAGGTTGACGATCGCCATGCCGCCGGAAATCACGCTGCGTAGAATTTTGCCGAGAATTTTCAAATTGTTGGCCATGTTGTCGTGCATGTAGCTGCGGATTTTGTCGGCATCGAGCGCGGGGAACATGTCCTTGAGGTCAATGAGCAGGGGTTCGGCTTTTTTCAAGAGTGAGGAAACGTAGTTTGGAATGACGCTGATAAATACGCTGAGCTGGCTGTCAATGACGTTGACCAGAAGGACGAAGGCCGGCACGATGATCAGCACGACCAGAACCAGAACCAGCACGGTCGACCAGGTGCGGCCGATTTTAAGCCGGGTGAACTTGTCGACCAGCGGGTCG
>OGLT01001410.1_pt1 | contig 12672 bp, 10 predicted proteins | sample 1572911 | NCBI WGS metagenome assembly OGLT01 (sample SAMEA2582014, study PRJEB24529) | metagenome | biome: Human gut stool | place: China | collected 2011 | reverse complement strand
TGCACGGAGCAGGAAAAGGACGAGATACGCTTTATGAAGGGATGGAAACTGAAAGAGCTGGAGAAAATAATGCCCGCATGGCAGCGACGGCAGTGCGAGGAGATAAAACGGGAACGGTGGAGAGGATTTTAGTGGCTAGCGGTTAATGAGGAATGAGCAGTGATCACTGAGGAATGACCAGTAATCAGTAAAGCCTGCCGGCAACATGATCTACTTGTAAGCAACTTTTAAAGGGGGTATGTCAAAATAAAATGACTACTCCGAGAAGTTACAGACTGTAACTACAAAACCTAAAAGGCGAATGTCAAAACTCAGTTTTTGAAAACATGAACTTACAATCTGAAATTTGAGCATCCTAAAAGACTAAAGAAAGGGTCGTATCATTACTCCATACAGAGCTTGATACGATCCTTTTACGTGTTATAATTACTATCTGTAACTTTTCGGGGCTGTCCTTTTTGTTTTGACATCTCCCTTCTCCTATCCCCAAGTTATTCAGGAACAGCAACATTCAACTACTTCATTCCCCCTCATTAAACCCCAGGCCCTGCTGTTCGGGCTTCAGCTTCTCTGTCAGGAAATTGGTATGCTCCCACTTCGGTTCGGGCGGATTATGATCCAAGGTCCTCTCCTCGGTAGGCGTGTAGCGTCCGTTGTAAGTGCTGAAGGCGAAAAAAGCATCTCCCGGTCCGCCCAGATGGTCGAAACGTACCTTGGCCACACGCACCAGCACCTGCCCCAGTTCATCGTTACGGTCTACCACCATTCCATAATCCGTCTTGTTGAAAAAGGCCGCCGAGCCGTTGATATCATACAGCGTGGGCACAGGCCAGCGTTTGCTTCCCGGTTCGCGGCGCAACTTGGTGGGGTGCGCCACCAGAATGAGCAACACCTTGTGCTTCACGGCAAAATTGGAGAACTCGTCGAAGATGCGGCTGATGTACTGCGTTTCCGTTTCCCAGTCGGGAATCTGATGCTCGAAGCGGTTGAAGGGGTCCACCACCAGCACCTTCACTCCTTTCCGGCTCACCAGTTGGGCGGCAATGCGAAGCACGCTCTCTACCGAGAAGTCCTCTTTCGGCATAATGGAGAAGACACTCTGTGCCAGGTAACGGATGGCCTGTCCGGCTTCCGGCAACGGCATCCCCTTGTGTTCGAAACGCTTGCCCACCACGCGGCGTATCAGCTTGCGGTAGTGATAGGCCAGCGGGGTATTCTCCGGGCTGAAATAGCCCACCTTCCAATCGTGGCGCAGGAGCAGGCGCATGGCAATTTCGTCCACAAACTCGCTTTTTCCGCTGCCGGGAACGCCTGTAACCGTGAGCACAAAACCACGCTCGAACTTGATCAGCCGGTCCAGATTCTCCAGTCCCGTATCGGCTCCTTCCGGCATTCCGTTGTAATAAATATCCATCAGCGTATCCCATTCGTCCATGGGGCAGAAGACTCCTTCCAACGGGATTTCCGCCGCCTGCTCCACCTGCTGGCGGAGCCTCGGAAGATCGTACTTCAACAGATACTCGTTGGCATCCTTGCAGCCTTCTCCCCAGGCCACCACCTTGCAGCGGTCCATGCCCAGGCGGCGCACCAGTTCGTCGCGCAACTCCACTCCGCGCTTGTCGGTATCCATGGCCAGGATGATTTCCGTCTTGTCATCGAAGTGCGACTCCACGAAGCGGTCCAGCCACTGAAGGTTCGCGCCTCCGGCTCCGTTGGGTACGGACACCACCTCTTCCAGTCCTGCGGCTATCAGGCTGAGGGCATCTATCTCGCCTTCGGTGATGTAGCACTTTTCCTTTCCTTTTATGGCGTCTATGTTCCAAGGAATCAGCTCGGCTCCTTTCACCATCTTGAAATGCTTTGCGGCATCCCGGAATTTCATGTTTTTCATTACTCCGTCCTCCAGGTAAGGGAAGCAGATGCAGGCTTCTTCCTTGCCGGTCTGCGGCAGGAATTCCAAGCGTTCCTCTATCTTCATCCTTGTCAGGACGTCCATCGGAATACCTCGTCTGTCGACCATGTATTCCATCATTTCTCCATTCATAATTTGTTTGTTTTTATTAATTACCGGGCATACGTAATGTACAGGCGGTTGCAGGGGGATGTGCGGCTTGCGTTGCGACCTGTTATGGTGCTGCGATGCTGCATCGTGGTGCTGTGCCGTGTTATGGTGCTGCGGTGCTGTATCGTGGTGCTGCGACGTGTTATGGTGCTGCGATGCTGCATCGTGGTGCTGCGACGTGTTACGGTGCTGCGGTGCATCCTTCTGCTGTTTCTGCCGTTCCCGGTCTTGTTGTTTCTGTTCTCTTTTCCACATCTCGTCCTCGTTCCACGCTATGGCGAAATCACAATGAAAGCATTTCGCCCATCCCCCTTCACGGGTGATATGCACACTGAACGAAGGATCTTTGGGATTGCTTCGCGTTGCGGAACATTCGGGACAAGGCATACGGAAATGGTCCTTTCTGCGCGGCAGGCTTTTCAGCCACCGCACATAATCTGCATGTTCTTCGCGCGTCATATCCAGCTCTGTTTCAGGTTATCCCAGGTGGCACGTCCGTTGGGGCGCGGGGGTGCATCGGCAGGAAGAGGAACTCCGCAATACGAACGTTCGCCGGTCAGCGGATTGTACGTTTCGTAGGGCGAGAGCGAAGTCGATTCATTCTGCATCCGGCTCCTTTCTTTCAGCTTTTCTTCCAGAAAAAGACGGGTGGGCCTTTCTCGGCGGATGTAGTTGGCGAAATAAGCTTCGGCTTCGGACACGGAAGTGATTCCTCCTGTGTTTCCTTGTGCCACGACATGTTTCTTGAACAGATCACGAATAAAAGAAAGATTGTTCAAAAAGAGTTCTTTCAAACCTGACATCATCCCCACAGCCTCCAGCCAACTCTGAGTAATGAAAGCTTCATTGATGCATTGTTCCCATCGGGGTATCGTTTCGGACAATTCGGAAAATCGGGGAAGTTTATCAACAGCAGCAACAGCAATTATTTCTTTTTCTTTGTTATTGTTGTTTTTCTTCTCTCCTCTATTCTTTTCTTCTCTTATAAAGCTTTGCTTAAAGCTTGCTTGCAAGTTCTTTCCATAACACTCATTATCAACACTTTGAATCACATTTTTGACTGAATTTTCATTTGTATTTTTTGCAGTCGTATTTTTCATACTTTCCGCACTACTTTTCACGTTGCTTTCCGTGCTGTTTTCCTTGTAGATTTCCTTATTATAATCCGAATGGATTGGCTTGCTGCTCTCCATGCAGACAGTCTTGTTACTATCTACATTCCTGCTTTCCATATAAATTCTCTCCTTGCTATCCATACTGGGTGCACCACTGCTTTTCAGGTAGACTTCCTTGTTATTATCCATGCAAGGTACACCACCACTTTCCATGTAGGCTTCCCCGTTATTATCCACGCAGAACGCATCACCGCTTTTCATGTAGACTTCCCCGTTATTATCCATGCAGGACGTATCACCGTTTTTCATGTAGACTTCCCCGTTACAATCCACGCAAGGTGTATCATCGCTTTTCAGGTAGGCTTCCCCGTTATTATCCATGCAGGGCGCATCATTACTTTTCGTGTAGATTTCCTCGTTACGATCCATGCAAGACGTATCACCGTTTTTCCCTTCATTGATTCTGCCCCTTCCTATTGTAGACGCAGTTGCTTTTGCAGATGCTTTCACCGTACTTTTCTTACTGCTTCTCCCTCCCTTACTGCCGGCAGCGGCACGTTGCTCGGAAAGTTTGCTCTGATATCCCATCACCTCGTCCAGATACAGACATCGGAAATACCCGTCCTCTGTAATGAGAAACAAATCGAAGTCCTTAATAAGATGTTGCAGATTTTCCACGGTAGCTCCCCACTGATCGGCCAGCAAATCCAGTTCGTTAAAATCATGTTTGTATTCCTGCTGTTTTCGCAGAAACAATATCGTTTCAAGATACAACCCCAGCCCCATGCATTTCATGTCGGCATTCAGCTTCATCATTTTGTAATCCGACATCAAGCTGCAATTCAGCCGGATAAACTGCTCTGTATAATCCATTTCTTTTGTGTGTTAGTATAAATATAACGCAAAGGAACGCAAAATATAAATAGGGCGTTGCTCACAAAAACAGGCAATTGTTAATAAATATTTCCTATCTTTGCCGAGACATTTTGTAAGTAGCATAATCATAGCTACTTACAAATTATTATTTAATAATTTAATTTTTAGTAACATGAAAAAAATTTGAGATCATCAGCACTTGCATCAGTAATGCCGTGCGAAGAAGCGATTTAAACCCCAGCAACTTGAACGACAAAGGTGCGATAGGCCGATCCACCGCCACCAAAATTCGAGACGGAAAGATTGTGACTCCCAATTCTTACTTCAAACTGATGAAATGGCTGGAAAAGGAGAAACCGGAGGTTTACAAAGAAGCCATGGAGCACATCCTGAAAGAACTGGGCAAGCTCAAAATGGAAGAGTAACCTCCCGGCTTCCCGGAAACGGGAATTTTCCCCGGTAAACGTGGGGAAACGGGAAACCGCCATAGAGCGCCTCTGTATGGAGACTGCCTCTATGGCGGTTTTTGCACCCGGGATGTATGGAATTATAGCTATTTTATTTTCAACTATAAATCCTCCTTTTTTCCAATATATTATTTTTCTTGTGACAGATAAATACAGAATTGTTGAATATTTACAATATTCACTTTAGGAAAATCTATATCTTTCAGCACATCATAATGATGGTCGTTGGTAACAATGTAGTGCGCATTGGCCGAAATGGCACAATCCACAAACTTATTGTCATCAGGATCGACTGTAATCAGATTAAAGTGATAGAATGGAGTTATCAATTCAACAAACGGACTGTTCAATATGGTTTTCACCACATATTCCGCCGTTTCATTGTCGGTAAGTCTTTGCAGAATTTCTATATATTCCTCCAATATTTCATTGGATACACAGAGCTTGTTCTTTCCGTCCACAAAGGATTGCCACAAGACATGGTAACGACTCCTTTGAGGAATGCTTTGAATAAGACAATTCGTACCAAGAACCAGCTAGCCATTGACGTTATTTTAATGAATGGATATCCATTTCAGCTATTTCATCCAGCTTTTTCTGGTCAAGAATTCCCTTATCCCAAAGTTCATCCAACTTTGTATTCATCCGTTTGGAATAATATTGAAAGAGCACCTCTTTCAATTCTTCCAGACCTTCCTGAGATTTATCGTAAGAAAACATTTCCAACAAATGCCTCTGTATGGGGTTGAATACTGTAGTTTCCATAATTATATCGGTTATAAATTCTATGCGAATATAGAATTTATAATGATAATATCCAAAATGTTTCTCATTAATTAACGCCTATGAAATATGACTCGATAAATCTTGCAACAATATCTCCCTTACATCCGATGTTCAAAATGTTGTAGAGTAAAATCTATTCCGGAGATCCTAATCGGATAATCTTTTTTATCATTTCAGATGGATTTTGAAGTAAATGCCACCAGAGAAGTATTTCCCGTTGTTCAGTTCGGCAATCAGGTTGATGTGGTCTTTCCAAAGCTGGTAGTGCGCCCCGATGTTCACTGTGCGGGCGTCATATTCGGCCATCAGATCCAAGCCGTTCAAAGCTTTCACTATTAATGATTCCTGATTTGGAAATCTACATTGGAAATTAGCTCCTATAGCAGGACGATTGTGATGCTTCCAAGTGGCAGGTCTATCTAATACAAAAGAAAAATGCACTCCTAAAATTCCTATATTTTTAAAAGTAACATGTTTCGTTGCAGCAACGTAATAACGATTAAAAAAACAATTTCCTCCATTTTGATCACGACTAGATATACCCCCTCCACCATAACTATCATGAGTACCCGGATCGTCAGCTCCTATTACAATCTGTGGTGTCCATGACTTCCACCAACCTTCTTTCCATGCACGTAATCGAAAATTAAACGATCGATCTTGATTTGTATACTTTCCCCATGACTGCTCTGGGAAATAAGTAGAACCTTCATTGGCATAATTCAATGTACAAGTATACCCCACTTCCAACCATGGAAATATAGTAATGTTAATATAATAATTAAAAGTATATTTTACATCAAAATCATAATAATGCAATGGTATGATATCCAAGACATTCCCACCAAACATAAAAGTTTTATCTTGTTGCATATCCGCTGTTGGAGCATGAAGTAATCCTGTTGTTCCCCTCAATGCCTGTCCATAGCTATTAGTACAAACGCACAAAAATCCCCAAACAATAATTCCAATCCAAGCCCCTCCTATGCTATCAATGTTTTTGTGCAAGCAACCACTTAAAATATTTTTCATGCTCATCTACTAAATGTTCCCAAGAATATTCCGTACGAATCTCTTTTAAATTTCCATTTATAAAATTATCCTTATCCCTTGCTACAACAGCATCTATATCATTCAATAACTCTCTCACATCGGCAACTGTATGATAATATTCCGCATTGTTTTTTAATACAGCCCGATTGAATATATTATCATTCGCTAAAATAAAACAATCTGAAGCCATAGCTTCTAAAAGCGACGGGTTTGTTCCTCCCACCGAATGACCATGAAAATAGGCAAAAGAGAACTTTCGTATCGAATTCAATTTCTTGAAATCATAAATCCCCCCCATAAAACGTATAGATTTTTCTCTACCATACTGTGCTACCAATTCCTTGCCATGAGGAGTATTGGTCTTTCCTATAATGACCAATGGTTTACATCCATTCTCTTTAGAAGCAAGATATCCTTCTATAGCCATTACTATATTATTTTCAGGCTCCAATCTTGCCACAAGCAGATAATAACTGTCCGGAATCAAATTAAACTCTTTTAGATATTCCGAATTATAGTCATCGTGAACATCCGCCCCATAAGCAAGGAACTTACTTTCTTTACCATATTTTTCTTTATAGTAATCATAAATCCCCATATTGTCAGCTATCAAGTAATGGCTATGCTTAACTGTCATCCGTTCCTCCCAAAAGACGAATTTCCGTACCCATTTATTAAATTTGGTACGTTTATATTCCAAACCGTCCATATTCGTTGTGAATATGGGATATTTAATATTCTTTACATCAAACCAAATATAAGCAGGCACAATACTAGTATATCCAGCTTCATAGATGATATCAAAATTATCTCGTTTCAGTGCATCTCTCAGTGAAGCAAAATCATAAAAAAAACTCCCAAGAGAACTCCCCATCCATGTTTCAGGACTATATATATGCTTAATACGGACTCCTTTATAAGTTTTCTCCTTATAAGGATGGAAATGAGGAGAATAAACGGTCACCTCATGACCTCTTTTTGCTAAACCTACAGATATGTATTCAGCAAATTGTTCGAAACCTCCGTAGTTGTTGGGAATACCACGAGTGCTAATAAAAGCTATTTTCATTGAAAATTAAATGTATGAAGTTTAACCAAAACATGGACAAGCATACTTTGGTACTAAAGAATATATAAAAACAAGATTATTATTTTTGTGCAGAAAAAATGCCAAAGAGAAAGTAAAGAATTTATCTTAACTCGGTTATTTTTACGTTTTCGTACAAATGTTTTTCTAATACAAAAAATTGTACATAACTACATTCAGAAAGACATTCTCATTGTTACAACAAATACTTTCCGATTACCCAATAGAGTAATTTCTTTTCAATTATAATAAAGATTTAACTTTGAAAATAAATTTCATGCTATTTTCTTCAATAGCAATTTATCCAACCCTCTTTGTACGCAATACGCAAAGCATATAGCCAAACAAATTGTAAGAACAGAAGTTACAACATAATTTAGATTACTATCTGATATATAATTTTCTAAATGTAGTCTCTCTACTACCCTAAACATCACCATATGACAAAGGTAGATTTCCATAGATATACCACTAAGAAAATCTATTATTTTATTATGCAACCATTTTTTATCAGAGCCTAAGGCATACATATGGTATGCAGTAAAGACAATCAACAATGGGAATAAAGAATGACCTAACAAATCTGATATTGGTAATAAAAAATACCCTATATTCAATACTAAACAAAACAGTAACATCCACCCTCCTATTATATTCATCCAATTATGTATCTCCTTTCTATATAAATAAAGTAGTCCACCTATAACAAAATAAGGTGCACTATATAGTATATTATGCCTGCCTGGATTAAAATTAATAAACTGTTCCGTAAAGAAATATTCTTGATAAAGTATATTTATGATTATTGTTATACCTAATACAAACCACGCACGCTTCTTACTATTCATTAAAAAAACAAAGAATGGAAATAACATATAAAATAGAAATACAGTTCCTAAAAACCATCCTACCCCAATCACCTCTAAACTATTATTAGGTAAAAGTCCAAAAACTAATGTACAATTCATAAATGCCTCAAACAAACTTCCTTTAGAAAATCCAATCATTATATCTATTAAACTAAGGAATGCAAAGAAAGGCAAGATACGCCAATATCGCTTCGTATAAAAACAGTTCAATGTTATACTGCCTGTTTTTATACGTTCATAATAACCACAGCAAAGAGAAAAACTACTTATAATAAAAAATAGAAAAACAAAGTTTGTAAACCACTCAATAACAGGAGTTATATTGTGTAAATGAGGAGTAGGAGAAATATTAGCAAGGATATGCATCAAAGCGATTCCAATAGCACAAAAAGCACGAAATCCATTCAGATTATTGTATCTATTCATAAGTATTAAATACAGAGAATTTAATAATATCTATATTATGATTTACTTTATTTTTCAACACGATATGCCTTATACAAATGGTGATGTACTCGTTCGCTTTCTGGTGGTAACTGCATATAATCACCATAAGTAGTGCGAAGTACATTGTCATAATCTTTAGGAATATAAAATTCCGCATCCTCAAAAATCCATTTTATACGATTTTCTATCTGTTCTTTTTTAAAAATAACTCTATCTGGATGTGTTAGCCAAGCAGCACAGCTAATGTAAGCCGATTTTTCATAGTTTAATGTTTTAAGTAATTTGTTTGTTTTCTTGACAAAATATCTTTGACCAACTATATGAGTATAAATAAAAGCCGGAAACTTTATCAGATTTTTTATTATACCTTTTGTATTCCCCTTATGATAATATTTTCTGGCAGCAAGAAATATAAGAGAGTTATTAGGTCCAACATATTCCATTGTCTTAAAAGCCTCATCATAAGTTTTACCCAATCCGTCAAACGGATAAATATCAACAAATACTCCCATACCACAATCCTTTTCGTTAACAACATCTATCCAAGTACGTGAATCACTAATACGGGCAATCATGTGAGGATAATTCTTTCTAGTTTCCATAGTCAAACATTCCAAAGGCATTAATTCATCTCTATGCTTTTTGAAAAAGCTCAATAGTTTATCATAATCTGGACGGGGCATAGCAATATCAATATCATCATCCCACGGAATGAATCCATTATGACGAATGGCTCCTATTAACGTGCCCCATATCAATACATAACGAAAATTATGCTCTTCACATATGCAAGCGACTTTTTTTAATATTTCAAGTGCTATTCGTTGGCTCTCTTTAAACTCTAATTCTATCATATTTTCATTTTTTTAAATCCAAAACTTCTCATCTTCTTTATCTAGAATAAATGAAGTAGAAACCGTATTTTTCAACAGACAATGTATTTTATAGGCAAATACCACATCATGCAATCCCAAACCTATATTATAAACAACAATTCGTTGTTCATCGTTTTCTCTTCCTCTATTTTTACCTATAAGGATATTACCAAACTCATCAAACTCCTTAAAACGGTCAAAATATCGAAATCCACTCACATGGCCAGTATCATCACCATATACTTTGTCAAAAAATAAATCACAATTTTGGAAGCCACGAGTATGAATTGGAACTAACAGCAAACCTTTCCGATATAGTTCATTATTTTCACATATAAGATTTTGCGCATCAGTAATACAAGAAATTAAAACATCCGCTCCACTTACCAGGTGGTCTATTGTATCGACAATTTCAAAAGAAACATTATTAACCTCTTTAAAACGCTCTATAAAAGATTCTGCCTGGGTTTTATAACGTAATAAACGAAATTTTAGTTTCTTGTCACTAAAAATAGACAACAAGCAAAGTGCCGTAGCACGAGCTGTATTACCCAACCCCATAAACGAATAAGTGTCCGTATTGGTACGTTGAAGATGCTGAATACTTAAAGCAGCAACTGCTCCCGTTCGCATTGTTGTTATCCAATCTCCATCTATTAAAGCTTGCAATTGTCCAGACTTACTGTCATACAACAGAATTTCACTTCCAAGAGAAGGGGTTGCCCCCAATATTCTATGAACTACCTTCATTCCAAACACTCCATAAGAACTCGGCAAACAGCATGGCATTGAAGTAAAAAAATCATTACCTTGTGGATGCACACTCATCTTAGGAGGAAGTTGTGCTAATGCTTTTAGTCTAAATGATTCATCCACCCATTTTACACATTCAAGCGGAGATATATTAAGACCATATATATCTCTATTTTGGATAACAAGAACCTCTCTCCCCATCATCAAAACCTTCTTAATATATCAATCAAACGCGCATTATCTTTACGACTACGGATAGCTAAGCGTACTAGATTATAACCAAACATATTGGATTTCAACCCACAATTACTAACTATCACATCGTTCTCTATTAATTTTTGTGTAAGCTCTGATGATGTATATTTAGCTATTACTTCACACAAAAAATAGTTAGCCTGTGAAGGAATTACACGCAAATAAGGAATACTCTGCAATTCCGTATAAAAAGTTTCACGTTCCGCTATAAATTTGGCACAAGCCTTAATATAATCCTTTTCGTATTTACCATAAATTTGCAAATAGAATTCTGCAAATGAATTAATATTCCAAATACTCACTTCCTTTTTCATCCGCACTATCAAATCAATATCCGCTGTAGCCAAAATACCAAGCCGCAGACCAGGAACACCATAAGATTTTGAAATAGATTTCATAACCATCATGTGAGGATAAGCAGTCAATATATCATCATACAGCAAACTATTATCAACAGCTCCATAAGTAAAGTCTACAAAACTTTCATCTACAAGTAAACGAATACCTTTTATTGCACACCACTCTGCCAACTGCAAAACATCATTTTTAGGCATAAAATGCCCTGATGGATTATCTGGATTTATCAGCATCATCAATGAAATATTTTTATCTTCAAAATATGCCATTAAGTCCTCAGCCGTATATTCAAAATTTTTGTTTTGAGGGAAAAAGGGGACTATTTGTTCTTTGCGAAGCCTATTAGGATATTCATCAAAAGTAGGATATATGATACCAACTTTGTCACCCGAATGTTCTTCCATCACTACCTTTATCAATTCCGCCGCACCATTTCCCACTACTATGTAATCCTGCTTTACACCAAAGTATTTCCCGGCAAGCAATGAATTTATCTGCATACCCGATGGATAATTTTCAAGCAAAGTATCAAAATTAGCACGTAATTCATCCTTCATCCGTTTGGGTGGAAAAAAAGGATTCACCAAATAACAATAATCCAACATTTGAGGAAAACGCCAATAACCTCCATAACGTTTATGATATTCTTTCCATTTTATATCCTTATCACTGAATATAGTAGATGCAATATCCAAATCCTGCACATCATCTATTTCATACCATTTTTCATTAGTTATCGGCAATGCCTTTAAAGTAGAACTGTGTAAATGAAGCAATATGCGCAATACCTGTTCGTAATATTCATTATTACCCATTACTCGACAATAAGCCTCAAGAAATGGTACATATTGGTATTTTGAAAACTCACTACTAAACTTATAAATATTCACTGTCTTATAATAGACATCTGCATTCTCATAACAAAAAGCTTCTTTCGGAACAAAATTGGTTATGTTACGATCATTGTCAACACAAACCATTGTACCATCCATCCACGTTTCATATTTAGCAACAAGCGCCAAATCCGGATCACGATGATTTATCAGCAACTCAAGCATCCTGTCCTCAAAAATCAAATCAGATTCCAGTAGAATTGTGTCATCCTTGCATAATTCTTCTTTAGCTAATGCCAATGAATAAATATTGTTTGTCCGATCGTAAATAGGATTATTAATATACTCTATTTTCAAAATATCATCATAACGATGTCCTATATAGTCTATCAGTTTTTTCCCTTCATAACCTACCACTATAACAAGACGGTTAAGATTAAATTTTGATAATTGGGTAATCATTCTATCAATAAGTCGAATGCCATTAACCTCTACCATGCATTTAGTATTGTTCTTGGTTAATTCACCTAAACGTTTCCCCATTCCTGCCGCTAAAATAATTGCTTGCATATATATTTAGATTATTTAATTGTTAACTCTCAATCTTGTATAGAACCATTAATTATCACATCATAAAAAGTCCCTTTTTTATCCATATCTTCTTCAGTAAATTTATAACTTAGCTTATGAAAACAAGTCATATTCTTTAAGTCTTCAAATAAATCTTCATCATATTTATCAAAAAAATGTAATAATAAAATATGAGGAACCGTATTGCAAAAAGGAGGAATCTTTGCCGCTTCTAATGGAAATCGAGAAGATGCTATGGTAAAAAAA
>OGLT01001406.1_pt1 | contig 12713 bp, 12 predicted proteins | sample 1572911 | NCBI WGS metagenome assembly OGLT01 (sample SAMEA2582014, study PRJEB24529) | metagenome | biome: Human gut stool | place: China | collected 2011 | reverse complement strand
ATCTTTGAGGCGGGCAACGTCAGCCCGATGTCCATCATGGACATCGTGAACAACGACGACAACTCCATCTACTACATCATCAAGGACCTGCCCGACGATACCCGCGCCGCAGGCCGTGCCGCCGTCAAGAGCTTCGGCGTCAAGAGCCGCTTTGTCCACTTCGAGTTCTTCCGGATGACGGAAAATCAGGCCAGTATGGGCCAGAAGGGCCAGATCGTGGCGCTGGAAGTCAACATGCGCCCCTGCGGCGGCTTCACGCCCGATATGATCAACTTTGCACGCTCCACCAACGTGTACAAGATCTGGGCCGATATGATTGCCTTCGGCGGCACCGATATGCCGGTGGGCGAGCACTATTACTGCCCGTTTGCGGGCCGCCGCGACGGCAAGCACTTCGTGTACAGCCACGAGCAGCTGATGCAGAAGTATCAGGCCAACATGCGGATGGTGGACCGCATCCCCGACGCCCTCTCCGGCGCCATGGGCAACCAGATGTACGTCGCCACCTTCTCCACCTTTGAGGAGATGGAGCAGTTCTATGCCGACGTTCTGGCCGTGACCGATGCCAACAACGACACCGTTCAGAAAGAACTGAGCGAGGTGCTGGCCCTCGGCGAGCCTGCCGCCACCACGGCCCTCACCAGAAAGCCGAACCTCTCCCCCGCCGTCAAGCCCACCACGGCCGTGACAAAGACCACGACCAGAGCGGTGACCAAGACGAAAAAACACTGAATCCCAAGGAAAAGGGCCGTCCTGCCGTGCGTTGCAGGGCGGCTCTTTTTGTCAGATTGCTCTAAAAACAGGACGGAAATTTTCCATATCCGATGAACTTTTCAAAAGGCGTTGACAGGAGTTTTGGAAGAGAGTAAGATGAGAAAAAATGGATGGCTTGTTTTGGGGAGCTGTCCATAAAAACAAAATGGAGGAATGAACTATGCGTATGATGAAACGTGTTGCAGTCAGCATTTTGGCGGCGGCAATGGCTCTGTCTCTGATGACTGCCTGCGGTGGCGGTGATGCCCCCAGCGCTCCGGAAACGCCGAGCAATCCGGGCACTTCGCAGGGCGAAGAAAAAAAGGACGACGAAAAGAAAGACCCGCCCGCAGAGAGCAAGCCGGAAGACAAGAAAGACGAAGAAGTGGCGGACGGCTCGACGGTCGAATTCAACAAGAGCCGCACTTATAAGTGGGTGCAGGAATATGGGTCTGCAAAAAAAGTATACATCAAGGTGGAACCGGTAAAACCGGCCTCGCAGGATGTTGTTTGTATGGAATCGGTTACGGATGGGCAAAAGTCGTATACCAAAGTGACTCATAAAAATGGAAAGACAGACGAACAATTTACAGAACTGGTTTCGGGCAAGACCCAGAATGTATATCGCCTGTATTCGAATCAGAAGATCGCGATCATGACTAGTCATACCGTGAACGCAGCGGATTTGAACCAGAATGTGCTCTCGGATTCCTACAACTATACGGTGAAGAAGACCACACATGTCGTCAATGCGGTTCCTTATTACACGGAAGCGTTGACGATGGAAAACAAAACTACGAAGAAGACGGAAACCCAGCTGTTCTGCTATGACAGTACGGGCAGTCTGGTCTATCTGGTTTCTTCTCCGGATACGGCAGACGAAGAGATCATTCGCATTCAGTGCAGTAAGGCAATTCCGGATTCTGCGATCCTGAGCGTTCCGAATGGCTGGAGTGTCTATACGGTTACGTACGGTGCAAGCAATAACGATGTGACTGTAAAAGACCAGAGCGGTCGTGAACTGACAACCGAAGAAGTGACAGCGCTCCTCAATAAACTTGCCTGAACCATCTGATGAAAATAAAGGCCCGAACCGGAAATCTCTGCCCGGTTTGGGCCTTTTTGCGTTTATCACGGCTTCATTTTCAGGTTTCGCAGCTGGTTCAGCTGGTCACGCCGTCCATAGATGACGGCGAGGACCTGGACCCGGTGTGAGTCGGGATCCGGCCAGAAGTAGACCAGAAAATTTCGGCACAGAAGTTTCCGGATGTTTTGTGAATGCCAGGGTTCCTCTTCGACAAGGGGTGCCCGCTGAGGCAGAAGGCTCAGAGAAGCCATGGCCTGTTCCAATGCGGTCAGGAGTGCATCTGCGGTTTCGGGTTCCAGAAGTTCATGTGCGATATGGTGGACGATGGCATGGAGCTGCTGTTCGGCCTGCGGGGTGAGCGCGACAGTATATTCCTCCATGGCTCAGATCTCCGCGCGGAGCCGGGCAAAGGCTTCGTTCAAAGGGGAAGATTCTCCGCGCCTGGCCTGGTCCAGGCCGGTCTGCATCATGGCGTCAAATTCGTCACGGCTCAGAGCATCACGGGTGGGGAGCCGGGTGGCCAGGTCCAGCGAAAATGGAATGCCGTCCCGCAGGATGACCTGACGGTACGCCATATCAATGAAGACCGAAACAGGAATGCCGAGCTGAGAAAGAATGGCTTCGGCCTGCTCCTTGATCTCTGGCTGGATGCGGGCGGTGACATTTGCGGTTTTTGCGGACATAAAGATCGCCTCCTATTGCTTTTATTGTACCACGATGTACTGCAATGCGCAATACGATAAAAGAAAGCGGAAAGCAAGGTTTGTCCCGCTCGGCAGAATGTGCTATACTGTCCTCAAAGACACTGTTGAGAATGAGGTACAGATATGAAAATTCCCGCAAATGGTTTTACACACGCTGGCAAGTTCCATGCAGACGACGTGTTTGCCACCGCGCTGCTGCAGATCGTCCGGCCGGATATCAAAATTACCCGCGGCTTTGTGGTGCCGGATGACTTCGACGGCATCGTGTACGACATCGGTTTCGGCATATTCGACCACCATCAGGAGCCGCGCGAGACCCGCCCCAACGGCGTCCCCTATGCGGCCTTCGGTCTGCTGTGGCGGGTGCTGGGGCCGGGGCTGGTCGGTGAGCGGCAGGCACGGCTCATTGATGAAAACTTCATCCAGCCGCTGGACCTGAACGACAACACCGGCGAGCAGAACAGCCTGTGCGACGCCATCGGCTTCTTCAACCCGGTGTGGGATTCGAAGGAAGATCAGGACACCTGCTTCTTCAAGGCCGTGGCCGTGGCAAAGCAGATCCTGGAACACCAGCTCGACAGCGCCAACGCCGTGAACCGCGCCGACGAGAAAGTCCAGCAGGCCTACAAAAATTCCCGCGACGGTATCGTCGTGCTGCCCTGTTACCTGCCCTGGAAAAACGGCCTGTACCGGACGGATGCGCTGTTCGTGGTCTACCCCAGCCAGCGCGGCGGGTGGAGCGCCCAGTGCGTGACCGACCACAAGACCAAGAAGCCCAAGCTGCCCTTCCCGCAGTCCTGGGCGGGCCAGCCGCAGGAGGTCATCGAGCAGAAGAGCGGCATCGAGGGCATCAGCTTCTGCCATGCCAGCCGCTTCCTCATCACGGCCAAGGATAAGGAAACGGCCCTTGCAGCCTGCCGTCAGGTACTGAAAAACAACGGGAGACTGTAACATGAGCGCAGGAACCGAACAAGAGACCGAAGAGCGGGCCTACGTGTATATGGTGCGGTGCGCGGGCGGTCAGCTCTATACGGGCTGGACGAACGACCCCGGTGCCCGCCTGCACGCCCACAAGACCGGCAGGGGGGCCAAGGCCACACGGGCCATGGGGGCGGAGCGGTTCGCCTATCTGGAACGGTGCGCGGACCGGTCGGCGGCGCTGCGCCGGGAAGCGGCCCTGAAAAAGCTGCCGAAAGCGAAAAAGGAAGCCCTCTGCGCCGAGTGGGAGGAGAAGAACCTCCCCCGCCTCTCGGTGGCGTCCCGCGCCGATGCAAAGGATATCCTGGAACTGTACAACTGGTATGTGCTGCACCACACCGCAACATTTCAGGTCACGCCCTCCACGCTGGAAGAATACGAGGACTGGGTGGATAATACCCTGAAGGTGGCCCCGCTGCTGCTGGCGCGGGACGCAGACGGCAGGCTGCTGGGCTATGCCTGCGCTCACCGCTGGCACCCGCGCGAGGCCTACGACTGGTCGGTGGAGAGCACCATCTACTGCGCCCCGGATGCCCGCGGCTGCGGGGTGGGCACCCTGCTCTACCGCGCACTGCTGGAATTGCTGGCCGCCTGCGGCTACTGGAACGTCTATGCACTCGTGGCCGACCCGAACCCCGCCAGTGAGCGCATCCATGCGCAGCTGGGCTTTTCCTGCGTGGGCCGCACCCCGCACACGGCGTATAAATTCGGCTGGCTGGGCCTGTCCACCTGGTGGCTGGCGTTGCGCACCGGCAACGAAAAGCCTGCCCCCGTCCGGAGGGTGACGGCAGAGCAGACGCAGGCCGTGCTCTGCAAATACGGAAAAACAGAATGAAACGAAACGAAGGGCTCCGGCATCTGCCGGGGCTCTTCTGCGTTTCGGAAAGCGGTGCTGAAACCTTGGCACCTGCCCGGCGGGACGGATGAAACGGCTTTCAGAATGTGTCAGAATATATGCAGCAGAACTGCATAAAACTTGAATAAACAATAAAATATTTGCATAAACATGCAAAGTGCCACAAACGGCACTGGAAAAGGGCAGAAGGTTTGGCGGTTTTCCGCATTGACGGAAAAGCCGCGCCGCGTATAATAAAAAGCGTGATAAGCAACCGAGAGATCGAGCGCACCGGGAGGGACGCCCGGTGCAGGAAAACAAAAGTGTAAGCATGAAAACAAAGGAGCGTTCATCATGAAAAAGGAAGACATCAAGAAAGTCGTTCTGGCCTACTCTGGCGGCCTGGATACCTCGATCATCATTCCCTGGCTGAAGGAAAACTACAACAACTGCGAAGTCATCGCCGTCTCCGGCGACGTGGGCCAGGGCACGGAGCTGGACGGCCTGGAAGAGAAGGCCAAGAAGACCGGCGCTTCCAAGCTGTACGTTCTGGACCTGAAGAAGGACTTCATTGAGAACTACATCTTCCCCACCCTGAAGTTCGGCGCAAAGTATGAGGACTACCTGCTGGGTACCAGCTTCGCACGTCCCTGCATCGCAAAGGCTCTGGCCGACATCGCCATCAAGGAAGGCGCTGACGCCATCTGCCACGGCTGCACCGGCAAGGGCAACGACCAGGTGCGTTTTGAGCTGACCCTGAAAGCCCTCTGCCCCGATATGGCCATCATCGCTCCGTGGCGTGAGTGGGACATCAAGAGCCGTGACGAGGAGATCGACTACGCCGAGGCCCACAACATCCCCCTGAAGATCAACCGCGAGACCAACTACTCCAAGGACAAGAACCTGTGGCACCTGAGCCACGAGGGTCTGGATCTGGAGAACCCCGCCAACGAGCCGCAGTACAACAAGCCCGGCTTCCTGGAGCTGGGCGTCTCCCCGGAGCAGGCTCCCGATACCCCGACCTACCTCACCATCCACTTCGAGAAGGGCATCCCCACCGCCATCGACGGCAAGGAGATGGGCGCTGTGGAACTGGTCGAGTACCTGAACAAGGTCGGCGGCGAGAACGGCATCGGCCTGCTGGATATCGTTGAGAACCGTCTGGTCGGCATGAAGAGCCGCGGCGTGTACGAGACTCCCGGCGGTGCCATCCTGTACAAGGCCATCAATGTGCTGGAGACCATCACCCTCGACAAGGAGAGCGCACACCTCAAGGAGCAGCTGGCGCAGAAGTATGCCGACATCGTCTACAACGGCCAGTGGTTCACCCCGCTGCGCGAGGCTCTGGATGCCTTCGCCAACAGCCTGGCAAAGACCGTGACCGGCGACGTCAAGCTGAAGCTCTACAAGGGCAACATGATCAACGCCGGCGTCACCTCTCCGTATACCCTGTACGATGAGCAGACTGCCTCTTTCGGCGTGGATAAGGACTATGACCAGTCCGATGCTACCGGCTTCATCAACCTGTTCGGCCTGTCCATCAAGGAGCGCGCAAAGCTGTCCAAGAACTGGCCGGAGATCAAGTAATCAGCTGTAACATCTTCCCTTTCGTGTGTTTTCACACTTTCACACGGAAGTTCCATCCAACCGGCATCGTTGCCGGCGGCACCGCCGCAGGAGCGTTTTCCCCTGCGGCGGCTTTGCCGTTTTTAGAGCCCTCTCAGTCTCGCTTCGCTCGCCAGCTCCCCCAAAGGGGGAGCCTCTGGCGGGCGCAAGCCCGACGGAGAGGTTGTACGAAGGATCGCGTTACAATCGAGATAAAGGAAACAGGAACTATGGCAGAACAACTCTGGAAAGGCCGTTTCTCCAAGGCGGTCGATTCGCGCGTCAATGATTTCAACTCTTCCATCCGCTTTGACCAGCGGATGATCGCACAGGATATGCGGGGCAGCGGCGTACACGCCACCATGCTGGCCAAACAGGGCATCATCTCCGAGCAGGACTGCGAGGACATCCTCAACGGTCTGGCTTCCATTGCCGACGATCTGGCCAGCGGCAAGCTGGAGATCGACCCCAACGCCGAGGACGTCCACACCTTCGTGGAGCAGACCCTGACCGCCCGCATCGGCGACGCCGGCAAGCGCCTGCACACCGGCCGCAGCCGCAACGATCAGGTGGCGCTGGACATCCGCCTGACCCTGCGCGACTACAGCCGGATGCTGCAGGGCCGTATCGTCGAGCTGGTCCGGGTCATCTGCAAGAAGGCAGCGGAGAACACCGCCGCCGTCATGCCCGGCTACACCCACCTGCAGCGCGCCCAGCCCATCACCTTCGGCCACGCGCTGATGGCCTATGCCTGGATGCTGCTGCGCGATCTGCAGCGCTTTGAGGATGCCACCGCCCGCATGGACGCACAGTGTCCGCTGGGTTCCGGCGCACTGGCCGGCACCACCTACCCGCTGGACCGCGCCTTCACCGCCGAGAAGCTGGGCTTTGCCGCACCCTGCGCCAACAGCCTGGACGGCGTGTCCGACCGCGATTTCTGCATCGAGCTGGCCGCCGCCATCTCCACCTGCATGATGCACCTGTCCCGCCTGTCGGAGGAGATCATCCTCTGGTGCAGCTGGGAGTTCAAGTTCATCGAGCTGGACGACGCTTTCACCACTGGCTCCTCCATCATGCCGCAGAAGAAGAACCCGGACGTCACCGAGCTGATCCGCGGCAAGACCGGCCGCGTCTACGGCGACCTGAACACCCTGCTCGTCATGATGAAGGGCATCCCGCTGGCCTACAACAAGGATATGCAGGAGGATAAGGAGGCCATCTTCGACGCCGTCGATACCCTCGACCTCTGCCTGAAGACCGTCACCCCGATGCTGGATACCATGAAGACCCTGCCCGCCAACATGCGCCGCGCTGCGGCCAAGGGCTTCATCAACGCCACCGACTGCGCTGATTACCTGACCAAAAAGGGAATGCCCTTCCGCGATGCCTACAAGCTGACCGGCTGCATGGTCTCCGACTGCATCAGCAAAGACAAGACCCTCGAAGAGCTGACGCTGGACGAGTTCCGGGGCTACAGCAGCCTGTTTGAGAACGATATCTACGATGCCATCGACCTCATCAAGTGCTGCGAGGGCCGCACCAGCTACGGCGGCCCCTCCGAGGCAAGCGTGAAGAATCAGATCGCACTGGCATCTGCACAGGTGGACGCATGGGAGGCGAACAACGCATGAGCGTGAAAGTTTTTATCGACGGTTCCTCCGGCACCACCGGTCTGCGCATCGCGGACCGTCTGGCGGCCCGGCCTGAGATCGAACTTCTGAGCATCTCCGCCGAGGGCCGCAAGGACGTGAACGAGCGGGCCAGCGTCATCAACTCCGCAGACCTCGCCTTCCTCTGCCTGCCCGATGCGGCTTCCAGAGAGGTCATGCCCCTGCTCCGCCCGGACGTCAAGGTGCTGGATACCTCCACGGCCTTCCGCACCGACCCGGCATGGGACTATGGCTTCCCGGAGCTGAAGGGCCAGAAAGAGAAGATCCAGAACTCCTGCCGTGTGGCCGTGCCCGGCTGCTACGCCAGCGGCTTCATCAGCATTGCGCGGCCGCTGGTCGAGCTGGGGCTGGCCCCGGCGGACTATCCGTTCAGCTGCACGGGTATCTCCGGCTACTCCGGCGGCGGCAAAAAGATGATCGCCGAGTACGAGAACCCAGACCGCCCGGCCCACAGCAAGATCGACGCGCCCAAGAGCTACGGCCTCACGCTGGCCCACAAGCACCTGCCGGAAATGCAGAAGATCAGCGGGCTGGCCCACACGCCCGCCTTCGTGCCGGTGGTCTGCGATTACTATTCCGGGATGCAGGTCCTCGTTCCGCTGGACCTGAAGCTGGCGGGCACCACCGCCGGGCAGGTGGCCGAGTGCATCGCCGCCTATTATAAGGACGGCGCGACGGTATCCGTCCACGCCCTGAACGAACCGCTGCCCGAAAACGGCCTGTACTCCAACGCCCTCTCCGGCAGCGACCGGATGGAGCTGTACCTGACTGTGAACGCAGCAGGCGACCAGATGATGCTCATTTCGCTGTTCGACAACCTGGGCAAAGGCTCGTCCGGTGCGGCCGTGCAGTGCATGAACCTGATGCTGGGTCTGAATGAGACGGAAGGATTAGAGTGAAACCTCTCCGCCATCGCTCACGCGAGGCCGGAAAGGTCGATAGGGGAAGAACGATATGTCTTACAAGGAAGTATCGGGCGGCATCTGTGCGCCCAGAGGATTTGCAGCGGCCGGTGTCCATTGCGGCATCCGGGCCAACCACAACGAAAAATACGATCTGGCGCTCATCAAAGCGGAAGTCCGCTGCGCGGCCGCCGGTGTCTATACCACCAACAAGGTCTGCGGTGCGCCCATCAAGGTGGACCGTGCCCATCTGAAGGACGGCTATGCACAGGCCATCCTTGTCAACAGCGGCAACGCCAACACCTGCGCCGCCAACGGTGTGGCACTGGCCGAAGAGTGCTGTGCGCTGGTGGGCAAGGCGCTGGACATCCCCGCTGAGGATGTTCTGCCCGCCTCCACCGGCGTCATCGGCCAGCCTATGGTCATTGATCCGTTTGCCCGCGGCATCCCTGCCGCAGCGGCCAAGCTGGCCGCCACCGGGCAGGGCAGCACCGATGCGGCGACCGCCATCATGACCACCGATACCCACAAAAAAGAGTACGCCATCCAGTTCGAGCTGGGCGGCAAGACCTGCACTGTGGGTGCCATCGGCAAGGGCAGCGGGATGATCGCCCCCAATATGGCGACCATGCTGGCTTTCTACACCACCGACGCCGCCGTCTCACCCGCCCTGCTCGAAAAGGCGCTGAAGACCGTCGTGCCCGGCACCTACAACCAGATGAGCGTGGACCTCGACACTTCGACGAACGACACCCTCATCATCCTGGCATCGGGCCTTGCGGGCAACCCGGAGATCACCGAGGAGAACGCCGATTACCAGGCCTTTGTGGCAGCGCTGACGGCCATTGCCGAGCACATGTGTGCCGAACACGCCGGTGACGGCGAGGGCGCGACCCACCTCATCACCTGCGAAGTCACCCATGCGCCCGACCTGAAGACGGCCCGCGCCGTCTCCCGCAGCGTGGTCTGCTCCAACCTGTTCAAGGCGGCGGTCTTTGGCCGAGATGCCAACTGGGGTCGCATCCTCTGCGCCATCGGCTATACCCCCGGCGACTTTTCCATCGACAAGGTCTGCGTCTGGCTGTCCAGTGCCGCCGGGGAGGTTTACGTCTGCGAGAACGCAGCCTACCACCCCTACAGCGAGGACGAGGCCGCCAAAGTGCTGGCCGAGCACGATGTCCTCGTCAAGGTGGACATGGGCACCGGCGACGCCCGTGCAAAGGCCTGGGGCTGTGACCTGACCTATGATTACGTCAAGATCAACGGCGATTACCGCACCTGAGAAGCGGTTCGAAACAGAGCATCGAGCGGGAAGAGGAAACGTATGAAGAACGAAGAAATGGCCCTCCTGTTTTCGGAGGCGACCCCTTACATCCAGAAGTACCACGGCAAGACCATGGTCATCAAATACGGCGGCAACGCCATGATCAACGAGACGCTGAAGAACGCCGTCATGAACGACCTTGTCACCCTGACGCTGCTGGGCGTTCGGGTGGTACTGGTCCACGGCGGCGGCCCGGCCATCAACGAAATGCTGAAAAAGGTCGGCGTGGAGAGCCATTTTGCCAACGGTCTGCGCGTGACCGACGACGCCACCATGGAGATCGTCCAGCAGGTGCTGGCCGGCAAGGTGAACAAGGACCTCGTGGCAAAGCTGCGCGGCCGCGGCGTCGGCCTGTGCGGCATGGACGGCCAGATGCTCCGCTGCACCGAGCTGGACCCCCAGCTGGGCCATGTGGGCGAGATCATCCATGTGGACCCGACCCTGATCGAAAATCTGCTGAACGGCGGCTACATCCCGGTCATCGCAACGGTCGGCATGGACGACCTCGGCCAGGCGTACAATGTCAACGCCGACACCGCTGCCGCCCAGATCGCCATTGCGCTCAAGGCCGAAAAGCTCGTCTCCATGACCGATATCGCGGGCCTGCTGCGGGATAAGGACGACGAATCCACCCTCATCCCCGAAGTGGAAGTCTCCGAGATCGAGGGCTACAAGGCCGCTGGAGTCATCGCAGGCGGCATGATCCCCAAGATCGGCGGCATGGCCGATGCCATCTATCAGGGCGTCCACGAGGCCGTCATCATTGATGGCCGTGTCCCCCACTCCATCCTGCTGGAGCTGTTCTCCGACCGCGGTTCCGGCACCCGCTTCTATCGCCGGAGCCATCAGGAATAAGGGTTGCTTCGCATCCTCATCTGCTTTATAATGAAAGAAAACGGGCTAGGAGGGCAAACTTATGGATTCCGAAAAAGTCATCAAGCGGGACAACGACTATGTCCTGCATACCTACAACCGCAATCCCATTGCGCTGGAAAAGGGCCACGGCCTGTATGCCGAAGGCCCCGAAGGCCAGAAGTATCTGGACTTCACCAGCGGCATCGGTGTCAACAGTCTGGGCTATTGTGATGTGGACTGGGCCGAGGCCGTTTCCGAGCAGGCCCACAAGCTGCAGCACACATCCAACCTCTACTACACGGCCCCCTGCGGCAAGCTGGCCAAAAAGCTGTGCAAGCGCACTGGTATGAGCAAGGTCTTCTTTGGCAACTCCGGTGCCGAGGCCAATGAGGGTGCCATCAAGGCGGCCCGCAAATACAGCTTCGACCACTACGGCAAGGGCCGTGATGTGGTCATCACGCTGGTCAACAGCTTCCATGGCCGCACCCTTGCCACCCTGACCGCCACCGGGCAGGAGGTGTTCCACAACTACTTCGGCCCCTTCAACGAAGGTTTCCAGTACGTCCCGGCGGGGGATATCGAAGCGCTGCAGGAACTGGTAGACCGCCACACCTGCGCCGTGATGATGGAACTGATTCAGGGCGAGGGCGGCGTGATGGCGCTGGACCCGGACTATGTACAGGCCGTGCGCGCTTTGTGCGACGAAAAAGACCTTGTGCTCATCGTGGACGAAGTGCAGACCGGCGTAGGCCGCACCGGCACCTTCCTGTGCTGTGAGCACTATAACCTCAAGCCGGACATCGTCACCCTTGCCAAGGGGCTGGGCGGCGGCTTGCCCATCGGCGCGGTGCTGATGAATGAAAAGGTAGCTGAGGGCATGGGCCCCGGCACCCACGGCTCTACCTTTGGCGGCAACCCGGTGGTCTGCGCCGGTGCCAACGTGGTGGTGGACCGTCTGGACCAGAGCTTCCTTGCACAGGTCAGCGAGCGCGCCGTACAGCTGCGCACCGGTCTGGCAAAGCTGCCCCACGTCAAGAACATTTCCGGCATCGGCCTGATGGTGGGCATTGATACCGCGCAGGTTATCGATATGAAGCGTGACCTGCGCGTGGTTCACAAAGCCCTGGAAGAATTCGCGGATGAGCTGCGTATCGAGCTCTCCGATCATCGGGGCCGTGAACGGGGCTTCAAACACGAGCCCGGGCCGGCCCGAGAGATCGATCACGACGCGTGACAGCGCCTCATCGAGCGGCACATAGGCAAAGCCGTAGCGGCGGATGCCGCGCTTATCGCCTAACGCCTGAAGAAGCGCCTGGCCAAGCGTAATGCCGATATCCTCAACCGTATGATGCCCGTCGACCTGCAGATCGCCCTTCGCGCTGATGGTGAGATCCACCAGCCCGTGACGGGCGATCTGATCGAGCATGTGATCCAGGAACCCGATTCCCGTATCAATCTCGGAGCGGCCCGTGCCGTCGAGATTGATGCGGACGTCAATCGCGGTCTCCTGCGTCTTGCGGCTCACTTCCGCGGTCCGTAGTGACTGCATAAGCGCCACCTCCTGGCGGTTATTTCAGACGTTCAGAAGTTACTTCTTCAGCCGGTAGTCGGCGCTGGTCGCGTGAGCGATCAGATGTTCGCCGCGGGCAAGCACATCAGCGACCGGGGCAAGCGCCTGCGCGCCGGCTTCGGACACGTGGATGATGCTCGTGCGCTTCAGGAAGTCATAGACACCGAGCGGCGAGGAGAAGCGGGCCGTGCGGGAGGTCGGAAGCACGTGGTTCGGACCGGCGCAGTAGTCACCGAGAGCCTCAACAGACCAGCGGCCCATGAAGATCGCGCCGGCGTGGCGGAGATGATCCACCCACTGCTCGGGGTTCTCAGTCGAAATCTCAAGATGCTCAGGCGAAATCGTATCGGCCACCTTGCAGGCCTCGAGCAGATCGCGCGTCACGATGATGGCGCCGCGGTTCGCGAGGCTCTTCTCGATGATCGCCTTG
>OGLT01001367.1_pt1 | contig 13018 bp, 14 predicted proteins | sample 1572911 | NCBI WGS metagenome assembly OGLT01 (sample SAMEA2582014, study PRJEB24529) | metagenome | biome: Human gut stool | place: China | collected 2011 | reverse complement strand
TTTCGGTTCGCGCGGTTTTATATTGTCTGTGAAGCGGTGCCGCTAGGGGCACCAGGAAGTCCGCCCATTGTCTGCGGCGTGACGGACACATCCCGCGGATTGTCAAAACGTGGCCAAGACACAGAATCCGATGCCAAACGCGGTGTGGAAGAAATACAAGGATTTTGCTCAAAAGAATGAACCGTCTCCGTTTGCATCCTGAAACGTCAGAAAACTTTTACATCATCCGGGCACTGTTCCCTGCCGCCTCCGCTTTTGGCGGTATGTTTATTCCTCTGTATCTGCGTAGCTGGTATCTTCGTGAAGGTTCGGCTTCATGTCAATACCGCGGTTCGCGTCACCTGTGATGTCTTTTCCGAAGTGATAGTCGTTGCCCGGCAGGATGGCATTTAAGAAAATACCTGCGATCGCTGCGACTGCCAGCGCGGTGAGTGTGACGGAGGTTCCGGCGATCGTAAAGGTAAGACCGTCGGAGAAACCAAGACCGCACACGAAGATCACGCCTGCGATGATCAGATTGCGTGACTGCGTAAAATCAACATGATTTTCCACAACATTGCGGACGCCGATGGCGGAGATCATACCGTAGAGCATGAAGCTGACACCGCCGATGATGGCGGACGGCATGGAACCGATCACAGCAGCCATCTTCGGAATAAAGCTTAAGATGATGGCGTAGCAGGCTGCGATGCGGATGACCTTTGGATCGTATACCTTGCTCAGCTCGAGCACGCCGGTATTTTCGCCGTAGGTGGTGTTTGCGGGACCTCCGACGAGAGCGGACAGGGAAGTGGCGAGTCCGTCACCGATCAGGGTGCGGTGAAGTCCTGGATCTTCGATAAAATTCTGATCAACCGTCGCGGAGATGGCAGAAATATCGCCAATGTGTTCCATCATGGTTGCGAGTGCGATCGGAGCCATGACCAAAATGGCGGACAGATTGAATTTGCAGAGGGAAAATGCCGGTACGCCGACCCAGGAAGCGTTTGCGATGTCGGTAAAAGAAAGAATGGCGGAGCCGTCTGCGTTTGTCATGCCCATGGCGTTGAAGATCAATGCGGCAATATAAGAAATAATGACGCCCATCAGAATCGGGATGATCTTAAACATTCCCCTGCCCCAGATATTGAAAACGATGATCGTAACCAGAGCGATGAGGGCGAGAAGCCAGTTGGTGGAAGCGTTGTTGATGGCAGAACCGGCAAGGCTCAGTCCGATGCAGATGATGATCGGACCGGTTACGACCGGCGGAAGAAAACGCATGACCTTCTTGACACCGACAAGCTTGATAATCAGCGCGAGAATCAGATATAAAAGACCCGCGACAACAATTCCACCGCAGGCATAGGAAAGTTTGTCAGCGTTGGACATGTCGGCGAATACACCGGAATCCATGTTTGCAATCGTGGCAAAACCGCCGAGGAAGGCAAAGGAAGAACCGAGAAACGCCGGAACCTTGAATTTGGAACATAGATGGAAAAATAAAGTTCCGATACCGGCACAGATCAATGTAACCTGTACATGCAGAACATCTTCGCCGAAGTAGCTGTTGACAAGAATTGGTACAAGAATGGTTGCGCCGAACATGGCAAACATATGCTGCAGGCCAAGAATCAGCATTTTTGGTACGCCAAGTACGCTGGCGTCGCGGATTGCTCCGTCTTTTTCGTTCATAGTAAACTCCTCCTGATGTGATATGATTGATAGTTGCGTATATACAAATGGCAAATCAGAACTTCTGATTTGCCATAAGATATCAAAAGATAGATCCGGTGAAGCGCTTTGCCTCCTGATCGTAATCGCGGACGGGAATCTGATCCAGTTCGCCGGTGCCGTCGAGATAGAAAGTAAGCAGCGTCTGCGTCATATAAGGACTGATCCAGAGAGCCGCAATGCCGAAAGAGCAGATGGCAAGCGCGCCCCAGCCGAGAAAGCTGAATAAAATGTAAAGCAGCTTCCTGCGTCGTCCGCGCATAAATTTACGGCAGGTGCGAAAAGCATCCCGCACGCTTAACTGCGGATGGTCTAAAAGAAAGAAGAAAACCATGCGGTAGGTAAGCAGCACATAGAAAGTAAAAATCAGACCGAGGATGCTTCCTGCAGCAAGCAGGGCACCGGAGAGACCGGAGACACCGGTTTTATAAAAATAAAGAATGCCAAGAATGGCGGGAATACCTGCGATCACCAGAAATACATCGAAGAGAACGGCAGCGAGAAAGAAGCGCTCTGCGCCATTGCGAAACGGTGTAAAAACATCGCGGATGCGGTATGTCTGACCGCGCGTCATATTCATATGAACCAGCATAACGCCGGTGTCGAGCATCTGGGCGATCAGAAGAATTAAAATATCTGCAATCGTGCTGATGATAAGCTGCGGAGTGCCGGGATAATCGCCGAGCGTCATGGAGAACGGAATCTCGATGAGTGTCGGAATTAAGGAGGCAGTCAGAAATGCTGCCATCGGTACGGAATAACGGTTATTTAAAATGTCGCGTGAAATACGTTTTAATTCGCTGGATGATCTTGACATGTGTAGACTCCTGTGGATGTGATAGTTGTGTATGTTCTGGTGAAAGTTTTGCTTTCGCGAACATTATATTCCTATAGTTACGCACTGCTCATTGCTTTCGCGAACATTATTTCCCTGTATCTGCGCAGATTTTTGCGCATCCGAAGTTCCGCAGGAACTTCTAATATGAACTCGCCAGAGTTCATTATAGCATGGAAGACCGTGATATGCTACTGGCAGTTAAAGAGATTTGGAATCCAGAAACGTGCGCGTGCTTTACAACCGAAAATGCGGCGGTTATAATAGCAGGGAGTAAGATAGGAATGGAGATCGGAATGTTTCAGACGGATAGACGGGTAGACCGGGATTTTTATATTATGGGCTGGTGCGCGGCGGTAATTTTCGCGGCGCTGTTTTTGTTTGTCAGAGTAACAGGAATTCCGGTCTGGAAATTTTTGCTGCCCTGCCCGTTTCATGCGCTGACCGGAGCGTACTGCCCCGGGTGCGGCGGGACAAGAGCCGTCAGGGCGCTGCTTGCCGGCAAATGGCTGCGCTCCTTTGTGCTGCATCCGTTCGTGCCGTATGCGGCGCTGCTTAGCGGCTGGTTTATGATCAGCCAGACCATTGAACGCGTGAGCGGAAGCCGGATACGGATTGCCCTGCGCTTTCGTGATGTCTATATATGGATCGCCCTGCTTTTGATCGTGGTCAACTGCCTGGTCAAAAATCTTGCCCTGTTTGTGTGGCATGTGGATTTACTGGCCTAGGGAATTCATCAGTGTATCAAAATCGATGCCGAGCGTGCCGTATACCTGACGCGCCATATTTTCCACACCGCCGTAATATAATTCGGCAATCGCAAACGTGTAAATAATCATGGCGAGGACAATGCCAAGGGCGATGGAGCCGAGGATTAAGGCAGCCTTCGCGCGGGAGGTCAGCGTGCGCTCGCCGCCCCGGGATAAAAGTGCAAAAACGATGGCAAGAGATCCGCAGATCAGTGCCGGATAGACCAGACAAAAAGTAGCTGCCCCGATCACGCCGAGAAGCAGAGCGGCATTTTCCATTCGCTGGGAACGTCGTTTGTTGTTCATGATAATCAGACCTTTCCCGATATGCCGGTATTGCCAGTATATCGCAGGATAACTTTGTCTATTGTAACATGGGAAAGCCAAAAAGACAATGAGGAAGGCACTTGAGATTACAGCGGATTTTCGGTATACTGAGAGCAGACTCGGTAAAATTTGGAGGACAGATATGGATATTATTGCAAAAATTTCTGAGGAACTGGGGATTAAACGCCATCAGACAGAGGCGGCAGTCAAGCTGATCGATGAAGGCAATACCATTCCTTTTATTGCGCGTTACCGGAAGGAGGCGACCGGCGCATTAAACGATGAGGTGCTTCGTAACCTGTCGGAGCGCCTTACCTATTTAAGAGGACTGGAGGAGCGCAAGGAGACGGTGCTCGCCAGCATTGAGGAGCAGGGGAAGCTGACGGACGAACTGAAAGCGCAGATCCTTTCGGCGGAGACGATGGTTCTGCTGGAGGATTTATACCGCCCGTACAAGCCGAAGCGCAGAACGCGCGCCACGATCGCCAAGGAAAAGGGACTGGAACCGCTTGCCGGTGTGATTACACTGCAGATGATAAAAACGCCGCTCATAGAAGAGGCGGCAAAATACGTGGATGCCGAAAAGGGAGTTACAACCGCCGAGGAGGCGATCGCGGGAGCGTCGGATATTATTGCGGAGTCCATCTCTGACGAGGCGGATTACCGTACGCACATCCGTGACCTCACGGTGAAAAAAGGCCGGATGACCTCTACTGCCAAAGACCCGGAGACGGAATCCGTCTATGAGATGTATTACGATTTTGACGAGCCGGTGGCAAAGCTTGCAGGGCACCGGATTCTGGCGGTGAACCGCGGAGAAAAAGAAAAATTCCTCACTGTGAAGATCGAAGCGCCGCAGGAGGACATTCTGCGCTATCTGGAGAAAAAGGTGATTGTACGGGACAACCCGCAGACGAATGAGGTGCTGCGCGATGTGGTGAGAGACGCCTATGACCGTCTGATTGCACCGGCGATCGAGCGCGAGATCCGGAGTAACCTGACCGAGCGTGCGGAGGACGGCGCCATCCGTGTATTCGGAAAGAACTTAGAGCAGCTGCTGATGCAGCCGCCGATTACCGGACAGGTGGTGCTCGGATGGGATCCGGCGTTTCGGACAGGCTGTAAGCTTGCTGTGGTAGATCCGACCGGAAAAGTGCTTGATACGACGGTGATTTATCCGACGGCTCCGCAGAATAAAGTGGCGGAGGCAAAAGCGGTATTAAAGAAATTGATTGCCAAATATCACATTACCCTGATTTCCCTTGGAAACGGAACGGCATCGCGGGAATCCGAACAGATCATTGTGGACCTGTTAAAGGAACTTCCGGTAAAAGTACAGTACATTATTGTCAATGAGGCGGGCGCGTCGGTCTATTCTGCCAGCAAGCTTGCCACGGAAGAATTCCCGAATTTTGACGTGGGACAGCGAAGCGCAGCGTCCATGGCGCGCCGTCTGCAGGATCCGTTGGCGGAGCTTGTTAAAATCGATCCGAAGTCCATCGGTGTGGGACAGTATCAGCATGACATGAACCAGAAAAAGCTCGGGGAGGCGCTCGGTGGCGTAGTCGAGGACTGTGTGAACAAAGTCGGCGTGGATTTGAACACTGCCTCGGCATCGCTTCTTGAATATGTTTCCGGCATCAGCAAGACACTGGCGAAAAATATAGTAACCTACCGCGAGGAAAACGGCAGATTTGTATCCCGTGCAGGACTTTTGAAGGTGCCGAAGCTGGGACCGAAGGCATATGAACAGTGCGCAGGATTCCTCAGGATCGGTGACGGAAAGAATCCGCTCGATGCGACCGGTGTGCACCCGGAGAGCTATGATGCCACGAAGAAGCTTCTGGAGCGGCTGGATTATACGTTATTTGACGTAAAAGAGCGGAAGGTAGAGGGCATTTCCAAAAAGATCCATGACTACAAAAAACTCTCAGAAGAACTGGGTGTGGGAGAGATGACGCTGCAGGACATCGTCAAGGAGCTGGAGAAGCCGGCGAGAGACCCGAGAGAGGACATGCCAAAGCCGATTCTGCGCAGCGATGTGCTTGAGATCAAAGACCTGACGCCGGGGATGATTCTGAAAGGAACCGTGCGCAACGTCATTGATTTTGGTGCGTTTGTCGATATTGGCGTTCATCAGGACGGACTGGTGCATATTTCGCAGATGAGCGACAAGTTTATCAAGCATCCGCTGGAAGTTGTCAGCGTCGGGGATATTGTGGAAGTGAAAGTATTAAGCGTTGATCCGAAAAAGCAGCGCATCCAGCTGACGATGAAGCTGAACGGATAGAGAAAAAGGGTTGACAGTATGCCCATATGGGCATACAATATAGAAGCAAAATAAATATAGGAATTCTTCGGGGCAGGGTGATATGAGTTCACAGAGATGGAAGCATAGATTCCCGACCGACGGTGATTCTGGCAGACGCCAGATCAGTCCGTGAGCTGCAGTTGCAGTTGAGCCGGTGTGAATCCGGGACCGACAGTATAGTCTGGATGAGAGAAGAGAAGCATGTTAGGAGGACCTGCGGCAGCAGGGTCTTAAGAATGCAGTTTAACGCCCCGGATGTAGAGATCATCCGGGGCTTTTTGTGTGGCGGGAATAAGCGCTGTTCCGCTGCCGGAATGCAATCCGTTGAAAGACGGCTGACACGCGAGAACACCTCGAATTCCTGCAGAGAAAAGGAGACGAGTCATTATGGACACAAACAGTACAATCACAGGTAGGACAACAACAAACAGTATTTCGAGCGTTCGCTACATGAGCGTCACGGCAATGCTTTCCGCAGTAGCATTTATTTTAATGTTCCTGGATTTTTCCGTTCCGTTTATGCCGGCTTTCATCAAGATGGATCTCTCAGAGCTCCCGGCACTGATCGGTGCATTTTCCATGGGACCGGTATGCGGCATTCTGATCTGTCTGATCAAGAATGTGCTTCATCTGTTTATTACAACAACCGGCGGCGTCGGTGAGCTTTCCAACTTCCTTCTTGGCGTAGCATTCGTACTTCCGGCAGGATTGATTTACCGCCACAAAAAGAGCCGCAGAAGCGCATTGATTGGATCCCTGCTCGGTGCGGTGATCATGGGTGTATTTTCCGTGGTATCCAACTACTTCCTGGTATATCCGGTATACTACAACTTTATGCCGGAAGAAGCTGTGCTCGGCGCTTATCAGGTGATCGTACCATCCGTGAAGAGCATTCTGCAGTGCCTGGTGTGCTTCAATATGCCGTTTACCATCGTGAAGGGACTGTTTTCCGTGGTAATCACATTCCTGGTATACAAACACATTTCACCGATTCTGAAAGGAGCGAACCGCTAGAAAAGGGGCTGTCTTAGACGACAGCCCCTTTTCTTTTGGAATGAAAAATGCTATACTAGCTTAGATATAGACAGGAGGGACTGTTATGCCGCTAAAGTTTGATATTACATTGACAGCAGAAGATATGTACCGGTTTAATATGTACCAGACCTACTCCGGATTTCACGGGTGGTTTTCCATTGCGTTTTCCATCCTGATTTTTGTGGTGGCAGGAGTGACCCGCGGGAAGATCGAGGCGGCATACACCGCATTATATATTGTATTTGGCATCGTATTTCTGGTCTATCCTCCGGTGAGCCTGTACCTAAGGTCGAAGCGCACACTGGCAATGTCCGAGGTGCTGCGGGGAACGCTGCACTATGAGGTGGACGAGGAGGGACTGCACGTATCGCAGAAGGAAGAGAGTGCGCTGCTTCCGTGGGAGCAGATCTATAAAATGGTCGCGACGAAGCACAACGTTCTGGTGTACAGCAGCCGGATCAATGCCTATGTCATTCCGAGAGCACAGCTGGGGGACAGTTACGCTGCACTGCAGACACAGGCTGCGGCACATCTGCCGGCGTACCGTTTGAAGATGAAGTAGAGAATGGGGATTTTAAAATATGACAGAAAAGATCTATGAAACATATTCGCCGGAGGAGACGCACGCGCTTGGAAAACGTCTGGGCGCGGAGGCAAAGCCCGGCGATGTCTATACGCTGGTGGGAGATCTGGGTGTCGGAAAGACAGTCTTCACACAGGGAATTGCGGAAGGACTTGGCATCACGGAGCCGGTCTCCAGCCCGACCTTTACAATCGTGCAGGTATATGAGGAAGGCAGGATGCCGTTTTATCATTTCGACGTTTACCGCATCGGGGACATCGAGGAGATGGATGAGATCGGCTACGAGGATTATTTCTACGGGGATGGTCTGTGCATGATCGAGTGGGCGAATCTGATCGAAGAGATTCTGCCGGAGCGGCGCAGCGAAGTTACTATAGAAAAAGATCTGGAAATGGGATTTGATTATCGCAGAATTACCATAAGAGAGCATCAGGAGGACAGAAAATGAAAATATTAGGATTGGACAGTTCCGGTCTGGTGGCGAGCGTTGCAATCGCGGAGGATGACAACCTTCTGGGAGAATATACCGTAAACTATAAAAAGACACATTCACAGACCCTTCTTCCCATGCTGGATGAGGTGGCGCGCATGATCGAACTGGATCTTTCGAGTATCGATGCAATCGCGGTTGCAGGCGGACCGGGCTCATTTACGGGACTTCGGATTGGTTCGGCGACGGCAAAAGGTCTGGGCCTCGCGTTGGAGAAGCCGATCCTCAATGTGCCGACGGTGGACGCACTTGCATACAATCTGGTGGGACACCGGGATATGGTATGCCCGCTTATGGACGCAAGAAGAAATCAGACCTATACCGGTTTGTACCGTTTTGATGGAAACGACATGCAGGTGCTGCGCGGAGAGTGTGCCGTGGGAATCGATGAGATTGCGGCGGACATCAACGGCAGAGGTGAGGCGGTCGTATTTTTGGGAGACGGTGTACCGGTTTTTAAGGCATATCTGGAGGAGCAGCTTACGGTGCCGCATTCCTATGCGCCCGCACATCTGAACAAGCAGCGGGCCGGCGCGGTTGCTGTGCTTGGCATGCAGTATTACAGAGAGGGAAAAACGGAGAGCGCGGCGGAACACCGCCCGGAATATCTCCGGCTGTCCCAGGCGGAAAGAGAGCGCAAGGAGCAGGAAGCCGCAAAAGGAAAGGAAAACGTATGAATATTATCCGGAGCATGAGGGCAGAAGATGCGACGAAGGTGGCATCTCTGGAGGCGGAGATTTTTTCACAGCCGTGGAGTGAGAACGCATTTCTGGATTCGCTCCGTCTGCCTGACACGATCTTTCTGGTGGCAGAGGAATCGGGTGTCATACAGGGGTACATCGGAATGTATCTTGCGGTCGATGAAGGTGAGATCACGAATGTGGCTGTGGATCCTGCATGCCGCAGGCGTGGAATCGGGGAAGGGCTGCTCACAGAGATGAAAAAACGTGCCGCAGACCACAAGATTGCCCGCATTGTCCTTGAAGTGCGCGTGTCGAATGAGGGGGCGATCCGTTTGTACGAGAAGCAGGGATTTTCCTCGGTGGGCATCCGCCGGGGGTTTTATGAATTCCCGAGAGAAGATGCCAGAATTATGGTCTGTGCCCTGTAATTCCCTGTGGGATTGCACGGCAGCTCAATGATATAATGAATCCCGACGGATTCATATCAGGCGCAGAAAACAGCGCGAAACAGACGATAGAATGGAGAATATATCAATGAGCAGACGAAACGGAGTGATTTATTGCAACCGATGTGGCAGCCCGATCTGTACGGAAGGGGAAGCAGGAAAAAGTTCCTTTCTTACTATTTGTAAAGAGTGGGGCTATTTTTCCGAACGCAAAGACGGTACGGTGCACAGGATGGATCTGTGCGAACCGTGTTATGACGCCTGGGTGCGGACGTTTGCCATCGCGCCGGAGGTGGAACAAAAGACAGAACTGATATAGCGATAAAGGAGTTTATTCATGTTAGATGTATGCCTATTGGGAACAGGAGGAATGATGCCGCTGCCCCGCCGTTTTCTGACGGCGGCTATGCTGCGTTACAACGGCAGCAGTCTGCTGATTGATTGCGGCGAGGGAACACAGGTGGCGATCAAGGAAAAGGGACTGACGTTTAAGCCCATAGATGTCATCTGTTTTACCCATTACCACGGAGATCACATCGGCGGACTGCCGGGACTGCTTCTCACCATGGGAAATGCGGACAGAACCGAGCCACTGACCATGATCGGTCCGCGGGGGCTGGAGCGGGTGGTGAACGCGCTCCGGGTGATTGCTCCGGAACTTCCGTTTGAAATACGTTTTATTGAGATTACGGAACCGGAAATGCGGCTGGAATTCAATGGATACTGTATACATGCATTTCGTGTCAATCATAATGTTACCTGTTACGGTTATTCGGTCGAAATAAAACGTGCAGGGAAGTTTGACGTGGAGAGAGCGCGTGCGGCGGCAATTCCGCAGAAATACTGGAGCCGTCTGCAGAAGGGAGAGATCCTGTCCGGGGAAGACGGAACGGTCTATACGCCGGAGATGGTGCTCGGACCAGCCAGACGCGGCATCAAGATGACGTACTGCACGGACACCAGACCGACAGAAGCGATCGTGGCAGCGGCGGAGGGATCGGATCTTTTTATCTGCGAGGGAATGTATGCGGAGCCGGAGAAGCTCGTCAAGGCGAAGCAGTACAAACACATGACATTCTATGAGGCGGCAGACATGGCGAAGAGAGCCGGCGTCAGGGAAATGTGGCTGACCCATTACTCCCCGTCTCTGGTGCACGCAGAGAACTATCTGCCCCAGGTGCGTGAGATTTTCCCGGATGCGTTTTTGGGAAAAGACGGGAAAAGCGTGGAATTGATGTTTGAGGATGAGAACTAAAGAAAAAGGGAGGTTGTCATAATGAAGAAGAGTGGCGTGATTAAGGCAGTGATAACAATACTGGTCATTTTACTGATCGTGGGCGTGTATTACTTTTTTACGACACAGAGACGGACATCGGTGGAAGATACGGTGGAGCTGACAGAGATACAAAAGCTCATCACGAAGAATCTGGATACCAACTATCCGGCAACTCCGCGTGAGGTTGTGAAGTATTACAACCGTATTCTGGAGTGCTTCTATGATGATACCTATACGGACGATGAACTGGAGTCGCTGGCGGATCAGGCGAGAAAGCTGCTGGACGACGAACTGTTGGAGAACAATCCGCGGGATCAGTATCTTTCCGACCTAAAAGCGGATATTGAAGATTACCACAACAAATCAAAAACGATTCGCAGCAGCAATGTCTGCGACAGCAATGATGTGGTGTATCAGACGGTGGACGGGAGAGAGTGCGCTTATGTGACGGCGTCTTATTTTATGAATGAGAACAACAGCTTCGACCGTACCAACGAAATGTATGTTTTGAGAAAAGATGACGATGGAGACTGGAAGATTCTGGTATTCTATCAGGTGGAGGGAGATTCTTCCGATGAACAGTAATGAGATAAAAATATTAGCGATTGAAAGCTCGTGCGATGAGACGGCAGCAGCGGTTGTCGTGAACGGAAGGGATGTCAGATCAAATGTGATATCCTCCCAGATTGCATTGCATACCTTGTATGGCGGCGTTGTTCCGGAGATTGCCTCGCGCAAACACATTGAAAAAATCAATCAGGTGATTGGACAGGCACTTTCGGATGCGGGGATGACACTGGATGATATGGATGCGATCGGTGTCACCTACGGCCCGGGGCTTGTTGGAGCACTGCTTGTCGGAGTGGCGGAGGCAAAAGCCATCAGCTATGCCAAAAAGCTGCCACTGGTGGGCGTGCATCATATCGAGGGGCATATCAGCGCCAATTACATAGAGAACAAAGATCTGGAGCCGCCTTTTCTATGCCTGGTGGTGTCCGGCGGACATACGCATCTTGTCAAGGTGCTTGATTATGGAAAATACGAGATCCTTGGAAAAACGAGGGACGACGCGGCGGGAGAGGCTTTTGACAAAGTGGCGCGCGCCATTGGACTCGGCTATCCGGGTGGACCGAAGATTGAAAAAGTGGCACATGAGGGGAATCCGCATGCGGTAGAGTTCCCGCGCGCCAAAATCGTGGACGGTCCGTATGACTTCAGCTTCAGCGGTCTGAAGTCTGCGGTGCTCAACTATTTAAACGGCTGTAAAATGAAGAACATTCCGATCGTACAGGCGGATATTGCGGCGTCCTTCCAGAAAGCGGTGACGGACGTGCTGATCGGAAATGCCATGAAAGCGATTGATGAATTCGGAATGGACAAATTTGCGATTGCGGGTGGAGTTGCGTCCAACGGCACCCTGCGTGAGGGGATGCGTGCGGCGTGCGAGAAGAAGGGCGTGGCATTTTATCATCCGTCGCCGATTTTCTGCACCGATAATGCGGCGATGATCGGTGTGGCGGCATATTATGATTTCATGCGCGGTCAGAGGGACGGACTGGATCTGAATGCGGTCCCGAATCTGAAGCTGGGGGAGCGATAGTGGAAAAAATAACAGCAGTGGTACTTGCAGCCGGGGCGGGAAAACGGATGCACAGTGATGTGCACAAGCAGTATATGATGCTTGCCGGCCGCCCGGTGCTTTTTTATGCGCTGCAGGCGTTTGCAGAGAGCGCGGTAACCGACATTGTCGTCGTAGTGGGGGCAGGAGAGATCGATTACTGCAGAAAAGAGATTGTTGAAAAATATCATATCCAAAAGGTCTGTGCGGTCGTGGAAGGCGGACGGGAACGCTACCATTCTGTGTATGAAGGGCTTAAGGCGGCGGACGGGAGCGATTACGTGCTGATCCATGACGGGGCGAGACCGCTTGTTACCGCCGATATCATCAGCCGATCCATAGCGTGCGTCAGAGAGGGGGATTCCTGCGTGGTGGGAATGCCGGTAAAGGACACGATCAAAGTGGTCGGGGCGGATGGCTTTGCAAAAGAGACGCCCGAGCGGAGCAGCCTGTGGCAGGTTCAGACCCCGCAGACATTTCCCTACGGACGGATTCGGGAGGCGTATGAGAAGGTGATGGCACAGGGAGATTCTGCCGTCACAGATGATGCGATGATGCTGGAGACTGCATTTGGAGAGCAGGTTCGTGTGATTGAGGGAAGTTATCAGAACCTGAAAATCACGACGCCTGAAGACATTATGACAGCGGAATTATACTTAAATAGAAAAAGTGAAAAAAAGTGTTGACATTGGTGGAAGCAGATGGTAATATTATTTCTGCACTGATTTGAGACAAGGACACGGAGAGGTATCGAAGTGGTCATAACGAGGCGGTCTTGAAAACCGTTTGTCCGAAAGGGCGCATGGGTTCGAATCCCATCCTCTCCGCTTATCAACACAGACGATACCGACTCCGGTAACAGAAGTGCTGATACAATTTTATATCATTATTTTATTCGGAGAAGTACCCAAGCTGGCCGAAGGGACACCCCTGGAAAGGGTGCAGGTCGTTA
>OGLT01001351.1_pt1 | contig 13134 bp, 16 predicted proteins | sample 1572911 | NCBI WGS metagenome assembly OGLT01 (sample SAMEA2582014, study PRJEB24529) | metagenome | biome: Human gut stool | place: China | collected 2011 | reverse complement strand
GCATTTCCATTTATTGCTATAGAGCTTGGACTTGTTGGTAAAGATTGAAAAAAGAAAGTAGGTGCAATAAATGGAAATGCGTAAATTTATTATCGAGATTCACCCGGACGGCACGTTGACGTGCTGCGAGTACGAGGACCAGAAGGACGCTATACGAGCCGCAGAAGATCGGGCCTGGTTGGCCGGTTACAGGCAAGCTATCATCCATTGCGACGAGCAAGTACGCACACTTGATGGCTTTAAAGGAACTTGCGTTTCAGCCGATCTCATGTATCAGGGCGCGGCTCGTGTGCGTGACGGGGTGAGGGCCATGTACTCCTTATATAACAAGAAATAAGTCGAAACGGCCTACGGGCCGTCTATCGGGACCGCCCGCCCGGTATTGATAATGACAGGGCACAGAATGAAAGGAGTTAATATCATGGATTTCCGTAACAGAAAGAGCGCAACCAACAAGAGCACCAGCAAGCGCACCAGCAAAACAAATAAGACCTTTGTTAAGTTGGCAGAAGTTGAGGGGGCTTTGCAGATTGAGGATGGCGCCATGTGGCTTAAGTCTGGCAAGTATGACGCCCCGTCAGTGTCCATTGAAATCGAGCCGGGTGTAATTCTGTCCGACTGGTCGCGCAAGATCACTTTGCGCCATTGTGATTTGGTCGTTGAGGAGAACGAGAAGGGCTATCCCGAACTTATCATTTCCGGCCAGAGTGGGGCCGGCGATTCGGGTGATATGCCGTTCTAACCGGCGGGCGGCCTATGGCCGCCCATATTTATTATAGGAGACCCCATGAAAAGTAAAGATAATAGAGTATCATTGCTCAACTGTGATGACTCTTTGATTTACCTCGCAACGGCCATTGTATATAGCGGAGTCACAACCAATGATGTCAAGTTTTTCCGCTCCGACTGGGCCAAAATTATTTTCAACGGATTGGGCATTGAAGCGGACCCTCTGGACTGGTATTATATGATTTTAGATAGAAAGGAGCGCAAGAAACATGGCAGCAGGCGCAGCTAAAGCAAGTGCTACCCTTAAATACAGCTCCGAGCTGTACACTCCCTATGCGTTGGAATCATGGCCTGATAATCAGATGCGCAAAGAATACACCCGACTGCGCGATATTGCGCAGAAACGTATTAAGCGATTATCAAAAGACCCCATCAGCGGCACAAGCGACGTTTATAAAGAATTTGCCGGAGGTTTCCCGACCCTAAAGGCAATGCGCGGAGACCGCAAAGCATTGGAACAGGCGCTAGCGGATGTAGCGCGTTTTGTGCGTTCTAAAGGTTCCACAGTAGGCGGTGCCCGTGAGGAATTCAAGCAAAAAATGAAAGTCGGTGGTATTGATGTAGCCGACGTGCCCGAGGATCAGTACACGGCCTTGTCGGAGTGGTGGGAGATTGTGAAAGCATCGGGCGTATATTACTATCCGTCCGATCAGCCGGTTATGTACTGGCGTGAGAAAGGCGGCTACAACGTCAGTATCGACGATTATGTACAGTGGCAGCAAGGCGAGGTCAACTATGGTAAAGAATGGGACTACAGCGACGGCAGCAGTTCCGCCGACCTGCGCGGAGGTTTTGGCGGAGGCTTGTAATTATAACCCTGTCCCGTGGCTTATGGAGCATTTAGACCGCAAGCACACAAAAGGCAAGAAACGCAAAACAAACAAGAAACGCTTATATGTGAATATGCCGTGTGCGTTTGATATTGAGACTAGCCGAGTATGTGTTGATGCGGACGGGAATCCCCATACCATAATGTATATATGGCAGTGTCAGCTTGGTTTGGATATTACCATTATCGGCAGGACTTGGGACGAATGGCTGCACTTTACAAGCATAATCAGCGATTACTTGCAAGCAAACAGCGGCCCGCAGGGTGAGTGGTTTCTGTGTATGTACGTTCACAATCTTGCACATGAATTTCAATATTTGTCGGGTGTTCTGGATTTTGGCCCGGGTGATGTGTTCGCCAGCAAGCCACGCAGGGTCTTAAAATGTGACAACCGAGCTATTGAATACCGATGCAGTATGCGTCATAGCAATTTGTCCCTTGATGCCTGGGGCAAACAGCTGGGGGCCCCTCATGCCAAACTGACGGGGGCGCTTGATTATTCAAAGGTTCGCTACCCATGGACGCCTTTAACGTCTACAGAATTAGCGTATTGTGTCAATGATGTTCGGTGCATTGTGGAGTGCCTGTTAATCGAGATGAACCGAGACGGTGATGACCTGTATACTCTACCACTAACGCGCACCGGATACGTCCGGCGGATGGCACGCGAAGCAATGTATAAATGGGGCATTAAACGGGTTAAGCGCCTTTTGCCGTCGTGGGACCTTTACCAGATGTTGCGGGAAGCGTTTAGGGGCGGTGACACTCACGCAAACCGCTATTATGTAGGGTTACATTTGGAAAATGTCGGTTCTGTGGATATGTCGAGCGCATACCCTGCCGTACAATGTGAATGTTATTTTCCTATGACTCCATTTAGGCAGGAACCGGCCACCGTAGAGCGTTTGATGCAATGTATGAGACACGGCAAGGCGTGTCTGATGCGCTTGCAAGTGAAAGGTTTGCGCCAGCGCTTCAAGTGGTGGGGGTTCCCATATATCCCACTTGCAAAGGTTCGGCATTGTGAAGGATACATTAACGACAATGGCCGTCTGCTGTCTGCTGAACATTTCGAGATCACCATAACCGATATAGATTTTAGAATCATTGCCAAAGAATATGATTGGGACGCTCTTAACGTTATGGACCTCTACACGTCCGATTATGGCAAACTGCCAAAGCCCTTGACGGATTGCGTAAAAGAGAGTTACACCGGCAAGACATCCCTTAAAGGTGTTTCCGGTCAAGATTTGTATTATGTTAAGGCCAAGGGCGATCTCAATAGCTATTACGGTATGACTGCACAAGACCCCTTGCAGCTGGACACACTTTTTGACGAGGACGACCCCGACAATCTTTGGAGTGAATGCACCGACGACCCGGAGGGCAGTTATAACGAGCATCGCCCCCACTTGTTTTTGCCTTACCAATGGGGCGTATGGACAACCGCCCACACCCGCAAGCGCCTAAAAATAGCGCAATGGGCCGCGGGCAAAAATGGCGTGTACTGCGACACCGATAGCGTCAAATACATGGGTAATATTGATTTAGCGGAGTTTAACAAATCTGTGAAACAGCTTGCGAAAGATAACGGCGCTTGCGCTACAGACCCCAAAGGCAATACTCATTACATGGGGGTATACGAGCAAGAGCGCAGCTATGCGGAGTTTATGACGTGGGGCGCTAAAAAATACGCGACTACCTATAAAAAGGGCGGGCCAATTACTACTACCATAGCAGGAGTTAGCAAGCGGAAAGGCGGTTTGGAGCTGGCCCTGTGGGGTGGTTTTGAGGTATTCAAGCCCGGCTTTACGTTCTGTCTTGCCGCCGGAAATCAGGTTATTTATAATGATCGCCCCAATGTGCCCGATTTTGTGGTAGATGGACATACAGTCCACATCACCCGCAATTTGTGTATTTGTGATAATACCTATACACTCGGCATTACGGACGAGTATGCAAAGATACTCGGGTATAAGATCATGGAGGTTACATAATGAACAACGCGTTGTTTACAAGCAAAACGGGACTGTGGGAAACTCCACAAGAATTTTTCGACAAGCTAAACCGGGAGTTTGATTTCACATTAGACGCTTGTGCGACACCAGAGAATGCCAAGTGTATAAACTTTTATTCTCCAGAGCAAGACGGCCTGAGCATGCCGTGGAATGGGCGCGTTTGGTGCAATCCGCCGTATGGCAGACAGGTTGGCCAGTGGGTCAAAAAAGCGTATATGAGCGCACAGACCGGAGCCCTTGTGGTGATGCTGCTGCCCGCTAGAACCGACACCGCATGGTTCCACGATTATATTTACCGGAGAGCGGAGATCCGTTTTGTTAGAGGAAGACTAAAGTTTGGAGGAAGCAGAAACAGTGCTCCATTCCCTTCCATGGTATGTGTTTTTAGGGGGGAACAAGATGATTAAACTTTACACCGAAGACGGCTGGCCTAATTTCTCCGAGGATGACGGCATCTTGTCCACCGGAGCACCCATCATTTTTATATGGGGCGGACGTGGTACCGGCAAGACTTATGGAGCATTGAAGCACGTGCATCAGACCGAGGAAGAATTTCTATATCTGCGCCGCACGCCGCAGCAGGCGGAACTTATTTGCGCATCGCCCAGTATGTGGCCGTGGTCTCCATTGAACGACGATTTGCAAACACATTACGCCCCGTTCAAATTGCCCAAAATAGCGGGACTGTATGAAGTGGGCAATGCAGGAGCCTACACGGATACAGGGGCGCCCATAAAACCGGCCAAGATGTCGGGCGTAGTGGGTAGTGTGGTGACTCTTGCTCGCACCCGTGGTTTTTCAAGCCCCCATACCAATATAATTATCTTGGACGAATACCAGAAAGAAGAATCCGACTATTACCGGCGGGGTGAGGGTGTGGGCCTTGCCAACATTTATGAGACAGTCAACCGTAACCGCGAATTGCAAGGGCAAAAGCCCCTGACGCTGTTGTGTATGTCGAACGCTGTTGGCATGGCGAACCCCTATTATATGCAGTGGGAAATCACCGATACAGTCGAAAAGATGATCGGCAAGAAAGAGCGCGTCAAGCTGTTGGCCGATAAAGGGATTCTTTTGATTGATCTAGTGGACAGCCCTATTGCAAAAGAGAAAGCCAATACGGCCCTCTATAGGTCCATGACCGGAACGGACTTTTATAGGTCCGCTATTGAAAACCAGTACAGCGCCGAGGAGAAAAGTCTTGTTGTATCCCGGCCCCTCCGGGAATACTACCCACTTGTTCAAATTGGGCGGTGCTGCATCTATGAGCATAAGAGTAAACCCCTCTACTATGTGTGCCGGCATCGGTCCGGCGAGATGCCCACATACGGCACCGGCGATTATGAGCGTAAACGATTCAGGGCCGCGTATGGGTATATCTGGCCCGCGTACTTGCAGCGGCAACTCGAATTCGAGCGCTACTCGGATGAAATTTTCTTTCGCGAGTATTGCGGTACTTGACTTTTTTATACGGGTCGTATATATTAAAGTCAATCCCAGGTGCCCACAGGCAGCCCCCAGAAGGGGCGGGCATGCGTCAGCCAGCGCAAGAACCTGGGATTTACTTGTATTTATATTTAATATGGAGGTGCTCAAATGGATGCTAATACTGTGATTCAGGCTATTTCTAACGTGGGGTTTCCTATCGCCGCTTTTCTGCTGATGTGGTATCAGTGTAATACCGTTGTCAAGGAGAACACTGCGGCTATTACCGAGATGCGGCTCGCCCTGGACGACATCAAGAAGGAAAGCTGACTATGATGGGTTGTTATATCATTTTCGCCCAGTCGATCACAAACGAGCGTGCTTTTCTGCTGGCCGACCTTTGCACTCGTTTGGGCATCGGCTATTATAGCGACTGGGCAGACGTCGCCCACACGCGGCAGTGTTGCGCGGTGGGTCCTCTCTCCAAAGGAGATAAAGATCAGGTCATTAAATGCCTGACACATGACACATACGTTGTAATGGAGGCGACCAAAGTTGAAAATCAGTGAAAAAGCGGCCCTCGCTATGGCCGGATACACCAAAGCAGAGATCGAAGCTATGGAGCAGCCCGTGCCGCAGCCCGCACCGCAGCCCGTGCCGCAGCCCGTGCCGCAGCCCGCACCGCAGCCCGTGCCGCAGCCCGCACCGCAGCCCGCGCCGCAGCCCGTGCCGCAGTACGATGGCCTTGAAACCCTGTTGCAGCAGATTTTGCAGGGCCAGCAGACCAGCGCACAGGCAATGCAGACTATGACCCAGACGTTGCAGGCAAACGCGCTGGGCCTTGGCATCCAGCAGCAGCCGGCGGCAGATGCCGCTACTGTGACAGCCCGAATCATCGATCCTACCTATGGAAAGGAAGTGAAGTAACATGCCTCTTGGTATGGATTTTGCGGACATTGCCGCAATTTTGACCGAAATCAATAAGATGGCCACCGGCCAGGAACCGACGTCGCCCATCGTGGATACGTCTAGCTTTGTGTCTGTTGCGCAGGCCACGTTGCTGACCGGCCCCGACAACTACACTAAAGCGATTAGCCAGGTGTTGGGACGTACCATTTTTGCCGTCCGCCCCTACGATGCCCCGCTGAAACGCTTGCAGGTGACGGGCGATGACTGGTCCAACCATGTGCGGAAGATCAATTTTTGCGACAGCGACCCCGTCACCGATAAGGCGTGGGCACTTACGGAAGGCCAGAGCGTGGATATGTACGAAGTCCATAAGCCTAAAGTCCTTCAAACTAACTACTATGGCCAGACCAATTACAGCCGCGTGTACACGCAGGCTGATACCCAGATGGAAACGGCCTTCAAAGGCCCCGAGGAACTGGCACAGTTCTGGTCCTCGTTCGTGCTGCATCTGTCGAACCAGATCGAAGCGGACCGGCGCAACCTTGCCAACAACCTGATGGCCAACCATCTGACCGGCATGACTGTGACTAACCCACACAGCGTTGTGTATTTGCTTGATGAGTACAACGCCCAGCAGGGCACAAAACTGACGGTGCAGGACGTCTACAAAGAAGCGAACTTCCCGGGTTTTGCAAAATACGCCTATGGCCGCATCAACGATATTTCCCGCCTGATGAAAGAGCGGTCCATCAACTGGCATCAGAATTGGAAGATCGGCGGCACGACGTACAACATCATGCGCCACACTCCATATGACCGTCAGCACCTCTATCTGTACAGTGGCACGCAGAGCCAGATCGACGCCCGTGTGATTCCCGAGGTATTCCATGACAACATGCTGAAATACCGCGACGCCGAGCAGGTTACGTTCTGGCAGAACATCGACGAGCGCGAGACCATTTCCGCGACGCCTGTTGTGACCACTGCTGCCGGTGGGGCATCCAAGAATGCAGCAGTGCAGCTCTCCAATGTATTCGGGTGCCTGCTGGACTGGGATGCCATCGGCTACACTCCGAAGCTGTCTCGTGTGGTTCCTACCCCCATGAACGCCCGCGGCCTGTATACGAACTTCTGGTATCACTACGGGTGGTCGTGGTACGATGACTTCACCGAGAACGCTGTTCTGTTCCTGATGACCGCCGGCGACGTCACAGCCCCGAGCACTGCCAAGGCGGCAAGAGCTTCTACCCTGAAAACTACCACTCATAAGGACGCGGACCCCTCTAAGTCCTGACCAATACCGGCGGGCATCTGCCCGCCGGTTATTTTATAGGAGGTGCAAAATGCAAGCTACCTTTTATCAGTTCGCAAAGCGCACCAATAGCACAAAGCGGCCCAGCGGTGGGCAGGGGTTTGGAATTGACCTTAAAGCCCCATGCAACATCATTGACCCCGAGATCAAGATTGCAACACACAGCGACCCCACCGGGTTCAATTATTGCTACCTGCCCACGTTCAGCCGGTATTACTGGGTGAAGAACTGGACATATTCGGATGGGCTCTGGACTGCGTCGTTGACTGTTGATACGCTGGCAAGCTATCGCGACCAAATCGGCAATAGTACGGAGTATGTCACAAGATCGTCTGCGCAGTATGATGGTACAATTTCAGATGGACTCTACCCGGCATCGGCTAAAGTGCAAAGTGTAACAACCGCTTTTCAAGGTGGCTTTGCGGAAACAATTAGCGGGGGATTCTTTGTTATTGGGTTTATAGCTAAAGCCGCAAACTCCATTGGGGCTATTACATATGCAGTAATGACCCCTACAAATGCAAAAAAACTATCTGCAAAATTGCTGACTGATGTGTCATACCTTAGTATTGACAATACGGAAATTAGCGACAGTTTAACAAAGGTTCTTTTTAATCCCTATCAGTATATCGTAAGTTGCAATTACTTTCCATTTGACATCGCCAAACTCACCGCACATTTACCGCTTGTTTCAAGTGTAGATGTCGGGTGGTGGTCGATAGACGTTCCATGTTGGATTTTGGGAGAAGATAATAACAAATTAACAAAATCGGTGAGCGTGAGTATCCCGAAGCACCCTCAAGCGGCAAGCCGCGGAGGGTATTGTAATGCATCCCCCTACACGGACTACACTATCTTCTTGCAGCCCTTTGGAGTGATACCTCTTGACGCATCTAAACTGTGGGGCGCTGTCACCTTATCTATACAATATATGGTTGACCTTTTCACCGGTGACAGCATCTTACGTATATTCACCGATGCAAATCAGCTAGTACACGAGACAACCGCCCAACTTGGGGTGCCTATTCAACTTTCAAATATTACATTTGATATACCATCGGGCAGCGGAGGATTGCTGCATACTGGTATTGCGGCAGCGTTCGGAGGTATCCAGGCAGCATTATCCGGGGGTTCTTTCTCAGACGTCGGAAACGGTATTTTAAATGCTGCACAAGCAACCAATGCCGATGTTGCAAGTAAGGGTGCCACTGGGTCCACAATAGCTTTTGATTCGGTGCCTTATATGGTTGCGCGCTTTAAAATTCTTACGGATGATAACAATACCGACCATGGGAGACCCTTGTGCAAACGTGTGCAAATATCCACTATCCCGGGGTACATCATGGTTGACGACCCGGACATTGCGCTAACAGCAACAGCAGAAGAAATTGACAGTGTCAAAAGTTACATGAAGAATGGTTTTTTCTATGAATAGGAGGCGCGAATAATGGCCGTATATAAACAATGTATTACTGACGTGTCGCCGATCAGAGTAACCGCCGGTTATCCTGCATACGCTGACGGCAGCCCCCACCGGGGCATTGACACGGTGCATGGAGACCATAAAGCATATGCGCCCGAAGCGGGCACCGTGGTAGTGGCCCAGCATTGGAATGGCAGCACCTCGGGCGACCAGTCATGGGGCAATATGATTAAAGTGCGAATGGCCAACGGCACGACATGGCGAGCTGCGCACTTTGCATCGCAGATTTGGAACGTTGGCGACACGATTACAAAGGGTCAGTTTATTGGCACACAGGGGCAGACTGGATACGCAACGGGCATTCACACGCACTGGGAGTATGCCGATGCCGCTGGAAACCTGAGGGACCCGTCCAGCATTATCAGGATCCCGAATCAGGTGGGGACATGGGACGTAGAGTGGGACTCGGGCGGGGGCCCTGGGCCGGGTCCCGGGCCGTGGCCTACTGGCAAATTGCCGGTGTGGTTACTGTTTAAAATGGCAAAGGGAGGTCGTCTGTTGTGAGTGCTCCATACAGCTACGAGCAAATTAACGCCCATGTGTCGCCGGTGACTCCCTCTGTGATGCACACCAAGGGCAACAGCTTATCCTATTATTTCCGCAAATATCTGTTCCTTGAAGCTGTGTCTATGGTCCGCTGGACGCTCCCCGACACTTGGCCCAGTAACCGCTTGCAATATCTTGTTTTTGGTTCCGGCGGTGTTACGGTGTTCAATACTGACCGTTACGGCCTGGTATATGACCGAATGGGATTGACCGGCATTAACATTTTTTACAATCCCACACACTCCATCATTGCAAACCCTTTTATTAAAGGGTCCCCGTATTTGCAAATCGGAAAACAATGCGAGATCATCAATTTGCAGCCCGATTACCGCGGTATGGTGGATATTGTTGCCTATTATGGGGATATGATGGCCTTAGCCGCCCAGACCATCCAGAGCAATTTGATCAACAGCCGGTTGGCGTATGTGTTCGCAGCTGGTAACAAGTCAGGCGCAGAATCTTTTAAAAAGATGTTCGACCAGATCATGCAGGGCGACCCCGCAGTTTTTGTGGATTCCTCTTTGCTCAAAGCGCCTAAAAATGGGGCATCCGGGCAAGCCCCATGGATGTACTTTGCGACAGACCTTAAAGGGAACTTCATCACCAACGAACTGTTGACAGCCCTTAAAACCATTAAAGCCCTGTTTGATACTGAAGTAGGCATCCCCAACACCAACACCAGCAAGAAAGAGCGGATGTTGACCGACGAAGTCAATTCTAACAACGTTGAGACAGCCGCCAAAGCGTCGCTATGGTTGGACAGCTTGCAGCATGGGTGTGAGAGGGTTCACAAGCTCTTTGGAATTGACAAATCTACTTTATGGGTCGATTGGCGTTTTCCGCCCGATACTGGGGCGCAGGAGGTGAACAACGATGCACGCAACGTTGAGCTTTAACGGCCTGTTGGCAAGATACCCGAAACTGTTCGACGACTTGAAAGTCCCCGACAGTGTCTCTAAAGAAACTGTCTGCAATCAATTACTGTTTGATACGCTGGAATTGGAAGTGTTGTACGCGGACGGCCCAACAATGCGCCGGGCACTTGGCGTATATTCTGAAACCATGCTTCCGAGCTGGACCCGGTACGCTGCCGCCCTCGGCCTGAACTATGATGCTTTGGCATCCGATGACCGAACCAGAACCACCGACCATGCAGGAACCAGCGGCGGCACAATCAACCGCACAAACGACGTGAAGGGAACAACTACACGAACGCCTAACTTGACCACCACCGGCCAGAATACCGGCAGCGACAGCACCACCCGGGACGTCACGGGTTTTGACAGCGGGACATTGCAAACCGCTGAAAAGAGTACAACGGCCCTTGGAACTGGTAACACCATTACCAGCAGCGGCACGGACACGACCACCACCGATCAGACCACCACCGATAACAACACATCCGAATTGCACGACGGCTACAAAGACACCGTGACCGAGAAGGGCCGGGCAGGACGGGACCCGCAAGACCTTATTGCCAAAGAGTTGACCCTTGCAATGGAGAACGCCGTTCATAAAATCGTTACGGACATCCGGGCAAATTTTTGTTTGCTGGTATATTAAGGAGATGTGATTTATGAATATTAATCCTATTCACAAAGCGCCCTACACCAATTTCCATGATCTCAATCTGGATTGGATTATGGACGAGCTGAACGAATTCAACACCAAACTGACGAATTTCGTCAGCCTGGCCACGATCAAGTACGCAAACCCGATTCAGTGGAACATCACCAGCCAGTACGAAGCAAACACCGTTGTCGTGGACAGCAACGGCAACGCTTATCTTTCCGTACAGCCGGTGCCCTCCGGTGTCTCTCTGGATCGCACAGAGTTTTGGACAAAAATTGGTAATTTCGATGAGCTTTGGGCCGATGTGAAAAGGGCCATTACTCCCATCGATGAGGGCCACAGCCCCACCGCGACAGCTGCAAGAGCTGTCAACGATCTTGTGTGGGTCAATGGGGCGCTTGTACGTGTCACAAAAGCAATGATTGCCGGTGACGCCTACGTGCCCGGCTCTAACTGCGTGAGCAGCTCCACAAATGAAGTTTTGCACTACCTTATCAATGCATTTAATGAGGGCTTGAGCGCAGAGAAAACGGCCCGGGAGAACGCCGACACCAAGCTTCAGACGGCTATCGACGCAGAGAAAACGGCCCGGGAAAACGCCGACACCCAGCTTCAGACGGCTATTAACACGGAGACAACGGCTCGGGAGAACGCCGACGCGGAGTTGCAACATAGCATCAATCAAATACAGACATATGTATCGGCGCTGGGAGCAGGTATTAAAGCAAACGATCAGAGCGCCGCAGCACAAAATACATCGACGCTACAACAGCTGTTGGATGCCGGACATACAGTATATTTCCCGAGCGGAACTTATTATATGTCAGATACCCTATATATGAAAAGAGGTTGCGGAATAATCGGTGAAAACATGCGCGACACAGCCATTATATGGATCACCGCCAGCGATGGAATTATTTACGACCTCGAATACAAAGCCCCCAATACATACGATGACATTTATTTTACGATTCGTATCGAATCGCTGGCGCTTTATGGAGTAGGGGCCACCAACGGGGCAGGAAGCGGCATTTATATCCGTAACAAAACATGGATGATCACCGCAAACCAAAATCACGAAGAATATCGCAAGATCAAAGGCGATTCCTATGCGCTGGAGTGCCGCAATAGTGTTATCAGGGACATTATCGTATCTGGGTGGTCCATTGGCATCAATTCGAGCTTATATATTGCATATGTATCCATTATCAATGCGTTTGTGGATACCTGCGATTTGGGAATCGACGCAAAATTTTCTGATTCGGAATTATGTAATATTGTAGTAACTTTTTGCTATAAAGGCGTTTTGTGCGAAACCGAAGCGAACAAATGGTGTAACCTGGCGATTAAGATGAACGGATGGCGTGCATCTTATGATGCTTCACACACCATTACGGGATCAATTGCCTTACATTTGTATCACGCAAAACGTGAACTATTTTGCAACACTGAGGTACAGGAGAGCTACGCTAACGGAGTAGTTGTCGAACAAACAAGTAATAACATCGTGTTTTCTGGATTATTGCTCGATGCGAATGGATTTAAGGTTCCTGCAGGATCCGAGACAAATAATATCGGCATCCAAATACTGGGAGGGTGCTACAATATTCGGGGCACGATCATTGCTACAAACAAAAATGATGTAAAATGTCAGCGTGTCGGCATTTATGTATCACCCAATTGTGGCAATATTGATCTCCAATATGCCGAATATGAACAACAGATTAGCGCATGGGCCCTTGGCCGGGATACTTGCCGCAGCATCACTACTGCCAAAATCAACAATATTACCAAGCTGACAGCCACAAACTTTACAAATGGGACTGACGCAAGTTATGCATCTTTCGATGGCCGGCATTTGCATATTGCAATTCACGGCTATTTCATCGTGGATGTCAGTACAGGCGCAAAGTTCTCTGTCGCGCCCGCGTTTGGTGATATACCTTTTGCAAGTCTCCCCGGCAACGTTTACAGAGACATGTATTTGTATAATTCCACCGACAACGCACTTGTGCCTGCATACTACGATAATACTACCGCAAGTGTTATCATTAAGACCCCAGTACCAACTGCCAAACAAATCAACTGTGAGATTACATTTGATATGCTTTAATATCTTGTAATAGTCCCTATTTAGTGCCCACTCCCCTACCCTAAGGGGTGTGGGTACTATATTTTGTGTCTATTGACATTTTGCACAAAGATTTGGCCATTGGGGAAGAAAATTTTGTGCAATCTGCTATTACGTGTC
>OGLT01001345.1_pt1 | contig 13234 bp, 9 predicted proteins | sample 1572911 | NCBI WGS metagenome assembly OGLT01 (sample SAMEA2582014, study PRJEB24529) | metagenome | biome: Human gut stool | place: China | collected 2011 | reverse complement strand
CTTGTCACAGATTGCTGTAGCCATCATCGGGTCAAGACCGACAATTTTACCGCCCTCAACATATTCATACGGTGGAAAAGCAGCGTTCGTAGCCATATGAAGTTCACCGTCATACTTGATATCCTTAGGTGATTCATAGGGTACGGTATCAGTATTACCCTCTATGTAATAGCTTTTGATTTTGTCCAGAACGCCCTCGTCTTTAAGCTCTGCAAGAGCTTTGTCGATTTTTTCGGTGAGTTCATGATTTTCCTTTGAAATGCAGATTGCATACTGCTCTTCCGCAAAAGGTTCATCAAGAATTTTTAGTCCTGCATTTGCTTTTACAAATTCCTTTGCCGGTTCACTGTCAATTACAACACAGTCGATTTTATTCTGTGTAAGAGCTACGATAGCGTCGGCACCCTTGCTGTAACGCATAACCTTGGTGCCGTCAGCCTCATAGTCAGATACAAAAGTATCGCCGGTTGTACCTGTCTGAACACCTACGGACGCTCCTTTGATATCATCGGCAGTCTTAATTTCCTTAACCGATGAATCACCGCATCCGGTGAACAGAAAAACAGTGGAGAACAGCATTGAAATCAGTACCAATAAAGTAACTGTCTTTTTCATTGTTTTCCTCTTTTTCTTTCTCTTAAAATATTTATTTGCAAATCTTTATCAGATTCTTGCAACGCCTGATTCAATTGCAGCCTTCTTAACAGCCTCAGCAACAGTTTTACCGATTCTCTTGTCAAATGCCTCGGGAAGAATATAATCTGCATTAAGTTCTTCATCGCTCACGAGTGAAGCAATTGCAAAAGAGGCGGCAACTTTCATTTCTTCGTTAATATCGCTTGCACGGCAGTCAAGAGCACCTCTGAAAATACCCGGAAAAGCGAGTACATTGTTAATCTGGTTAGGAAAGTCACTTCTGCCTGTACCTACAACAGCCGCACCTGCCTTTTTAGCAATGTCAGGCATAATCTCAGGGGTGGGATTAGCCATAGCAAAAAGAATAGGATCCTTAGCCATTGACTTAACCATTTCTTCGCTTACGCAACCTGCGGCAGAAATTCCGAGGAATACATCAGCACCTTTCATTGCATCTGCAAGCGAACCTTCAAGGTGAGAAAGGTTAGTAATTTCAGCCATTTCCTGTTTAACAGCGTTAAGTCTCGGATCACCCTTGCAGATAATACCCTTACTGTCGCAAAGTGTAATGTCCTTTACACCCATATTAAGAAGGTGCTTTGCAATTGCAATACCTGCCGCACCTGCACCGTTCATAACAACCTTGATTTCGTCAAGCTTCTTGTGAACAAGCTTGAGTGAGTTGATAAGACCTGCGGCAACAATAACGGCAGTACCGTGCTGGTCATCGTGGAAAATCGGAATATCGCACTTCTCTTTGAGCTTCTTTTCAATTTCAAAGCATCTCGGAGCGGCAATATCCTCAAGATTGATTCCGCCGAATGAACCGCTGATAAGGTAAATTGCGTTTACAATTTCGTCAACATTCTTACTTCTTACGCAAATAGGAAATGCGTCAACATCGCCGAATTCCTTAAAAAGCGCACATTTGCCCTCCATAACAGGCATACCTGCCTCAGGACCTATGTCACCAAGACCGAGAACAGCTGTACCGTCGGTTACAACGGCAACAAGGTTGTTTCTTCTTGTGAGTTCAAAAGACTTGTCATAGTCCTTCTGAATTTCAAGACACGGTTCTGCAACACCCGGAGTATAGGCAAGAGAGAGGTCTTCAGCCGAGTTAATCGGAACTCTTGAAACAACTTCAATCTTACCGTTCCACTCATAGTGTTTTTTGAGTGATTCTTTTCTGATATCCATATCGGTAACTCCTTATAATAATTTCCCTTTCATTATACCCCTAAAAAGCCGTTATATCAAGTAAAAATCACAAAATTCATTTGACTTTTGTACAAAAAAGGTATAAAATAAATGTGCGAGTGTGTTGAACAGCTGCGAGCAGCTGCCGAAAGGTACTGTGCGAGGAAAGTCCGGGCTTCACAGAGCAATAATAACGGCTAACGGCCGCCGGAGGCGACTCCAGGGATAGTGCAACAGAAAATTACCGCCATTATATGGTAAGGATGGAAAGGTGAGGTAAGAGCTCACCGGAGGGCAGGAGACTGCTCTGCCGTGTAAACCCTATTTGAAGCAACACCGTGGTAGGACATTATACGCTTGCTCGGCGTGTCCTTAGGAGGTGGCATCGAGCAGATTCGGTAACGGTCTGCCAAGATAGATGGCTGTTCACGACAAAACCCGGCTTACAGACACAGTCGCATATTAAGGCACCTTTTGTGGGTGCTTTAATATTATTGTTGAATCATAGCAATTTGTACAAATATTATGCACATATGCAATTAATTTAAAAAAGCATTGCATTTACGCTGCTGTTTAATGTACTTTGCTTTATGCTGAAATCTATCGAAATTGCTTTAAATTGATTAGTTTCAGTCGATTGATTCGACACATTGCAGAGTTTTGAAATTAATGTGAAAGGTGTGTAAAAATTTGAAAACAAAATCAAAAATACTCAGCGCAATATTGAGCGTGAGCATCCTGTCGGCAAGCTTATCTGCCTTCGTTTCCGGTTCATTCGGTGTGCAGGCGGCAGAAAGCTCGTCATCCGTATCGGCTAATAAGTACAAGCTCAAAGATAACATTCAGGACGGTGTAATTTTGCATTGTTTTGACTGGACTTATAACGATATTAAGGCTGAATTGCCTAAAATTGCAAAGGCAGGATTTACAAGTATACAGACTTCTCCGGCACAGCCGAACGGAACAGGTACTTGGTATTGGTTATATCAGCCAATTTCATTCAGTATCGGAACAAATGGTATCGGCACAAAGGCTGAACTTCAGTCGCTTTGCGATGAAGCAGATAAGTACGGAATTAAGGTTATTGTCGATGTTGTCGCTAACCATTTGAGAGGCGATCACAACAACATAGACAACGATTTAAAGCCATCCGAGTATTGGCATACCTTCGGCGGAGGTATTGACTGGAAAAACCGTTGGCAGGTAACACACGGCTCGATTGGTATGCCGGACATTGCAACCGAAAATCCATATGTTCAGCAAAAAGTCTGCAACTATGTTCAGGAACTCAAGTCGGTAGGTGTTGACGGACTTCGTTGGGACGCTGCAAAACACATTGGCGTTCCGAGCGAGGGTGACGATTTCTGGAAATCGGTAACACAGTACGGTCTTTATAACTACGGCGAAATTCTCGGTGGTCCCGATGACCGTTCGACAGGCAATGAAGACATTATGAAAGAGTATGCAAGTGCGAAAGAGTATACCGATTATATTTCTGTCACAGACAGTAACTACGGTAAAGAACTTCGTGATTCGTTTAATTCAGGCAAAGCTCCTACTTCAAGCGGAAACTGGAGTGAAAAAGGCATTTCAAACGATAAGCTTCTTTATTGGGGCGAAAGCCATGATACATGGTCAAACAACAAAGACTGGGGATTTTCAAATGAAATGAGTCAGAATGTTATTGACCGTGCTTATGCGGTTGCGGCAAGCCGTAATAAAGTTACTGCTCTTTATTTTTCCCGTCCTTCTTCAACCAACAAAGAAAGTATCAAAATGGGAGAAAAAGGCTCAACTCATTTCACCAGCAGTGAGGTTGCCCAAATCAATAAGTTCCATAATGCAATGGACGGCAAAGCCGATTACTACACAGCGTCAGACGGTTGTTCTGTAATTACCCGTAAAGACGGCGGTGCTGTTATCGTAAAAGGCAGCGGAAGCGGCGAGGTATCGGTAGAAAACGGCGGCGGTTACGCAAAACCGGGTATATACACAGACGCTGTTTCAGGCAATACATTTACAATTACATCAAGCACCATTTCAGGTACAATAGGTTCATCAGGTATAGCAGTAGTCTATGATGCCGAACCCGAAGGACCTTCAGCGTCAGTAACTCCGGGTTCAACAAACTACAATACAGATGAGCTCACACTTACGCTCAATTGCAAGAATGCAAAAAATGCTCAGTATTCAATTGATGACGGTGCATTTGTAAACTACACAAACGGTCAGAAAATTACAATCGGTACAAACCTTGCTTACGATACAGTAACAACAGTAACAGTAAAAGCAAGCGACGGCAAGACAACATCCGATCCGGAAACTTATACATATACAAAGGTAGACCCGAATGCCGTAAAGGTTGTTGCTTATGATAACTCATCAACCAAGTGGTCTAAGGTTAATGCATATTTCTGGAGTGATGATAATAAAGAAATGACATCGTGGCCGGGCAAGAAAATGACCGACAAGGGTAATAATATTTTTGATATTGAAGTGCCTGACGGTGCAAAATATGTAATCTTCAACAACGGTGACAGTCAGACAGATGACCTCAGAATTGCAGACGGTAATAAAATTTACAGCAACGGTTCTTGGCAGAACTATTCGACTGTAAAACCCACTCAGCCGACAACAGCTCCTTCAACGACAGTCCGTCCTACTACAATCGCAACTCAGCCGTCTACAACTCAGCCTACCACATCACAGCCTGCTACATCACAGCCTGCTACAACACAGCCGTCTACAACTCAGCCGTCTACAACTCAGCCGGTAACAGAGCCTTCAAACAGAATTCTTATCGGTGATGTTGATTTAAACGGAACAATTACAGTCTGTGATTCAACAGAGGTTCAAAAATACATTGCTTACATATCGACTTTAAGCGATGAGGCTCTCATTGCGGCAGATGTAAACAAGGATTCTGTTATTTCTGTAAAAGACGCAACTATGATTCAGGCTTATATCGTTAAGCTTATTGTTGAAGACTCATACTGCGGTACTTACACAGAAAATGTTGCACCCACCCAGCCTACAACAAATGTCACAGAGCCAACAACCGAACCGACTTCAATTCAGACGAAGAATTATGTTTATTTCAATAATACGGAAAACTGGTCAACAGTAAATGTCTATGTATGGAGTTCAACAGATTCGACTTATATGAGCTGGCCCGGCAAGGCTATGGAAAGTATAGGTAATAACACATACAGATTTGAACTTCCGAATGGTGCAGAATATGCTATATTCAATAACGGTTCAGCACAGACAGGTGACTTAAAAATCCCCGATGTAAATATGATTTACTCAAACGGACAGTGGAGTAAATACTCCAAGTAAAATTTAACAAGTTTATCTAAGAGCCGCCCCGCACAATCAAGCACATTTTGCTGTTTTGATTTTTACTGTCGGGGCGGTACTGTTATTTGTTTAAATCACAATACAAAATAAACGGTTCATCACGATTTTTTGTGGGATGGTGAACGGACAGAAGAAATAGTAAGATAGCGAATCAAGGTGAAGAAGTCATCTTTTGACTATCCCACATTTTTCTGTAATGAGGGTAACAAAAGCAATGTTTCCATTTGTTCGGAAACATTGCTTTTGTTAATTTTTTACTTATTACTTTAATTTTGTATCTATATATTCTATGTACGGTTTGCGATTATAAATGCTGTCTTGGTGATTTTTATACCACTCAAATTCCTCTTTTAATCCGTCATACAAAGATACTGTATTTGGCATTAATTCATTTTGTTTTGTTACATCAAGCACATATTCGTAATCATAGAAGCAAAAATAATCTCTTTGCGGAATATCTTTCGACACGCTTACAAATTCAACTTCTCTGCCTGCCGCTTTGTAGCAAAGCTCAACCCATTCTTTTATTGTAACGGTTTCTTTGTTTCCAACATTAAAAATATGATTACTTGGGTGCTTTTCTATTATTATCTCAATAAATTTACAAAGGTCTGACACATTGAAAAATTGCAATTTCATATCTCCGTTTTCAGGAATGTAAAATTTTCTGTCTAGAATAGCACAATCAAAGGGAAATGCTTCTCTGTACAAATTTTCATACATACCGTAAAAATACGGCGGACGAAGAATATACGCATTTTGGACAGTATCAAGTAAGTATTTTTCTGCATTGAGTTTGTTAATTCCGTAATCGCCCCAGACAGAATTTTTACCGCAAGTTTGATTTTCGGCAAACGGCTGGGGATTAGTTTCGGGATAAACCGCACTTGAACTGATGAAAATGTAATCATCAAACGAAATACCTGACTTTAAAAGAGCCTTTATATGCTCATTAGTGTACGCTGTGATATCAAGAATTAAATCAAAGTGTTCGTCAGCAAATTTGTTGCCAAGATTCAATCTGTCGCAATTAATCAGATGCACACCTTGTGATTGAGGTCTGCTGTTTCTGTTTAGAACAAAAACTTCCTCGCCTTTACTCACAAAATGCTCGGCTGCATATCTGCTCACAAATGTTGTTCCGCCTGTGATTAGAATTTTCATACCAAAAACTCCTTGAATAATATTTGCATCACCGTATGGTGATAAACAGCATTAATTATCTATTCAATTTTTATTCGATTTTTCAATGATTTTTTCGGCACATTTAATGCCGTCAACTGCGGCGGAGATAATTCCGCCTGCATAGCCTGCACCTTCACCGCACGGATACAGCCCTTCAATAAGTACACTTTCGAGTGAATCTGTTTTTCTCATTATTCTGACGGGGGAAGAGCTTCTGCTCTCAACGCCAGTCAAAACAGCGTCACCGTCATCAAATCCGTGTAACGTTCTGCCCATTTTCACAATGCCCTGAGCCATAGAAGTGCAGACATATTCAGGCAAAATCTCGTTCAGATTTGAAAATTCATAATTCGGACCGATACTTGGCTTTACATCACCGAGATGTGTGGATTTTCTGTTATTAAGAAAATCGTCAACTCTTTGTATGGGTGCATTATAATTTTCACCGCCGGCAACGAATGCTTTTGATTCAAGCTTTCTCTGCAAATACATTCCGGCAAGCGGATGGTCGGATTCATAATCATCCGGGTTTATTCCTACAAGCAACGCTGAATTTGAATTTTCGGCATTTCGTGCAAATTCACTCATACCATTGGTGCAAAGTCTGTTTTCTTCGCTTGATGCATTGACGACCTTGCCGCCGGGACACATACAAAATGTATACACACCCCGTCCGTTATCAAGATGTGTACTCAGCTTATAATTTGCCGAGCCGAGTTTTTTATTGCCCGCAAACCTGCCGTATTGTGCCTTGTCTATTTTCTCACGAAGATGCTCAATTCTTGCTCCAATCGAGAAAGGCTTTGCCTCAATCGGCAACTTTAAATCATAAAGCATTTCAAAAGTATCTCTTGCACTGTGACCGATTGCAAGAATAACATTGTCTGTTTCTATAATTTCATTGCCGTTAGCCGTTTCAACGGTTATAGCTTTCAGCTTGTTATCACTAAAAGCCATTGAAACAAGCTTTGTTTCAAACATAACCCTTCCGCCGAGTTCAATAATTTCGTTGCGGATATTTTTTATTGTGCCTTTTAGCATATCCGTTCCGATATGTGGCTTTGCGTTATAGAGAATTTCATCAGGTGCGCCGTGGCTTACAAATTCTTCAAGCACCTTGCGTTGTCTTATATCTTTTGTACCTGAATTCAGTTTGCCGTCAGAAAATGTTCCCGCACCGCCTTCGCCAAACTGAACATTTGAAGTTGTGTCAAGCTGACCGCTTGTCCAGAACCTGTTCACATCGGCAGTTCGCCTGTCAACATCACGACCTCTTTCAATAAGAATTGGATTTGCACCGCTTCTTGCCAGAATAAGTGTCGCAAACAATCCAGCCGGACCTGCTCCGACAACAATGGGGGAGGGCGCATTGCCAAATTTCATCTGATTATATTCATACTTTCTCGCAATTTGAGCGTTACCGCATTTTTTACATACCTTTTCCTCGTTGATATTAAGTTCAGCGTCAACGGTTGTAAGAAAGTAGATATTATCCTTTTTTCTTGCGTCAACCGATCTGCGAAAAATCTTACAGCTTTTTATGGATTTTTCTTCAATCCTCAGCTGTTGAGCAACTGCCTTGCGAACCGATTTATCATCGTAGTCAAGGCTTAAATGTATATTGTTCACTCTGATCATAAATTTTCTCCTGCAATAATTCCTCCGGCAAATGCAAAATGAAGATTAAATCCTCCGCATTCACCGCAAAGGTCAACTGCCTCACCACATATAAAAAGATTTTTCACAATTTTACTCATCATAGTGTTTTCGTCAATCTCTTTGCCTAAAACACCGCCCAAAGCACATTGTGCGTGTGAGAAATCTTCTTTTCCGCTTACTGTAAATGACATCAATTTTATTGTTTTGCAAATTCCTGATACTTCGTCTTTTGAAAGTTTGGAACAAATCTTTGACAAATCAACTCGGCTGATTTTCAGAATTGCCTGTCCGATTCTCTTCTGAAAAATCCCTGTCAAAAGCTGTTCACATGGCAAATCAAAAAACAATGATATATGTTGTCTGATTATTTTAATCAGCTCATTTTCCGAATAATCGGGCAATAAATCAAGCACTATTTTGTCGTTCGGTTTAGCAAACAATGAAAGATTGAACACGCAAATTCCCGACAGCGAATTCTCGGTAAATTGAATTTCGCCTGTTTCTTCCTTGATTAATCGACCGTGTTCACCGTATAACTGTGCCTTGCCCGAAACTCTCAGACCTTTTAATGTTTTCAGAACATCGCTTTTAACCTTAACAGGGCATAAAGCAGGGGAGAACGAAACAACCTTATGACCGAAATTTTTAAGATAATCAATTGCACTTGCGTTTCCGCCAAGCTTAGGAGCGGCTTTTGAACCGTTTGCAATCACAAGTTTGTTACATATGAAATCGTACTTTTTCTCGCTGTCATCAGACGAAATTTTAAAACCGTTTGAAACTTTTTTTATAGAATTGACATTATGTTTTGTGAAAACATCTATTCCAAGTGTTTCAACCTGTAAGCGCAGAACATCCAGAACAGATGCGGCGTGTTTGCTTATCGGGTAGTATCTGCCCTCGTTATCGTAAAAACTTAAAAGACCCAAGTTTTTAAAAATATTCGCCATCTCATCACCGCTGAATCTTTCAAAAATTTTTTTACTCTGCTTTTTGAAAGAACCGACATATTTATCGGGAGATATACAGTGATTTGTCAGGTTACACCTGCCGTTGCCTGTTGACATCAGCTTTTTGCCTAATCTGTCATTTTTTTCGATTATTGCAATTTTTTTTGAACGGTCATGTTTCTTTGCTGTGATTGCACACATAAGTCCCGATGCACCGCCGCCGATTATAATTGCATCATATATATTTTTCTTTTCCATTTTATAAATTCACCAAAAAATAAGGGCAGCAATGTGCTGCCCAAAATTATTTACGGAGCAAAAATAAAGTTGATTCCGTTTGCTACAAGTACCGAACCGATACCCATTATAATGCCTGCGATAACAACACCGCACATAACGGCTATAACGCTTTTCTTAAATCCGAGGTCAAGAATACTTGCCGCAAGTGTTCCTGTCCATGCGCCTGTGCCGGGAAGAGGGATGCCTACGAAAAGCATAAGTGCAACAAACATTCCGTTGCCTGCTTTTGCCTCTAGTTTTCTGCCGCCTTTTTCGCCTTTTTCAAGACAGAAAGAAAAGAATCTGCCGATAAACTTCTTATCAGAACCCCAAACAAGAACCTTTCTTGCAAAGAGGTAGATAATCGGAACCGGGAGCATATTGCCTAAAATGCAGATTACATATGTCCAAAAAAGATTTAAGTCATTTGCAACCGCAACAGGCACAGCACCTCTGATTTCTACTATCGGAACCATTGAAATAAAAAATACTATTAAATACCACATATTTGCTCCTTAGAAATTATATTTTGCCAATACCTGATAAGTATAACAGATTTAAAAGTTTTTTTCAATATTTGAGCAAGATAAAATCTTCCATAATAAAGCCTTAAAATTTGATTTATTTATACATTATGATAAATAATTATTCAAAAGTTGACATTGACTGAATAATCTGTAAAATATATTATGGAGTGATTTGATGAAAACAAATTCCTGTTCAATGCGATTCAGAATAATTATGTTTGTTTTGACAGCGTCAGTGATTGCATTTGCGTTTATTCATTCTTCAATGCCGTCAGTTGAGTCGGCACAAGAGAGTGAAAGCGTCCTTGATTTTGTCACAGTAATTTTTAAATTATTCGGAATTGAGCCGAATCTTTCGGACCACATAATCAGAAAGCTTGCTCATTTTACGGAATATACCGTTCTGGGAGCATTGCTCTGTTCATGTGCCTATTCATTTGACCGAATCAAGCCGATAAAATTCATACCCTACACCGTTTCAATCGGACTGTTTACCTGTTTTATTGATGAAACAATCCAACTTGGGGTTGAGGGAAGATCGGGACAGGTGAGCGATATGTGGATTGACTTTTTCGGTGTGTTGCTCGGTACGGCTGTAATGCTTGTTGCATTTTGGATTTACAGGAAGATACGAAAGATCAATTAACTATATGTATGCGAATAAGAAAGGAATCAGTATGGAAAAAGTAATTCAGCCAAAAGAAAATAAAATGGGAACTATGCCGATGACAAGGCTCATTCTGACAATGAGTCTGCCTGCAATTTTTTCAATGACAATTCAGGCAATGTATAATGTTGTTGACAGTATTTTTATCGGCAACTATGACGCAGACGGACTGACCGCAACTTCGCTTGCTTATCCTCTGCAAATGCTTTTGATTGCGTTTGCAGTCGGTACGGCAGTCGGTGTAAACTCGCTTGTTTCAAGAAAATTAGGTGAGAAAAATTTTGTTCAGGCAAACGACGGAGCAACTCACGGTCTTGTAACCTGTATTTTTAATTATGTAATATTTTTATTGCTCGGACTTTTTGCGGTTCGCCCGTTTATGGCAATGTACACGCAGAATGAGGCTATTCTAAACTACGGAATCCAGTATCTGACGGTTGTACTTTGCTTCTCGTTCTTTTCAATTGTACAGATTATGGTTGAAAAAACGCTTCAGGCAACAGGCAATATGATATTCCCGATGTTATCCCAGCTTTTCGGTGCAATTGTAAATATTATTTTTGACCCGCTCCTGATTTTCGGTATAGGAATTTTCCCTGAAATGGGCGTTCTCGGTGCGGCAATTGCTACTGTATTCGGTCAATTCTGCGGTATGGTTTTCTGCCTTTGTATTCTTTTCTTTAAGAATAACGAAGTTAAAGTTTCGTTCAAACATTTCAAATTGAACTGTTCTACATTAAAATCTATCTATGTTGTAGGCTTTCCGTCTGTAATTATGCAGTCAATAGGTTCAGTTATGATTATCGGACTCAATGCAATTCTTGCTGTTTCGGAGGCTGCCGTTACTGTTCTCGGTATATATTATAAATTACAGAGCTTTGTATTTATGCCTTGTTTCGGACTCAATCAGGGCGTAATGCCGATTATCGGTTATAACTACGGTGCAAGAAAGAAAAAGAGAATGTATTCCGCTTTAAAGCGCGGCATCATCATTGGCGTAATTATTATGGCGGTCGGCACAATTCTTATGTGGACAATCCCCGAACAGCTTATTGCTATGTTTGGCGGCACACAGGATATTATGGATATCGGTGTCCCTGCATTCAGAATCATCAGCCTTTGCTTTATTCCTGCCGCTGCCGGCATTATCTTTACAACACTTTTTCAGGCAGTCGGAAAGGGACTGCGCAGTCTTATTATGTCATTCTGTCGTCAGCTTGTACTCATTCTCCCGATTGCGTGGGTGCTTTCTATGGTGTTTGATTATACAGCCGTATGGTATGCTTTCCCGATTGCGGAATTTTTCTCGTTAATGCTTGCAATTGCATTTTTTGTCAACCTTACAAAAGGCGATTTTAAAAGACTTGACCAAAAGATTGAATGACGCAGTTAAATTTGTTCACCTCATTGCATATATTGCATTGAGGTGATTTTTTTGACAGAAAATAATGATAACAGAAATACCATTACATATGACGATGACTGGAAATCTGTTTCATATTCGGAATACCCTAAGGTATCGGAGGAGCTTGATTCAGATGAGGAGGATGTGAACTCTTTATCGGCTGAAAATAGTGATGAAAAGAAAAATTCTCCGAAACAGCTTGTGATAACAATTCAACTTGTGTGTTGTATTCTTGTAGCTCTTGCGGCTTTTTTGCTTAATTTATTCGGCGGTGAGGTCTATGCCGCAACACGGGAATGGTACTATTCAAACCTTGAAAAATCCGTTGTTTTTGATACGGGCGATAATAAAATAGATTTATCAAACCTGTTTACTGCAACAAGCGATGAAGTTTCGTCTGCTGAGCATTGATTTTACGGTTTCGTATTCACTCGTTTGTCTTGGAGCAATATGTGTGATACTGAATATATTTTTAGGATTTTTATGTTGCGTTATGGCTGTGATTATTCATGAGTGCGGTCATCTTTTTGCAATGCTCATTTGCAAATCTCCGCCTGATAAAATCAAAATTTCGCTGTTTGAAATCAAGATTACCAACTCTTCAAGACAGTTAAACACAACCCGTCAGAACATTTTTATAATTTTTTTCGGACCTTTAGTCAATTTCATTTGTTTTATTCTGTTTTATCTGTTATACTTATATAATAGTGAATTTTTATTGCCGATTGCCATGGCGAACCTTTGCACGGGCCTTTTTAATATGCTGCCGGTTATGTCGCTTGACGGCGGACAGCTTATGTATGTTATTCTGTGCAGAAAATTCTCGGAAAAATCAGCCGAAAGAATCATAAATATAACTGCTGTTATAATTCTTTTTCCGCTGACGGTACTCGGCTTTATGGTTTTGCTAAATTCAAAATATAATTTTTCGCTGTTGTTTGTGTGTGCGTATCTCATTGCGTCACTTTTATGTAAAAACAACAGGTACTACTGACGGAGGATTTCTATGGTCAGCAAAGAAGTTGAAAAATTACTTCTGAAAGTTCAAAAGCCGGGAAGATATGTCGGCGGTGAACTCAACGAAGTAATCAAGGATAAAAAGAAAGTAGATTGCAGATTTGCCTTCTGCTTTCCCGATACCTATGAAGTAGGTATGTCCCATCTCGGAATGAAAATTCTTTACAGTCTTATGAACGCTGTGCCGTACATTTGGTGCGAAAGAGTTTTTGCTCCATGGGTTGATATGGAAGAAGAGATGATAAAACACAATATTCCGCTTTATGCGCTTGAAAGCGGAGATCCCGTGTCCGATTTTGACTTTATCGGTTTCACTCTTCAGTATGAACTCAGCTTTACAAATATGCTC
>OGLT01001341.1_pt1 | contig 13256 bp, 9 predicted proteins | sample 1572911 | NCBI WGS metagenome assembly OGLT01 (sample SAMEA2582014, study PRJEB24529) | metagenome | biome: Human gut stool | place: China | collected 2011 | reverse complement strand
AATGTGAAAAAGACCTACCAACTTGCGAAAATTGATAAAATAGTGGGTTTATGTTGGAAAGGATCAAGGTATGAAAAAACAAGAATTATCGTGGAAGGCCGGCGGCCAGCAGGGCGAAGGCTTAGAGAGCCTGGGTGAGATTTTCGCCGCAGCTTTATGCTCTCTGGGCTATGACGTGTATGGTTACCGTCAGTTTTCGTCCCGAATCAAGGGCGGCCACACCAGCTATAAGCTGCGTATCGCCAACTATCCGGTAGCTACGATCGCCAGCAGCTGCAATCTGCTGATCGCGATGGACCCGGACACACTGGAGGTGGATGCGCCTGAACTGACGGCTGAAGGCATTTTAGTTACCGATGCTGCCTGGCTGGAAGGTAAAAAAACAAAGGTACGCACGGTTGCTCTATCCTGGAACGAACTGAGCAAAGCAGACGGTACAACACTGCCGAAAAACATTCTGGCTTTAGGCATCACCGCCGCTTTACTGGGCATCGATACTGCCAAACTGCTGCCGCTGCTGGAAAAACAATACGGCCGCAAAGGCGCCGAGGTCATGGAAACAAACCGCCTGGCGCTGGAAACGGGCTACGAATATATTAAAAATAATTATCATGATCTGCTGGCAGCCTTTACGATGCCGGAGCTGGAAAATCCACAGCCGAAGCTGTTCATGCTGGGCAATGAAGCAGTAGCTCTGGGGGCTTTGACCTCGGGCGCCAAATTCATGTCGGCCTATCCGATAACTCCCTCTTCAGAAATTATGGAATATATGGTAAAATACGCACCTGCCGAAGGCGGCGTGATGCTGCAGACGGAAGACGAGATCTCGGCCTGCACGATGGCGATCGGCGCAGCTCATGCCGGCGCCCGCGCTTTTACTGCGACAGCAGGCCCAGGCTTATCGCTGATGGCGGAAGCAATCGGCCTGGCGGAAATGACGGAAACCCCGCTGGTCGTGATTGATACACAAAGAGGCGGCCCCAGTACCGGCCTGCCGACCAAGCATGAGCAGTCGGACCTGATGGCAGCGATCTATAATACACACGGCGACACTGCCAAAATCGTTATTTCGCCTTCTTCTATAGAAGAATCTTTTTACGACACTTTTGAAGCCTTTAATCTGGCTGAAGAATATCAATGTCCGGTCATCGTGCTTTCTGACCTGCAGCTGTCTTTAGGCAAACAGTCCGTAACCAGCCTTGATTACGGCAAACTGCAGGTGCGGCGCGGCAAGCTGGTCAAGGACGGATTGCCGGAAATCAAATCGCCGGAGTATTTTAAACGCTATGATCTGGAAGCAGAAGGCAGCATTTCCATGCGAGTCCTGCCCGGCACGCCAAACGGCATCAGCCTCGGCACCGGTCTGGAGCATGATGAGGTCGGCCGGCCTTCCGAAAACAGGGCCATGCGTACAGCACAGTCCGATAAACGCCTGCGCAAGGTCCGCAGCGTTGTTGATACATTTGAAAGCCCGCTTTATGAGGACGCTCCCTATCCTCAAAGCGATCTGCTGATCATTGGTATGGCAGGCACCCGCGCCGTCATCAGCGAAGTGGCTGATGAGCTGCGCGAAAAAGGCCTGCGCGTCAATCATGTCCAGATTCGCCTGTTATCGCCCTTCCCGGTCTGCGCTCTCAACCATTATCTGCAGGAAGCGAAAAAAATCGTCGTCGTCGAGCACAATGCCACGGCACAGCTGGCACGACTGATAAAAATGAATGTACCGCCCTGTCCGGAGCTGCATTCTATCTTAAAATACAACGGTGATATTTTCTATAAAGAAGAATTGCTGGCCAAATGCAAGGAGGTGCTGTAAGATGTCGACTTTAGCTAGTTTTCAAAATCAGGTAAAACCCAACTGGTGTCCGGGCTGCGGTGACTACGCCGTTCAAATGGCTCTGCAGCAGGCAGCAGTAAAACTAAATCTGGAACCGCATCAACTGGCACTGGTTTCCGGCATTGGCTGCAGCGGCCGTATCGGCGGTTATCTATACGCCTACGGCATGCATACAACTCATGGCCGCGCTCTGCCTTTTGCCCAGGGCGTTAAGCTGGCAAACCCTGAATTGACCGTTATCGCCTGCGGCGGCGACGGCGACGGCTTTGCCATTGGCACAGCGCATACTATCCATGCTATGCGCCGCAACGTCAATATCACTTATATCCTGATGGATAATCATGTCTATGGCCTTACCAAAGGTCAGACATCTCCCCGCAGTGATGTTGGCTTTAAAACCAAGACCACGCCGACAGGCAATATTGAGACCCCGATCGCTGCTTTGGAACTGGCTTTAGCTTCCGGAGCAACTTTTGTAGCGCAGGGCTTTTCAGCCCAGCTGCCGCAGCTGGTAGATCTGATCGTCGCAGCCGTACGTCACGAGGGTTTTTCCTTCGTCAATGTGTTCAGCCCCTGCGTAACTTTTAACCATACCAATACTTATGAATGGTTCCGCGAGCATCTGAGCGACGTCAAAGATATTGCCGGCTACGACCCGCATGATAAAGGTACGGCCGCACGGCATATTATGGAAAAAGAAGGTATGCTGACCGGGCTGCTGTATGAAAACGACCGCGCTTCTTACGAACAGGCCAGCGGCCTTGCCGGTTTCAACACTATTAAAAACGTTGAAAAAATGCCGCAGGCAAACTTTAACAAACTGCTGGAAGGTTTTAAGTAAAAACAAAATAAGCAAAATAAAAAATACCACCCAAAGGGTGGTATTTTTTTATTAACAGCACTTTAAAACATATTCAAAAACAGGGTAATAATAAAGGCATTGATAAAATCAATGAACAGACTGCCGACCAAAGGTACGATAAAATAAGCTTTAGGCGCCGGCCCGTAACGTGCAACGATAGCATTCATATTAGCCATGGCATTAGGCGTGGCACCCATACCGAAGCCACAGCCTGCAGCGGTAATAACAGCGGCCTCATAATCGCGCCCCATTAAATTGAAAATAACAAAGCGGGCAAACAAAGCCATCATCGCCGTCTGCGCCAGCAGCATTACCACCAGAGGCAATGCCAGTTCGCTGAGCTGCCACAATTTCAGTCCCATCAATGCCATTGAAAGGAAGATCGACAGCGACACGCTGCCCATAACGTCGATTTCTTTGGAAAAAACTTCGTACCTTCCGGTCAGGTCGGACAGGTTGCGAATAACAGCCGCCAGCATCGCCCCGATGTACGACGGGAAGGTAACACCAAAAGATGTTATCAGGCCTGTGATCCAGGAACCGATACCCATTGCCACCAAAAGCTGACCGATGCCGAAAAGGAAATATTCTTTATCGACAGCATAAGCTTCCTTCCCGACAACAGGAGTTTTATGCACAGGCTCCTGCACACATTCAAAACAGAAAAGATTGTCTTTATCGATCAGATAACGGGCGATCGGCCCGCCGATAACGCTGCCCATAACCAGACCGAAGGTTGCCGCAGCAATAGCCACAGTCGCCGCCCCCTGCGCGCCCATCTGTTCGAGCAGAGGACCGAAGGAACCAGCCGTACCATGCCCGCCGACCATCGGGATCGAACCCGTTGCCATACCGATCAGCGGCCCCAAATTAAAAACCGAGGCCAGTCCGATACCAACAAGGTTCTGCAGAACGATAAGCACGGCGCAGACAGCTACCAGCTTCAAAACGCTGATTCCGCCTTCTTTCAGCATACGCAAGCTGGCCGTATAACCAATGCTGGTAAAAAACATCGTCATAAAAAATCCCTGCAGCGATGTATCCAGCGTCAAATGCCAAAAGCCTCCGGTCGTCATGACCAGATTCAGCAGAGAAAACAGAACGCCGCCGATAACCGGAGCCGGGATACAGTACTGGTCAAAAATATTGAACCTGCGTTTCAAACGCAGGCCAACATAGTATACAACTACTGCTACAGCAGTCATTTGGTACATATCCAAATCAATATTCATCAGGTATCACGATCCTTAAAAAGATTGTTCCACCCATTCGTCCATCATAAAAGGTCAATGTATCGCAAGCCGCCAGGGCAGCTTCCGTACCATCAGCGGCAGCCGTCGTCAGCTGGCGCACCTTTTTAACGCGGCCGTCGCCGGCAGCATAAATGCCGGGACAGGAAGTCGCACAATTTTCATCAGTTTTAATGTAACCATAAGCGTCCAGCTCAACCAAAGACGCGAAAGCTTTATTATCCGGAACATGGCCGATAGCGATAAAAACGGCATCGACATCCAGCGTCTGTTCCTCGCCGCTGACCTTATTGCGGATTCCCAGCGACTCCAGCCGTTCAGAGCCATTGATGGCTGTTACTTCACTGTCAAGAATGAAAACAACGTTATCATGCTCCTGCAGCTTTTCCAGCAACCGTTTTTCGCCGCTGAAAGTATCGCTGCGATGGATGAGATAAACCTTTTTACTGGTAAAGCTCAATACCAGCGCATCATCGAGCGCTGTATTACCGCCGCCGACGACGGCCACGTTTTTATCTTTAAAAAAGGCTCCGTCACAGGTAGCGCAGTAGGAAACGCCGGAACCAATAAAACGGTCTTCATTTTCCAGTCCCAGCGGACGCACCCGCGCACCGGTCGCCAGAATCACTGCTTTTGCAAGCAGTTCGCCGCCATATTCAGTCTGTACGCCTTTATGGCTGCCGTAATCCTGCAGTCCGGTCACTTTATCGTAAACGATTTCCGCACCCATTTTGATAGCCTGATTATAAAGTGCTTCGGCAAATTCAAAGCCGGCAATGGATTCAAAGCCGGGGAAATTCTCTACATGCGAAGCATTGATGATCTGCCCGCCCTGCAAATACTGCTCGACCAGTTTAACAGATTTACCAGCACGAGCGGCATAGACTGCCGCCGTCAAGCCCGCAGTACCTGCGCCGACGATCAAAACATCAGTCATAATTTGTTTTTCAGTCATAGTTTCACCGCTTCCCAGCCGCAATTTATTTCAGCATTGCCAAAATAGCCGGCTTCGGCTGTACGCCGACAGAACGTTTCACTTCCTTGCCGCCTTCAAACACGACCAGGGTAGGAATCGTTTCAACTTTATACTTTGCTGCCAGATCCTGATTGGCATCAACATCGATCTTGCAGACTTTCACATCAGTCAGTTCGCTGCCCAGCTGATCAATAACCGGTCCCAGCATACGGCAGGGGCCGCACCAGGATGCCCAAAAATCTACCAGGACTTTCCCTTCAGCCTGCATAACTTCTTTTTCGAAAGTTTCATTAGTAATATGTACAACTGCCATAATAATCGCTCCTTTTATCAATATATTTTATTTATATCTTAATTTTAACCATTAATGATTATAATTGCAACAAATAATAATTACATTATCATTGTTAAAACATCAATAAATTTTTTCTGATGCGCCGGAAAACTAAAAGCACTTTACCTTTATATACCCGGCAAAGTGCTTTTATGGTCATTTGTGATATATTTTATACTGTTTCTTGCCGTTTCTTTTGGCTTCGTACAAGGCCGAGTCACTCTGACGTATCAGCAGGTCGACATCCGTAAGCGCATTACTGACGGCAATACCGATGCTGGCTGACAGCACGGCGAACTTAGCATTGTCGGCAATCGTCTGCTGCAGACTGCTCAAAAATCTTTCTGCCAAAATTGCCAGCTCCGCATCTGTCTTCGAGCCTAAAACTACCGCTAAAAACTCGTCGCCGCCGACACGGGCAATAAATTCAGCTCCGAAGGTCTGCTTCAGCAGCTTGGCTACCATTACCAAAACCGTATCTCCGGCCTGATGTCCATATTCATCGTTGATCTTTTTAAAATTATCAAGGTCGATATAAAAAAGGTTGACATGCTTAGACATGATTTTATTACGCGTCATATATTCATAAAAATAACGGCGGTTATAAAGATCTGTCAGCTGGTCGGTGTTGGCACTGTAAATAATTTTCTTTTCCAGCAGCCGTTCAACGGTTACGTCGCGGCACATACACAGCATACCTACAGCCGTACCGAAAACATCAAAAATAGGCTTTTCGTAAATCTCCAGATTTTTTTCACGCCGACCGACAAGCACTTTTGCATCGGCATAGCCTTTTGCATTGATCTCACTCATATCAGCTAAATTCTGCTGCTTCCACTGCTGATACTCCTGCCCGATCATAGCTTCTTTTCCTTCTGTAAAATACTGCGAGCAGATATCATTGGCATTGATGATCTTGCCGGCCTCGTTAGTCAGCAAAACCGCAAAAGGAAGATTACGCAGGATAACTTCCAGCTCCGCCCCCATATTTTCCAGATCAGTGACGTCGTGCGCAATGCCAACAGTACCGATCAACTGCTCATTATCATCAAAAATCGGCGACTTGTAAGTCTTAAACTGCCGCATTCCATGCTTAGTTTTGACCTTTTCGTCGAAAATACAGGTTTTCTTTTCCTGCAGGACGATCTCTTCCGATTCCAGACAAATATACTCACCCTGCTCGTATTCTTCCTTTTTCATATCCCAGATATAATAATGGCCGCGGCCCTCAACATCTGCCTTGGTCTTACCAACGGCACGGCAAAAACTGTCATTGACCTTTAAATGCGCGCCGCGGATATCTTTAAACCAGATCAGGCTGGGAATACTGTTGATTCCGGTATCAAGATAACGCTGCGCCAGATGACAGTCTTTTACGATCTTGATATGTTCAAAAAGTCTGTGCAGCCTAAAAGCCACAAAAGCTTCAGTACATGGCCTGATCCAAAGATCTGTCAGCGACTGGTAAACAGCTGCATCCAGCTGCTCTGCAGTCTGCGGCTCAGCACAAAAAACTATTGCGGCATCCGGCTTAGAGTTTTTGACAAGCTCTGCCAAAACTGCTCCTGACAATTCACAGACAATAACATCAGCAGTTTTAACAGCTGCGTCTGCCGACTGCCTTAAAAGCAGCTCGTGCTCAAAACCAGCCAGCGGTTCAAGAGCACTGACAGCATCATATATACGATTATCCTGGCTTAAAATCAATACCTGTAATTTATAATGGTACACGTTTTCACACCCAACTTTTTAATTCCCCATAAATTATTACACAAGCATATTATTGAAATTCTTCTAACTATTTTATTTATATTACATCAAATTATATGCTATTAATTCTTTTTTGTCTACAGTTTCAGCAACATCAGCCTTCCTATGTTATACTATTTTCAAGAAACCTAAAACCGAGGTCTATCATGACAAATATCGCCACTCTTTTAGAAACTGCAATAGCACAAGCCCTGCCTGATAACTGGCAGCAGGAGCCGGAAACACATTTGCCCGCTCTGTCGCTGATCATCAGCAATATCCTGCTGCCCAACTGCTGCCAAATGTCGAATTTAAACAGCCTGGCAGCTTTGATAGAAGAATCTGCTGTTTTAAAACAGCTGCCTGCTGCTTACAAAAATAAGCTGGCGCATACAGTTTATGATACTTTGGCACGCTTCAACGGCCTGGGCTGAAAATAATAAACAATAGAAAAAGAGCCTTCGAGAAAAATCTCGAAGGCTCTGAAACTTTTAATAGTGGCGGAGTGGGTGGGATTCGAACCCACGCACGAGTCACCCCGTCTAACGATTTAGCAAACCGTCCTCTTCAGCCACTTGAGTACCACTCCGTTTGACTTACTTGGATAGTATACACTATCCTGATATTTTTTTCAAGAGTACCAACGCAAATATTTATTACGAGGCCCCTACAACGCTGTTGTAAAAATATGGCGGAGAGGGTGGGATTCGAACCCACGGAGGCTTGCACCTCGCTGGTTTTCAAGACCAGAGCCTTAAACCACTCGACCACCTCTCCGTGCTATTTTGATATTATACGGCAAATATGCCTTCTCGTCAAGTTCCAACAAATACCTCTTGAATGCCGTAGACTGCACAGCACACCCGAAAACAAAAACCGCCGTCAAAACCGACGGCGGTTTGTTTTTTATTACAGCAGGGTTTATGCTTTGCCAGCCAAACGTTTATAGTTATTCAAACGTTCTTTAGCATCCTGTTCAGTTTTGGTGAACAGTGCTTCAGCTGTTTCAGGATACTGTTTGAGCAGGGAAGAATAACGAACTTCGCCCAAAAGGAACTCTCTGAAATCAGCAGTAGGCTCTTTAGAATCCAATACGAAAGGATTCTCACCCTTTTCTTTCAAAGCAGGATTATAACGGTAGGTTGCCCAATAACCGCAGTCTACAGCAAGTTTAGCTTCCAGCTGGCTACAGCCCATACCCGCTTTCAATCCGTGGTTGATACACGGAGCATAAGCAATGATAAGGGACGGTCCGTCATAAGCTTCCGCTTCTGCAATCGCCTTCAAAGTTTGATTCTTATCGGCACCCATAGAAATCTGAGCCACATAAACATAACCATAGCTCATGGCCATCATGCCCAGATCTTTTTTCTTGGTCTTTTTGCCGCTGGCAGCAAATTTGGCAATAGCTGCAGCCGGTGTGGCTTTGGACGATTGACCACCGGTATTTGAATAAACTTCGGTATCAAAAACCATAACGTTAACGTTTTCACCCGAAGCCAGAACATGATCCAGACCGCCGTAACCGATGTCATAAGCCCAGCCATCGCCGCCAAAGATCCAATGACTGCGTTTGACAAAGAATTGTTTTTCTTTATACAGAGCTGCGCATTTATCGCATTGGTCCTGATATTTTTCCAAAACGGCCGTCAATGCTTCCGCACGTTCACGAGTGCCTTCGCTGACGTCCATATTATCGAGCCAATCCTGCATTGCTGCTTTCAGATCAGCCGGAATCTCGGCAGCCAAAGCTGCTTTTACCATTTCAGCAACACGCTCACGGGATTGTTTTACACCCAGGTACATACCCAAACCATATTCGGCATTATCCTCGAAAAGAGAATTTGCCCAGCTGGGACCATGGCCTTTGCTGTTAGTAGTATACGGCATGGAAGGCGCACTGGCACCCCAGATTGAGGAACAGCCCGTAGCGTTGGCGATCATCATGCGGTCACCAACAAGCTGTGTAACCAGTTTGGCATACGGAGTTTCGCCGCAGCCGGCACAGGCGCCGGAGAACTCAAGCAAGGGCTGTTCAAACTGAACGCCTTTGACAGTATTTTTGTTCATCGGATTAGGTTTGGCCGTAACCTGATGGGCAGTATAATCCCAATGAGCAGTTTTGGCCAATTGACTTTCCAGAGGTTTCATAACCAGAGCTTTTTCTTTAGCCGGGCAAACCTGCGCGCAGTTGCCGCAGCCGGTGCAATCCAGCGGTGAAATAGCCATATGGAATTTAAGTTCTTTAGCTCCGATGGCATCTTTGTATTCCAGTCCCTGCGGAGCGTTGGCAGCTTCTGCTTCTGTCATCAGAACAGGACGGATGACTGCATGCGGGCAAACGAAGGAACATTGGTTGCACTGAATACATTTATCCATTTGCCATTCCGGTACATTGATCGCGATACCGCGTTTTTCGTAAGCGGAAGTGCCGCTGGGGAAAGTACCGTCGACATTTTTATTAAAGGTGCTGACAGGCAGGTTATCGCCTTCCAGACGATTGACTGGAGTCAGTATATTATCGATAAATTCGTTGCCGGTAACTGCGATATTGGCGTCACCAGCAGCATCAGCCCAGGCTGCAGGTACATCGATCTTCACAATAGCATCGACGCCGCGGTCGATAGCCGCATAGTTCATGTCAAGAATAGCCTGGCCTTTCAGTCCGTAGGAATGATCGACAGCTTCTTTCAGATACTTGACGGCATCAGCCAAAGGAATAATATCCGCCAGTTTGAAGAAGGCTGACTGCATGATCATATTGATACGTCCGCCCAAACCGATTTCCTGAGCGATCTTCACCGCGTCGATAGTATAGAAATTAACAGCATTTTTAGCAATGTAGCGTTTGATATTGCCCGGCAGATGCGTTTCCAGCTCTTCCATAGACCAGTTGCAGTTCAAAAGGAAGGTACCGCCTTTTTTCAGGCCTGCGGTAACATCATATTTGTCTACATAAGACTGATTATGTACGGCTACAAAGTCTGCAAAAGTGATCAGATACGGAGCGCGGATCGGCTCATGTCCGAAGCGCAGATGCGAGACAGTGATACCACCGGATTTTTTAGAATCGTAGGAGAAGTAACCCTGCGCATACATATCCGTATGATCGCCGATAATCTTGATCGCGCTTTTGTTGGCGCCGACAGTGCCGTCACTGCCCAGGCCCCAGAATTTACAGCTTTTGGTAGAGGCAGGAGTAGTATCCAGCGAGGTAGTTACCGCCAAAGAGGTATTGGTAACATCGTCAACGATGCCTACAGTGAAATTATTTTTCGGTTCTGCTGCAGTAAGATTTTCAAAAACCGCCAGCACTTCAGACGGAGTCAGCTCTTTACTGCCCAGGCCATAACGGCCGCCGATGATGAGCGGTGAAATCTCTGCTTCGTAGAAAGCGCCGCGCACATCCATGTATAACGGTTCGCCAAAGGAACCTGGTTCTTTGGTGCGGTCCATAACAGCAATACGTTTAACTGTTTTAGGAACAGCAGCCATAAAATGTTTGATCGAGAACGGACGATACAGATGCACAGCCAGAAGGCCGACCTTCCTGCCTTCAGCGTTGAGTTTTTCGACAACAGTCTGGATCGTTTCGCAGGCACTGCCCATAGCGATGATGATTTCTTCCGCATCCGGAGCACCATAATAGTTGAACAGACCATATTTACGTCCAGTCAGCTTGTTGATCTCGTTCATATATTCTTCAACGATACCGGGCAAAGCTTCATAGTAAGAGTTTACAGCTTCACGGGTCTGGAAATAGATATCAGGATTTTGAGCAGTGCCGCGAACGACCGGATTATCGGGATTGAGCCCGCGATTACGGAAAGCAGTTACCGCATCATAATCGATCAGTTTAGCCAGATCGTCATAAGCCAGAGTTTCTATTTTCTGAATTTCGTGGGAAGTACGGAAACCGTCGAAGAAGTTAACGAATGGCACGCGTGATTTGATAGTAGCAAGGTGAGCTACGGCAGCCATGTCCATAACTTCCTGTACAGAACCTTCGCACAACATGGCGAAACCTGTCTGGCGACAAGACATGACGTCCTGGTGGTCGCCGAAGATACACAATGCGTGTGAAGCCAATGTACGAGCCGATACGTGGAATACGCAAGGCAGGAATTCACCGGCAATTTTGTACATGTTAGGGATCATCAGCAACAGACCCTGAGATGCAGTGTAAGTGGTAGTCAACGCACCTGCCTGAAGAGAACCGTGAACAGCACCTGCTGCACCGCCTTCTGACTGCATTTCCTGTACCAAAACTGTTTCGCCGAAGATGTTTTTACGACCTGCGGCAGCCCATTCGTCTACGTATTCAGCCATAGTAGACGACGGAGTGATGGGATAGATAGCAGCTACTTCAGAGAACATATACGAGATATGTGCTGCTGCCTGGTTACCATCACAAGTGATGAATTTTTTTTGTTTAGTCATACAATTACTAATTATTAGGTAATAAAATCTATTCTCTATCTCTTAATATAAAAAGCCGAAAAGCCATAATGGGATCATATTTCCGTGTCCTAATTCCAATTTGTGTAGGGCATAATACACGTTTGGATTATTTTTGAACTTGCACCCTTCTGCGCAAATACGGAAATGCAGTCCGTTGTCTACCATAAATGAAGTGCCTTTATCGCCTTTATATAGTTTATGGTCCTTATACAGGGTATTCATGAAAAATGTATCCAGAACATCCTGTTCTTCGACCTTTACCGGATAAATGGAGTACATCAGGTTGGTGTTGTGCATCATCAGTTTGGAAGGTTTCTTGGGAAATTCCTCTCCCTTGGGATAAACCATATTGATAAGACGCGCATCTGCCAGATACTTAATGTAATTCATCACCGTGGCACGTGAAGTTTGAATCTCCGTGGCCAGCTGGCTGACGTTCGGAGCAACGGGTCCGTCCACAGCTAGCAAATATAGTAATTTTTTTATCTTTGAAAGATATTTCAGCTCAATTTGTTTGATAAGAAGTATATCTACTTCTATCATCATATTCATGGTTTTTAGCAGATTCTCCGAAAAGTTACGTTTTTCCAGGAAGAATGGGTAGAAACCGTGATGCAGATAGTCTTGAAAATAATCCAACGGCTTCACGTTGCGCAGGATGGTTTTCGCTATCTGTTCGTGATTCTCCAAAATTTCTTGTAAGGTATAGGCACGGAAACAATTACCGCTTTGCAGATTCAGGTATTCGCGGAATGAGAAACCTCTCAGGTAGTATACCTTGACAATGCCGCTCAGTTCTGGATTTTCTTCTTTCAGTCGCATCACGGATGATCCGGTGAATATAATCTTCAGAGTAGGAAACATTTCATAGCAAGCACGCAGGTCGTGGCTCCATTCGGGATACTTAAACACTTGGTCTATCAACAACACCTTTCCGCCTTTAGCCCGAAACTCGGCGGCGAAATCAACGAGTGTGCGTTCCGTAAAATAGAAATGATTTAAATTAATGTATAAGCATTCCTTATTATCGGCACCAAAATATTCACGGGCATAGTCTAACAAGAAAGTGGTCTTTCCGACTCCTCGCGAACCTTTAATACCGATCAACCGATCCTCCCAATTGATCTCATCCATTAATCCCCTTCGTACCGGAGAATACAGATGCTCTACCAGATATTTATGTGTTTTAAAGAATGCTTCCACCTACATAATTGGTAATTGAAAATTTGGAATTACCGATGCAAAGATAAACATCTTTTCTCATTTGCAATGCGGAGATTGCAATTTTATTGCAAAAAGTAAAGTTCAAACTAACAATTGCCTATCAACGTATTCTGTCTCGTAAAGACGGAGCGCACTCCAGTCCTTACGAAACAAAAGATATTATTCAATGATCGAGATCCATCCGTAAGTATCCGGCTCGTCGCCATACTGGATGGCACGTAGCTTATGATATAGTTTCTCGCAAACAGGACCCGGTTTGCCATCTTTGGCGATAACAAAAGATTTGTTCTCATCCAAATCGTCGATTTGTGAGATCGGGGCGATAACCGCGGCGGTACCACACTCGGCAGCCTCGTCGAACGTAGCGATCTCCTCGAAAGGAACCGGACGACGCTCTACCGTCAAGCCCATATCCTCGGCCAATTGCTGCAAGCTCTTGTTCGTGATCGAAGGCAAGATCGAGTGGGATTGCGGAGTGATATAGCTATTGCCACGGATTCCGAAGAAGTTAGCCGGACCGCACTCATCCAGATATTTCTTTTCTTTCGGATCCAGATACAATA
>OGLT01001330.1_pt1 | contig 13377 bp, 8 predicted proteins | sample 1572911 | NCBI WGS metagenome assembly OGLT01 (sample SAMEA2582014, study PRJEB24529) | metagenome | biome: Human gut stool | place: China | collected 2011 | reverse complement strand
ACCGCTGGGACAACGTGGGCGACATGACCAACCGCGGCGTCGAGCTGAGCCTGTCGGGCGCCGTCGTCGCAAGCAAGGACTTCCTGTGGAGCGTGAACGCCAACGTCTCCTACAACAGGAACAAGATGACCAAGCTCTATAGCGGGGTCAGCGAATACGAGCTTTCGAGCACCAACACCAAACTGGTCGTGGGGCACTCCTTCGGCGAGTTCTACCTCAACCGGTTCGCGGGCGTCAACCCCGCCAACGGCGACGCGCTGTGGTACACCAAGGAGGGCGAGCTGACCACCGAGCTGCGCGACGAGGACAAGGTCATGGTCGGCAAGAGCTACGTGGCGCCCTGGCAGGGCGGCTTCGGCACGACGCTGGCCTGGAAGGGGCTTTCGCTGTCGGCGCAGTTCAGCTGGGTCGCCGACCGCTGGATGATCAACAACGACCGTTACTTCGATGAATCGAACGGCCGATTCGCCTCCTACAACCAGTCCAAGCGCCTGCTCAACCGCTGGAAGAAACCCGGTGACATCACCGATATCCCGCGCCACGGCGTCTACACCGAATTCGACGACCGCCTGCTGGAGGACGCTTCGTTCCTGCGTCTGAAGAACCTCATGCTCAGCTACACCTTCCCGCAGGAGTGGCTGCGCAAGACACGCTTCATCAGCGGCGTGAAGATCTACGCCCAGGCCCAGAACCTCTTCACCTTCACCAAATTCACGGGCCTCGATCCCGAAGGGTCGAGCAATATGTACCAGGCACAGTACCCGATGGCACGCCAATTCACCTTCGGACTCGACTTAACATTCTAATCAGGGACTATGAACATGTTACGCAATATAAAATTCTATCTTTCGGCCCTCGCGATACTTGTCGGCGCCACCTCGTGCCTGGACAAGTACCCCGGTTCGTCCATCCCGGAGAAGGAGGCCATGCGCACCTTCGCCGACGCCGAGCAGACGCTCACCGGCATCTACGCCTCGCTCAAGAGCAACGCGCTTTACAGCGGCTACCTCACCCTGCTGCCCGACATCCAGGCCGACCTGGTCTATGCCGTCGAAGGCAACACCAACACCTACGGCTCGTTCTGGCGCTGGGACATACGCCCGACCGACCTGCAGCTCGAAGCGGTTTATGCCGCCCTCTACAAGGTGATCGGCAACTGCAACTTCTACCTCGACCGCATCGACGAGGTGGTGGCGAACGAGATCAGCGACACCAACATCGAGAAGCTCGAACAGTACACGGGCGAGGTCTACGCCGTGCGTGCGCTCTGCTATACCGAGCTGCTCAAGACCTTCTGCAAGGCCTATGAGCCGGACACGGCCCAATCGGAACTGGGCGTCGTGCTGCGCACGAAATACTTTACGCCCGAGGCGGCACGCCGCGCATCGCTCTACGACTCGTACCAGTTCGTACTCGACGACCTGGCCGAGGCCGAGAAACGCCTCGACAAGGAGAACGACGCCTACGGCAACGTCTACATGACCTCGGCCTCGGCCGAGGCGCTGCACGCCCGCGTGGCGCTCTACATGCAGGACTGGGACACGGCGATCGAATATTCGAGCACCCTGATCGACGAAAAAAAGGCCACCTTCCAGCTCTCCGATGCCAAGACCAACTACACCTCCGACTACACCTATTTCGACTACATGTGGGCGTACGACCTGGGATACGAGGTCATCTGGCGCATCGGCTTCACCGACACCTCCTACGGCGGGGCGCTCGGCACGGTGTTCCTCAACTTCAACAAGGACTACACCTATTTCTATCCCGACTATGTCCCCGGCCAGGCCGCCCTGGATCTCTACGACGATGCCGACCTGCGCTATTCGGGCTACTTCTACCAGACCGAGACCGGTTATGCCCACGGGCTGAGCTGGCCGCTGCTGGTCAAATACTACGGCAACCGCAACCTGATCGCCAACCAGATCTACCATGTCTCGATGCCCAAGCCGTTCCGCCTGGCGGAGCAGTACCTGATCCGCGCCGAGGCCTACTGCCAAAAGAACGATTTTTCGAAGGCCGGCAACGACCTCTCGACGCTGCGCAAGATGCGCTACAAATCGGGCGGTACGATCAACGTCACGAAGGACAACTGGTTGCAGACCATCTCCGACGAGCGCCTGCGCGAACTCTACATGGAGGGTTTCCGCCTGCACGACCTCAAACGCTGGCACAAGGGCTTCGAGCGTAAGCCGCAGGCCAATTCCCAGGCCGAAGGCAGCTCGCTCAAGATCGAAGCCGACAACCCGCTTTTCGTATGGCCGATCCCGCAGCACGAGCTGGAAGCCCCCGGCTCGGAGATACTCCCGAACGAAAGCAACAGATAGCAACAACGAATAGAAGAGAGACAATGAAACGAATTATCACGGTTTTGTTTGCAACGGGACTCCTGGCCGCCCTCGCAACGGGTTGCAAGGAGGAATATAAGACCTACTCCGATGCGGAGTACGTGCTGTTCGCCGACACCCTGGCGACCTACGCCGTACTCCAAGACCAAGACTATTTCTCGGTACCGGTCTCCTCGACCGTCGCGTGCGATTACGACCGCACATTCGGCGTGGAGATCATCGACCAGGGCAGCAATGCCGTCGAGGGGAAGCACTACCGCCTCCTGTCGAACACCATCACCATAAAGGCCGGTTCGCGCAAGGCCGACGTACAGGTGCGCGGGTTGTACGACAACATCGAAGATACCGACTCGCTGGGCTTCATCCTCAAACTGGTCATGCCCGAGCAGCTGAAATGGGATCTCTACCACGACCGGACGAAGGTCGTCATGCAGAAAAGCTGCCCCTACGACATCAACGAATTCACGGGCTGGTGCGTGGTGACCTCGACGTTCCTCAACAGCTACCCCGGCGTGGAAAACAAGAGCATCCAGCGCCTCATCCGCACCGAGAAGCACCCCACCGAAGAGAACATGATCATCCTGCACGACTGGCTCTTCTCGGGCTACGACGTCACGATCCGCCTCGACCCGGGCGACCCCATCGAACCGCTGGTGACCATGGACAAGAACCAGGTGCTGGCCGACGAGGCTTCGGTCTTCGGCCAGATCCTCGGCGACAACAAGATCCTCGTCACCAACAGCCCGCTCTACGACTCCTATTTCAACAGCTGCCAGCATTTCGTGGCCCTGTGGATCAAGGTGCATGTCGAGGACATGGGCGTGAATATGGGTCTGGTAGGCCATTTCTACAACATCATCGAATGGGTCAGCGACGAGGAGGCCGAACGGCTCCAGCGGGAAGAAGGCATGCTCCCGGGAGGCGTCACGGCGTCCGGATCGCTCTAAATCATAACGTAAATAAAGAAACGAAATATGAAAAGACATTATTTACACTTGGTGATGTCGCTGCTCGCCGGAGCATGTCTGGCGGCCGCTTCGTGTTCCGATTCGGATGAGGATACGAAGCTCCCCAGCCCCAACTTCCCCGAGGCGGTTTCGGCGACCATCGAAGCCGGCGGCACCTACACGCTCGAGATAGAGCCCAACCAGAACTGGGAGGTGAGTGTCCCGACGGCTACCGCCGCATGGTTCTGGATACAGGACGAAACACAGAAAGTCTGGACGCTGCGCGGCGGTGCGGGCGCATCGCGGATCGTAATCGGCGTGGCCGAACTCGATGAGTTCGACGACACGCGTGTCTGCGAGGTAACCCTCAAGATGGGCGGCCAGAGCAAGGTCATCGCCACGATCACACGCGGTACGCTCGAACGCGGCTTCAGCCTCCGCACATGCAAGCTCGACCAGTACGGCGACTTCGAATACGGCGGCAGCGAAACCGGCCTCACCTACTCCTATAACGAAGGGGAGGCCGAAAGCATCGACCTGACCTGGCCCGAGGGACGCACCGATTTCTCGATGCCGATCCTGGTCGAGGCCAACTACGACTGGGCGATCAACCAGTTGCCGGAGTGGGTATCCACCCCGTCGGTGACGGTCGGGAAACCCGGCACGAAAGTCGAGATCCGCATCCAGGGCAACCCGTCGGCCTACCCGCTCGACGGGGCGCAGGACAAGCTGGTGTTCATCGACAAGAACAACCTCGACGCGAAGGTCGAGATTCCGGTCACGATCCCCTCCTGCCGCGACATTTTCGATGTCACGCTCGATAAGGAACTCAAGTTCAACGCCGCAGCCGAGATCTACAACAGCATGAACGGCGACTGGTCGCCCGGCACCGCACGCGGTTCGGTCAAGGGCATCAGGGGTGCGAGGATCTATGTCATCGCCGAAGTCACGGATCGCTGGGGCAATACCGGCCTGAGCGGCGACGAAGCCGACACCAAATGGGTCATCGTCGAGGAAAGCGCCTGGGACGAGGAGCTGGTCATCATGGATCGGGGCTTCACCGTCGGCACGGAGGTCAACCAGGGCGATGCCCGCACGGCCAGGATCATCGTGCTCCCGGCTTCGATGGCGGTCTCCGACCCCAACGAACTCTTCGACTACGACATCAAGGAAGAGTACCAGCCCTATGTCTTCGCCACGCTGACACAGCAGGCCAGCCCCGGCCCGATCCAGGCTGCCAACCCCGAGGGCATGGCGGAGATCGGCACCTTGTTCGAGAAACTCCCCTCGACCCACTGGTCGCTCCGCGAGCTCGAGGTCGACGATGCCTACAAACTGACCTACACCAAAGCCTGGTCGAACGACCCCGAAGCCACGCTGACATTCGAACGCGACTTCACCGGCTATAAATGCTACGACGCCGACTGCCAGCCGCTGTCGGACGAGCAGAACTGGCTCTCGGTACGCCGCGTCGAAGGCGGGGCCATCATCGACATGGATCGCGAGGACGAAGGCTACATCGTCTTCTACGACGCCGAGGGCAATATCGCGGCCGTCAACTGCCTCTACGATCCCAATGCGGACATCGGCGGCACGGACATCGGGTTCGCATATCCCGAATACGTCACCGGCGCGACCCTCGAAGAGATCACCTCGGGCGAATACTACGAACAGTATGCGGAGTACGGCGCCCCGATCTACCACCTGACCTATGAGGGAGAAACCACAAACGCCGTGATGAACGTCCCAACCTACTCGAGTTTCATGGCCCAAGGCGATGCGGAAAGCTGGCTTACGGCCGAATCCTACGGCCCGACCCAGATCTACGTCAACATGGACTCTCAGACCGCCACCGAGGGCGTCATGTTCCTCTACGGTGCCAACTGGAACGTGGTGATGGTGATCATCTGCACGCTCAACATCTGACCCCAATGATTCAGGGCCCCTCTCCGAAGGGGGCAGGGGCCCTGTTCGATACGACTACAATTTATGGAGAACATACAGACCAGGTTTTTAGATATGAAACTTTTAAAATTTTCCGTAACGGCACTCCTCGCACTGGGCATGGCCTTCCTCGGCGGATGTTCCGACGACGACGGCATCGACAACCGCGACCAAGATTACGGATACGTTCAGTTCAAGCTACACAAGGAGGCGTCCTACGACGCCCTGAGTCGGGCCCAGAAACCCCAGCTCGACTACCTTTCCGAAGCCAGCAAGGTGCAGGTCTCGCTCTATTACGACGGCACGACCATCACCCAGTCGCTGACGCTCTCGGCCCCCGACAAGCAGAGCGCCGAATTCGGGCTGCGCAGCGAGAAGCTCCGGCTGCTGACGGGACAATACCAGATCATCACCTTCTCGCTATTCAATGCCGACGACGAGCTGATCTACAACGGCATGCCGGGCGAAGAGAGGCTCGACATCGTGGCCGGCGGCCTCGTGTCGCACGACCTGACGGTCGACGTGGAGCCGCGCGGTACGGTACGTTTCTCGATCTCCAAGGACTTGTCGGACTTCACCGAGACGCCCGTGGTGACGCGCGCCGCCGAACGGCAGTACACCTTCGACGAGATCGCGTTCCTCGACCTGACCGTAAGGCACAAGACGACCAACGAGCTCACCACGTTCGAAAAACTCCCCGCGAAGTTCTCGATCCACTTCAGGGACGACCGCGAGGACGGGGCTCCCGAGGACATCGAGGACGGCTACCAGACCTCCTCGCTCGAATGCGACACGCTGCTCTCGCTCAAGGCGGGCGATTACAGCCTGGAGAAATACCAGGCCTACGACAAGAACAAAGTCCTGCTGGAGACCAACAAGCGTCCCAAGAACCTGGATTTCACCATCGAGGACAACAAGACCACCGAGGCCAAAGTCGGCGTCACGCTCTACGAGGCCGACGAGTATATCCGCGACTACTACGCGCTTTACGAAATCTGGAAGGCGCTCGACGGGGAGCACTGGTCTTACAGGGGTGAAAACTATCCCACCGGCGTCAACTGGGATTTCAACAAGGATCCCGACCTGTGGGGCGTCCAGCCGGGCGTGGAGGTGCACTCCAACGGCCGCGTGGCGAAGATCTCGATCGGCGAGTTCGGCTTCCGCGGGCACGTGCCGGCAGCCATCGGCCAGCTCTCGGAGCTCGTCGAGTTGTATCTGGGCACGCACAACGACGGCAACCTGCTCGAATACGACCCCTCGCTGGCACACGACAAGAGCCTCTCCGAGCGCAACCGTACCCGCATGGAGCGCCACAAGGAGTTCCTCTCGCTGATCCATATCCCGACCCAGACGTCCGAGCCGATCGCCCGGGCCCTGGCCGAACACGGCATCTCGATCCCGGCCACGTCGCTTTACAAGAATTTCACCGAGGATCAGATCATCGACCGCAAGACCGGCCTCCAGAACAATATCCGTCCCTACGACGTCGTACACGGCAAGCTCACCAACGGCCTCAAGTCGATCGACCCGGCCATCGGCAAACTCGAAAAGCTCGAGTACCTCAACATCGCCAACGGCGAACTGGAGGAGATACCCGCCGAAGTGGCCAACCTCAAGTCGCTGACCGACCTGGAGATCTACAACTGCCCGAAGATGACCCGCTTCCCGGTGGAGATCGCGCAGATGCCCGAGCTCGTTTCGGTCAACATCTCCAACAATGCCCAGTGGTCGGCCGAAGAGCTGTACAAGGGGCTCGACGCCATCGCCAACGGCCCGTCGAAGGAGAAGCTCCAGATCCTCTATGCGACCAACAACAACCTCAGGGAGATACCCGAGTCGTTCAGCAACCTGAAGAAGATCAGCCTGCTCGACCTGTCCAAGAACCAGATCGAAACGCTCCACCCGCTGGGCAAAGAGGTCGCACCCATGCAGCTCTACCTCGACCACAACAACATCACGTCGCTCCCGGCCAACAGCGACGGCATCTTCTGCGGTACGGACGACACGGAGACCTTCTCGGTGACCTACAACAAGCTCAAGAAAGTTCCCAACATCTTCTCTGCCAAGTCCAAGTACGTCATGAAATCGGTGGATTTCTCCTACAACGAGATCGACGGCTTCGAAGGCGAAGAGGAGGGCAAATACAAGGGCCTGCGGGTCGAGACGCTCTCCCTGGCGGCAAACCCCGGGCTGACGAAGTTCCCCAAATGCCTCGGCACGACCAATTCGCTGATTTCCTACATCATCCTGCGCGGTTGCAGCATCGACGAAATCCCCGAAGGCAGCTTCAGCGGCAAGAACTCGACGGCGCTCATATCGCTCGACCTGACCTACAACAAACTGAAGACCCTGTCCAAGGATTTCACGGCCGAGCAGCTGCCCTACCTTTACGGGCTGGATATTTCGTACAACTCGTTCGACAAGTTCCCGTTCGGGCCGCTCAACTGCGCCGGGCTGACCGTCTACGCCATCCGCGGCCAGCGCGATGCCGAGGGTAAGCGCTGCCTGCGCGAATGGCCCACGGGGCTCTACCAGCACACGGGCCTGCGCGGGTTCTACATCGGTTCGAACGACCTGCGCAAGATCGAGGACACGATCTCCTACCTGATCTACCACCTCGACATCAGCGACAACCCCAACATCACGTTCGATGCCTCGGCCGTCTGCTACTACTGGCAGCAGGGTGTCTACAACCTGATCTACGACAAGACCCAGAACATCCTGAACTGCGACAAAATGCTCGAATAACACCTAAGGAGAAACGACAATGAAAATACTGAATTACATACCGGTCATCCTCTGCTCGATCGCATTATGCAGTTGCTCCGACGCCGACAAGAACGTCGCGTTCGGACTCGACAGCGACGCCATCAAGGCCGAAGCCGCAGGGGGAAGCCACAAAATCAAAGTATCGGCATCGGGGGATTGGGTCGCCACCACCGACGAACCGTGGATTTCCATTTCGCCGGCCAACGGCCGCGGCACCACCGAGTGCAGGATCCTCATCGACTCGGCGCTGACCGACTCGCCCCGCCGCGGCGTGGTGCGCATCCAGGAACAGAACACCTGGGACAAGAAGGAGATCACCATCGACCAGCAGGGCTTCGACTACGCCATCACGCTCGGGGAGAAAGAGGTTTCCGTAGCCAATTTCTCGGCCTTCGGCACCCGTCATTTCGACGTGAAGGTCAAGACCAACGTCGACTTCGCCGTCGAAGTCCCCGCCTCGGCCGAAAGCTGGCTCAAATACGACAGCTATAAGGTCGAACTCGACCGCGGCATCCGCCCGCGCGAGGTGACCGTACGCTTCAACTGGAGCATCAACTCCCAGCCCAACGAGCGTATCGCCGACGTGGTGTTCAAGCCCAAGCGCGAGGTGGAACTCGCCCGCCAGGACAACCTGCTCGTCACGCAGGGCGCCGCCGAACCCATCGAGGAGAACACCCGCAGCGGCGACTCGATCGCCCTGCTGGCCATCGCACGCACGCTCGGAACCAACAGCTCGTGGGAGAACGGCGAGCGCATGGACAACTGGGACGACGTCACCCTCTGGGAGGAGGGCATGGCGGGATACACGCCCGAGAAGAACGGCCGCGTGAAATACGCCCGGTTCTTCATGTTCAACACCAAGGAGGAGCTGCCTTTCGAGGTGCAGTACCTGACGGCCGCCGACGAACTGAACTTCTACAGCAACGTCAACGCCTTCCTGAAAGACCTCACCACCGGCGAGCACATCACCAAGCTCACCCAGCTCAAACGCCTCACCATCGCCGCCTACGGGCTGGTTTCGCTGGACAAGAACTTCACGGCGCTCAAGAACCTCGAGTTCCTCGACCTGAGCAGCAACAACTTCCAGAAGATTCCCGACGAGATCAATCCGACCAACTTCCCGAAACTGCGGACACTGCTCATGGGCGCCAACACGCGCAGGAATATCTATGACCTGAGCAACACCGTCGAAACCAACTACGGCGGCCTCGTCGATGAAGAAGGATTCCCGCGCCGCATGATCGAATGGGATCTCGACACGCTGCAACTATCGGTCAACTACCTGCAGGGCCCGCTGCCCAAGATGGACGACTGGGAGAAATACACCGAACAGGACATCATCGACGCCGACACGCTGCCCCGTGCGCTGATCGGAACCCCGAAGGTGATGCCGCACACCAAGCGTTTCGCCATCAACCTCAACCGCCTGACCGGCGAACTGCCCGACTGGCTGCTCTACCACCCCGCCCTCGACTGGTGGTCACCCTTCCAGCTCGTGTTCACGCAGGAAGGTAAGGACGCGACGGGCGCATCGGCCGGATTCGGCAACGAACCCGCCAACCTGAACTACTACTATAAATTCTATGAGGGGTACAAGAAAGACCCCGGCGCAGAAGAGGAAGACGAGGATACGACCAAATAATCAAGACGATGAAAAACTATTTATACGGCATTTTTGCCATTGCATTCCTGGCATTTACCGCCTGCACCAACGAGGAGCTCCCGACGCCCGGCACCGGACAGGACACCCCTGTCGAGCACAAGTCGGGGGAGATACTCGTCAAATTTTCGCCTTACGTGAGCAAGATACTCGACAAGACGGCCGCAGCGACCCGCAGCGGCGGCCCCGCCACCCGCTCGGGCATCCTTTCGGTCGACGAGGTACTCGATATCGTGGGCGGCTACCAGATCGAGCGCGTCTTCCCCGTAGACGGCCGCAACGAGGAGCGCACCCGCGAATCGGAGCTGCACCTGTGGTACGTCGTACGCTTCGGCGACGACTACTCCGCCGAGCAGGTCGCCGAGAAACTTTCGGCCCTGGGCGAAGTCCAGCACGTGAACCTCAACCGCACGATCCGCCGTGCCTACAACGCCGGCAAGAAGGCGATGCCTCTCACCCGCGAGGCCCTCGCCGCCATGCAGCGTGCGACCCGTGCCGCCGGGGATACGGGCTATCCCTTCAACGACGAGCTGCTGCCGATGCAGTGGCACCTGATCAACCGCGGCAACCTGTTCGGCGAGAAGTCGATCGTCGATGCCGACGTGCAGTGCGAAGAGGCGTGGAAATCTTCGACGGGCGACAAGTCGATCATCGTCGCCGTGCTCGACGAAGGCGTCATGGTCGAACACCCCGACCTGAAGAACAGCATGTGGGTCAACGAAGGCGAGGTTTACCGCTCGAAGCAGGACAACGACGGCAACGGCTACAAAGGCGACGTCTACGGCTACAATTTCGTATTCGAGACGGGCGTCATCTCATGGGATGACATCAACGACACGGGGCACGGCACGCACGTAGCGGGCGTAATCGCCGCGCAGAACAACAACGGCATCGGCATCAGCTCGATCGCCGGCGGCAACGGCGACATCCCGGGCGTGAAGATCATGAGCTGCCAGATATTCTCGGGCAACACGGTCAGCAACTCGCTGGCGACCGTCCGGGCCATCAAATACGCGGCCGACAACGGCGCCGTCATCCTGCAGTGCAGCTGGGGCTATGTCTCGGGCAGCGCCAACAGCTACGAATGGGGGACGCCGGGCTTCAAGGACGAAGAGGAGTGGGCGACGAACGCTCCGCTGGAAAAGGACGCCCTCGACTACTTCCTGCATAACGCCGGGTCGCCCAACGGCCCGATCGAAGGCGGCCTGGCCATCTTCGCAGGCGGCAACGAGAGCGCCCCGCAGGCCGGGTTCCCGGGCGCTGCCGAAGCGTGCATCTCGGTATCTGCCACGGCTGCCGACTATACGCCCGCCGTCTACACCAACTACCGGCACGACGATCGCAGCCCCGGGCGGCGATCAGGACTACTATTACGAGTACTTCGACGACAACCACAAACGCGGCGAGATCGGTTGCGTGCTCTCCACGCTGCCCTATGCCATCAGCGAAACGGGCTACGGTTACATGGAAGGCACCTCGATGGCCTGCCCCCATGTTTCGGGCGTCGCCGCGCTCGGGCTCTCGTACGCCGCACAGCTCCGCCGCCACTTCACGGCCGACGAGTTCAAGGCACTGCTCTACCAAACCACCACGCCGATCGACTCCTACATGACCGGCCTGAAAAACTACTACCGCTACGTCGCCGACGTCGGCCTGAACCAGCCCATGCAGCTGACGCTGGCCAACTACCGCAACCAGATGGGCACGGGCCAGGTCAATGCGGCCAGGCTGCTCAATGCGGTCTCCGGCAACGGCAAGCAGGTTTCGTTCCCGAACCTCTACATCTCGCTGGGCAAGGAGGTGAAGGCCATCCCAGCCAACTACTTCCTCGGCGGCGAAACGTTGACCTACACGGTCAGCATCGCCGACACGGCGGTCGCCACGGCGTCGATGGAGGGTGCGAAACTGACGGTCAAGGGGCTGAAGGCCGGTACGACCAGGGCAAGCATCACTTCGAGCAAGGGCGAGACGCACAATTTCAACATCACGGTGCGTAAATCCGCAAACGGTAACGGCTGGCTTTAACGAACGATGCGCTGCGGAACGACGATAGCACGTATGCTCTTCTGCTGCGGAGCGTTGTGGGCGGTAACCACCGCCACACCGCTCTGCTCGCAGATCCGCATCGTCCCCCGTGCCAAACTCGACAGCCTGGCGCACCCCGCCACGGCCGACGGTGCCGAAGCGATGCGCTTCGAACGCACGCAGATCGACGCAGGGCATATCGGCGAGGACGACACGCCGCCGGGCTACACGTTCAAATGGCATAACGCAGGGACGGCACCGCTCGTCATCACCCGCGTGCAGACCACCTGCGGCTGCGCCGCGGCCACCTACGGCCGGCAGCCCGTCCGCGCGGGCGGCGAAGGCACGGTGACGGTCACCTACCACCCGAAGGGACACCCGGGGAGCTTCGACAGGCGGATCTTCGTCTATACGCAGCTCTCGGACAAGATGCCGACGGCCATCCTGCACCTCACGGGCACGGTCATAGCCTCGGAACGCACGGACGGCGACTACCCCTATGCAATGGGTGCGCTGCGGCTCAAACAGCAGTCCGTGCGCCTCGCCCCGGAAAGGTTGCAGAACGAGCGCATCGAATGCCTGAACACGGGCGGCAAAGCCATGCGGCCACGCTGCGACGAGCACCTGCTCCCCCCGGGGATCACCTTCCGGTGCGAGCCCGCAACCCTCGCCCCGGGCGCCAAAGGCGACCTGGTCATCGGGTTCGACCCCGCGCAGGCAACGCGCAGGCCACCTGTGCAGCTGCCCCTGATCCTCGAAGGGCCCGATGTTCCGCCGAGCGGGCGCACGCTGCAAATCCGGTTCGAAGAAACAGAGTAAGAAACAGACAAAAACGAGTAATATGAAAACAATTTTTAGATTTACGCTCCTTGCACTTATCGCGACGGCCTTCTGCGCCTGCGATGACGACAAGTCGTATGTAGCCCCCCTGGATGTCACGCCCAACAACCTCGCCGGCACGTGGCAGCTCGTCCAATGGAACGGCGCGCCCCTCGCCGAGGGCAGCTACGTATACATCGAGTTCATCCGCAAAGACCAGAAGTACGTCATGTACCAGAACCTCGACAGCTTCGGCGCCCGCAAGCTCACGGGACGTTTCGCCATCGAAACCGACGAGGAACTGGGCGCCATCATCTACGGAAACTACGATTACAGCGTAGGCGACTGGCAACACCGCTACATCGTGACCGACTTTTCAAAGACACAAATGATATGGACAGCCAAGGACGACCGTTCGGACATTTCGGTCTACGAACGCTGCGACGGCATCCCCGAGGAAATCACCGGAGGGAAAACGGAGTAATAAAAAGTTCACGCCGCAAGGCAGTAAAAGGGACACCCGCTCCGGGGTGTCCCTTTTACCATTATGTCGCGGAGCGCCCTTCCCGGCACAACCGGATTGGTAATGCGCGGAATTTGTAGTAATTTTGCGCAAAACAACACGGACGATGACACGACCACTGCAATTCATACCTTTCAAGTCCCGCTCGGACAAAGGCTGGGCCGAGGCCTGGGAGCTTTACGAAAAGTCGTTCCCCTACAACGAACGCTGGAACGCCGAAGGCTACGACCGGGCATTCGGCGACCCGAATTTCGAAGCCGACGGCATCTGGCGCGGCGACGAGTTCATCGGCATCCTCTTCCACTGGAACGCCGGGGATTACCGCTACGTCGAGCATCTGGC
>OGLT01001329.1_pt1 | contig 13396 bp, 12 predicted proteins | sample 1572911 | NCBI WGS metagenome assembly OGLT01 (sample SAMEA2582014, study PRJEB24529) | metagenome | biome: Human gut stool | place: China | collected 2011 | reverse complement strand
TTACATTTAATAACAGAATAATCTCCTTTATGCTCTGTAATGAAAATAATTTCTTTATTCTCAATTTTATTTTCAGACAGATACGAAATAGCATTATCAAAAATATTTCCTATTATCGAAATCATATCTGAACCGTTACTAAACATTTTCATATCATTTGCAATGCTTAATTTGACCGATATTTCATTGCACCTTGCTTTTTCAATTTCAACATTCAAAACAGCATTTAATAAGTAATTTTCAGTATTTACTACAGAACCGATTGAAGAATATTTATCGGTAAGTTCCTGACATATTTTATGTGCTTCATCATATTTGCTCTCAACAATTAGATTATCAATACAAGCAATGTTGTTTTTCATATCATGTCTTATCTTTGCAGTGTTCTCAATCTGTTTGTTAGAAGTTATAATATTTTTTTCGTACAAATCAGCTCTTTGTTCGCTCAATAATAACTTTGTACTTATCCGGTTATCCCTGTTAATTCTTGAAATCATAAACCAAACCATTCCGGCAACCAAAATCATAGCGGCACAAATTATCAGAAGCAGTACGATTAAATTTGATTGATAATTCGTAAGAATCATTATGTAAAAAGTGATGTATAATATTGCCATTGCTAAAACAGGAATTGCAATAAAAGCTATTATATTTGAAACTTTTTTTAAACTATACACTTTTGCTTTCGTATGCCACATAAGCAGTAAGGTTACCAATATTGTCAGGTTTACAAGCACAACACATAAATATCTGAAAAAGCTTGACTGTAAACCCAATTCTTCCAACGATAAACCCGTAACAAAAGATGTAAGATATAAAACTCCGTAAGATATAATTGTATTAATCAGTGAAGCTACAAACGGAAGAATAATTTTAATTGCCAATTCTCCTTTTAAACAAGTTAAGCAATATACTTCATGTAATATAACAACTGTCAACATATCAATCATTACAACATAAGGATTGTTAAATGTAAAATATGTAAGAACAGTAAAATTTAAAGCAATAAACAATGAACACATTGCTATATTGCGTTTGCGAGAATATTTGCCACCTAAGAATGCCAAGAAAAAACCTATCAGATAAACTGATTGCACAAAATTAACAGCTAATTCAAAACCATAATTAAACATTTATATCCCTACCATTTTAAACAATTGTGCTTTTATAATTAAATTCATAAATTTTTTCTATCCAATATTACCGTAACTGTAAATTCATTATTCTTATCCGAAATAATCACATCTCCTCCGTATTTCTTGGCAATACTTTTTACTATAGAAATTCCTTTGCCGTGATTTTTCTTATCTTCTTTACTTGTGTACAAAGTTGGATTAGTCTGCAAAACTGAAGAAGAGCAATAATTCTGCACATTTAAAACTCCGTACGACCCGTTTTGAAATATGCTTATCTTTAATTTTTTATTTTGCTCTTTTGCAAGTGCCTCAACAGCATTATCTGCAAGATTACCTATTAGAACAGCTAAATCATCACCTGCCACAAAACTTAAATTATCTTTACAATCTACACTGAAATCAATATTATTTTCAATTGCTTTTTCATATACAACATTTAATATAGCATCCAAATAAACATAACCTGTTTTACAAAAATGGACATTAGCAGAAATATTATTATTTACATTATTGCACATTTTTTTAGCTTCATCATACCTTTGCCCATCAATCAAATTTTCGATGCACAACAATTGATTTTGAATGTTATGCTTAACATCAGTAAGATTTTTCATATATTTTTCTGAACTTGTCATTTGAACATTATAAAGCTCTTTTTCTTTATTAAGCAAAATATTTTCATTTTCCAAAGAATAATTTTTTGAAAGACTTTTAATAAGATAAAAGTTTATAAATGTAAATGAAAGGATTATTATTGAAACCGCTCCTAATACAATACGGTCAAAATCAGACATATCAGCGTTTGAAGATACCAAAAATGTCAGCAAGCCTACAGCAATGCTCAACAAAGGAATTACAAGAGTAATCAATATTTCTTGTTTGTGAATATGGCTTAACGAATTTTTGAAAAGATTATAAATTACAAATAAAACAATTACAAAAATCAGATTTGACATTAACACATACATATAACGATATTGGGAACTCTCTATCATAAGATAATTATAGTCACAACTGATAATCGCAGAAAAGATATAATTAATTCCAAATGATAATACTGAATAAATCACATTCAAAATAACAGGTGTGAGAATTTTAACAAAAATTCTGTCTTTAAAAAACAAAATACAATACGGAATCATTATTGCAAAAAACACAACTGTTTCTATGTATGCAAAAGACAGGTACAACCAATTGATCAAGGTAATCGAAAAAAACATCAATAATGATGCAACACAAAAAGCTATTCCCTCACAAATCTTATTGCGTGATGGGGTTAAGAATTTATAACAAAATACAGTAAACATTACACCTTGAAATAAATTTACAAATAACTCAAAACCATAATTAAACATTTATATCCCCCAACCATTTGAAATATTTTTTCTTTACATCATCTCTGTATTTTTTATTGAGAGGAATGTTAATATCATTTTGCAATAAAACACAATCCGTAGAAATATATTCAACATACTTATTGTTTACAGCATAACCAATATGCGGTCTTATAAAGCCATATTCTGCGATATTTTTAAATTCCGTATTCATATCACTTCTGACCTTATATTCTTGATTTTTAGTATGATACACAACATAATTTTTAATTTTTTCAAGATAAATAATATCACCAATAACAATCGGAATATCTTTTCTTTCGGTATGCAATACTATAGTTTTATGTAATTCTTTAAAAGAGTTATTTATACGATTAATACATTCGTACAAATCAGATTCAATTTTACTTTTTCTTATAAATGAATAAGGAAAACTTTTTAAAGCATCAAACACAAGCTCATCGTGACTTGTGACATAAACAATAAAAGGTATTTCAGCTGAACCTTTCAATTCATTTATCCGCTTGGCTGTAGCAATACCGTCAATTGACGGCATTTCAATATCAAGAAAAATCAGATGATACTTGCTGTAATTTTCAAGTATATCAAATCCGTTTGAGTATTTGTCAATTTTAAATTCCAAATTAAGCTTTTCACACACCGCTGTTATTTTGTTAATCAGACTTTCAACAAATACAATTTCATCATCTACTACCGCAATCTTTAACATATCCTCACCACCATTTTAATTCTAACAAATATTAAAATGTTTTTCAATACACTCTTAAACAGTCGATCATTTAAGAAGTTACTATCAATTTTATAAGTCAGCAAGTTATTACTGCCGTTATCTCTGTACATTTGCTAGGGAAAAGTGATTATTTTTTAAAAAGTTGGGGTAATGAAAATTTTGAATTTGATGCAGAGGGTAAAGAAATCCATCCTAAGCGTATTTTAATATAAAAGCAAAAGCAGGCTAAAAAATACACGGGCAATGAAAAATGCAGTTTGTAAAAACAGCCGTGCAAGAGGAATATCCCGGCTTTACGGCGCAAACAGAACAGGGCGATTTTCAGGCAGAATTGCACATAACCTCTAAAGCAGAATATTTTTAAGACGGTGTAATACTGTAAAACATGAAACATCCTCATAGATTAAAAATCAAGGACCACCTAAGAAAATAGGCGGTCCTTGATTTTAGAGAGATTTTATTTTTAAAAGGAGTTAGAAATTAGCTTATTTTATTTGTTTATACCAAATGAATATTTTGTAGTTTGTGTATAGTTTTCGTTTGCTTTTAATATTGTCGTAGGAAAAGTCTTGTGATTTACAGCATCGGGAAAGCCTTGGGTTTCAAGACAAAACGCTGAATTTTCTCCGTATGTTGCTGAATCCTTTCCCATATTGGACAAAACATCGACATAATTTGCTGTATATACATGAACACCTTTTTGAGAAGTATAGCATTTTAATGTGATTCCGCTATCAATGCCCTCAGCTTCGGCCGCAAGCACAAATTCTTCATCAGAATGATTCAGCACAAACATATGATCAATACCGTTTGCAAAACCAATCTGCTCGTTTTTTCTGTCAATACCATTTCCAATTAACTTGGGTTCGGTAAAATCAAACGATGTATTCTTAACAGGAGTTATCTCTCCTGTGGGATTGAGGTTTGAATTTATCGGTATGAAGAAATTTGCATTTATTTTCAGCTTGTGATTTTCTGTAACTTTACCGCTTTTATGTCCGTTAAGATTGAAATATGAATGATTGGTCAGATTACATATTGTGTCTTTGTCGGAAACTGCCGACCATTTTATCGTAAGTACATTTTCATCATCAAATGTGTAGCGTACAAAGACCTTCATATTTCCGGGATAGCCCTCATCACCATCGGGACTATCAAGCATAAATAGAACTGTATTTGGAACTTTATCATCAACTACCGCAAGCCACACTTTGCGGCTAAAGCTGTTAAATCCACCGTGTAGATGGTTACTTCCATTGTTTACAGGGAGCTGATAATCTTCTCCGTTAAGAGTAAACTTGCCGTAGGCAATTCTTCCGCAACATCTTCCGACAGTAGCACCGAAGTATGTTCCGTCAAATTCATAACCGTCAATGTGCTCATAGCCGAGAACTACATCTCTAATACTACCGTTTTTGTCGGGAACTTTTATCGAAACGACACTTGCGCCTAAATCACATAATGTCACGCTTGCTCCGCTGTTATTTTCTATTGTATAAAGATGAGTGTTTTCACCTTTGGATGTAGGTTCAAAATTCACTACCCTTACCTTTGACATTTTAGCACTTCCTTTACTACAGCGTCTTTATAAATTTATCAAAAGCCTTTTGTCCTTCAGGAGTTCTTTTGAATACACCTGCATCCAAAAGAACATTAAGAAACACCTTTCCTATCTCATTTTGAATTATTGAATCAATATTATTTTCATTGATTTCATCATACTGCGAAACAAATTCATTTACCCATTCGGAATGTTTGCTGATTTTCGGAATTTCACTTACATCCTTGTGATTAAGAATAGCATCCTTTAAAATAGCCATTTCATCTTTAAGCCTTGAGGGCAATACTGCAAGTCCCATAACTTCAATAAGGCCGATATTTTCTTTTTTAATATGATGCAAATTCGCATGAGGATGAAATACTCCCAGAGGATGCTCTTCACTTGTAATATTATTTCTGAGAACGAGGTCAATAACAAATTTTCCATCCTTTGTAAAAGCAATCGGAGTAATAGTGTTGTGAATTTCACCGTCTGTTTCGGCAAAAATGCCAACATCTGCGTCCGTGTACGCTCTCCAACTCTTTAGAATATAAGAAGATAATGAAATAATGCTGTCCTTGTTTTTACCTGTCAATCTTACAACTGACATAGGCCACTTTACAATTCCGCACTCCACATCATCAAAGCCGTTAACAATAAACTTTCTTTCAACCTCTGCCCTATTAAGTGCAAAGCTGTATCTGCCACCCTGAAAATGTTCATGTGTAAGTATTGAACCGCCTACAATCGGCAAATCAGCATTCGAACCGATTATATAATGCGGAAACTGTGAAATAAAATCAAACAGTTTTCTGAATGTGGAATCATTGATTACCATTGGTGTATGCTCACCGTTAAATACAATACAATGTTCATTGTAATAAACATACGGAGAATATTGCATAAACCAGTTATCTCCATCAATGGTGAGCGGAATAATTCTGTGATTATCTCTTGCAGGATGATTTACTCTTCCGGCATATCCTTCATTTTCCTTACAAAGCAAACATTTCGGATAGCCCGACTGTTTTTGAAGTTTTGCCGCTGCAATAGCTTTCGGATCTTTTTCAGGCTTTGAAAGATTTACAGTGATATCAATATCACCGTATTCGGTTGATGTTTTCCACTTTAAGTCTTTCTTAATACGATATCTTCTTATATAATCGGTATCGCAGCTGAATTTATAGTAACTATCGGTTGCAAGTTTAGGAGAACAGCTATAATTCTGCCAAAATTCTCTTATTACTTCTGACGGTCGCTTAACAAGTGAAGCCATAAGTTTCACATCAAATAAGTCGCGATATGTTACTGTATTTTCGGGAATGATTCCTTTTTCGTATGCATAATCAAGAAGTCCCGACAAAATTTCTTCGAGAGTATCCTCATTATCTGCTGTAAGGCAAGTACAACTGTCATCTGGTTCATCCATATGGAACAACGACAAAAGCCTATTTTGCGTGTAGATTATATCCTCTTTTTCAATAAGCCCTGTATTGATTCCGTATGAAACAAGTCTTAATATTAAGCCGTAAACGCTGTTCTTCATAAATACCGCCTCACTTATTATAGCCGTTGGGATGTGTTGAATGCCATTTCCACGCTGTTTTAATAATTGTTCCCAGATCATCATACTCAGGTTTCCAGCCAAGTACAGTTTTCGCCTTATCGCTTGATGCAATCAATACAGCAGGATCGCCGCTTCTTCTGCTTTCTTCAACAACCTTAATATCTTTCTGTGTAACCTCTTTTGCTTTTTCAATTACCTCACGAACAGAAAAACCTACACCGTTGCCAAGATTGAATATATCACTTTTACCGCCCTTCATAAGATATTCAACTGCAAGAATATGAGCCTGTGCAAGGTCAGTGACATGGATATAATCACGAATACAAGTTCCGTCAGATGTGGGATAATCAGTACCAAAAATACTTATGTGGTCACGGGTACCCTGTGCCGCCTGAAGAATAATCGGAATAAGGTGGGTTTCAGGATTATGTGCCTCACCGATTTTTCCGCTGATATGTGCTCCGCATGCATTGAAATATCTGAGAGAAACATATCTTAAACCATGTGCTTTTTCAACCCAATAGAACATTCTCTCCATGGATTTTTTTGTTTCTCCGTAGCAGTTTGTCGGATTTGTCGGATCGGTTTCAAGAATAGGAGTTCTCTCAGGCTCACCGTATGTTGCCGCTGTTGATGAAAATACAATCTTATCAATTCCGTGAGCAACCATTGACTGAAGCAAAACCTTTGTGCCGTTGAGGTTATTATCATAATATTTGAGAGGGTTGGTCATACTTTCACCGACAAGTGAATTGGCTGCAAAATGAATTACAGCATCAATACCTTTTTCTTTATCAAAAACGCTGTCAATTTCACTTCTGTTTCTGAGATCACCTTTATAAAATTTTGCTTTGGGATGAACTGCCTCGATATGGCCTGTTTCAAGGTTATCGAATACAACAACCTCATTACCGCTTTCAATAAGTCTGTAAACTGTATGCGAACCGATATATCCGGCACCGCCTAAAACAAGAATTTTCATTTTGTCCTCCTTAATAAAAACAAAACCTACATAATTACATTACTTTTATTCCGCCGTATTTTCTCACTTTGAGAACATGGCATGAGTTTTCTCCGAAAATTTTATTTATAAATTCTTTGTAATTACTTACAAAATCATTTTTGACAAACGCCTGAATTGTACCTGCAAATCCACCGCCGTGAACACGGCACACGCCGTAATTGCGAAGAAGGCTTTCGCTGAGTGCAAGGGCTACCGAGATGTTCTGATGTTGAATATCTCTTGTTGTATATACATTCTGAAGATACTTAAACGATGAATTACCGGATTTTCTGATTGCGTCAAGGAATTCAACAAACTTACCGTTTTCAAGTGACGAAACGGCATTTTTAACGTTATGCTCCTCATTAAAGAAATGAATTGCACGAAGTACCGGTCTGTCGCCAACAGCCTCACGAATTTCGTCAAGGCGAATATAAAATTCGTTTGAATCACAATCTCTCAGATAATCTTCTCCGAGAAAATTTGCAACCTTTTTCATTTCCGAGGGAATCATAGCATAATCATCTGTAAGATCAACATGATCGCCCTTTGTGTCAACAATACAAAGACTGTAATCATATTTTTCAAATTCGGTAGGTACTTTCTTAACAATTGGCTTTGTCGGATCTTTAAAGTCAATGTTAACCATTCCTCCGACTGAACAAGCCATTTGATCCATAAGTCCGCACGGCTTTTTGAAAAATACATTTTCAGCATACTGAGAAATCTGAGCAATCTCAACTGAATTTATTTTCATATCATTATATAAGCCGGAAATAATGGTTCCGACAACTACCTCAAAAGCTGCTGACGATGAAAGTCCTGCACCAACAAGTACATCACTTGTTGCATAAGCATTGAACCCACCAATTTTGTATCCATGATCCTTAAGTCCACGAAGAACACCTCTGATGAGGCTGACCGTTGTGCCTGCCTCATCATCATTAACTTCGAGGTCATTTATATTGAGAGTAATCATATCATAACCGTCAGAAACAAATCTTACAACATCATTGTTATTCTTGGCCGACAGCAATAGTATCAAGATTAATAGATGTTGCAAGCACCATTCCATGCTGGTGATCTGTATGATTACCGCAAACCTCACTTCTGCCGGGAGCACTGAATATTGCTACTTTATCAGGGCAAAAAATTGTTTCATACTGCTCAATTGCATGAACATATCTTTTTTTCTGATAATCAATCATTGATGAATCTATATATATATCAGTGAAAAGATTATCAAATTCGCCGTTTGTAATTTTTTCAATTGCTGTTTTAGTATCAATCATTTTATTTACCTGCCTTTTCCGCAACTGTAGGAAGGAACATAGAAGGCTCTGTGTTACCACTTTCATCAAGCTGTTGTGTCATATCAATCTTGCCTTCTCTTCTTGCACCGATTGTGTTTATAACCTTCTTCATCATACCGTCATTGAGTTTATATTTCTTTCTGTAAACAACATAAGCAATAAGCATACAAACCGCAGGAACAATACACATAAGTGTACTGATTGATGCTACTGTTGCAAATGACTGTTCCTGACCAGGAATATACTGTGTGCTTCCAAGTGCCGCGCCAATACCGAGTGCTGTAAGAGCTGCTGTGAATTTTACGATAAGCGTCTGGAGTGAGAATACAACGCCTTCATTTCTTGTTCCAAGCTTAAATTCACCGTAATCAACAACATCTGCAAGGAATACTGTTGCACAACCAAGTTCAAGACCTGTACCAAGTTTTACAATAACACCTGAGATTGATGTGAGCACAACATTGTGCGGAGCAAAAATACCTACGAACAAAAGCATTACAAGACCAAATGCAGGTAAAAGACACGCAAGAAGGAACGAAGTTTTTCTTGAAAGAAATTTTGTAACATTAGGAAATACGATAAGACCTACAACCTCTGCGATTGATGCGCTGATCATAAATGATGACATCATTCCTGCGTTGCCGCAAACATATTTGAAATAATATGTAGCAACACCCATAATGCACTGAATGCCGATGTTGTAAAGGAAGATAAGAGTTACCGCCCAACGAAGTTGATCGTTCTTGCCGATGATTGAGAAAATATCTTTAAACTTAACTTTCTTTTCCGGAACAGAATCATCTCTCTTTTTCGGAAGATTGATTACTGTAATACCGATTGTAAGAATAAATACAATTGCAATTATGATTGCAAATCTGTGATAACCTGCCTGATTTGTTGTGCCGCCGCTGAGAGCCTCAATAATTTGAACACCAAAGCCTGCAATAACAAGTGACTGTCCGATACTTGCAAAGATTCTCGGAAGTACCGAAACTTTTTCTCTCTCCTCAGGATTTGAAGTGAGGTTAGGAATAATTGACCAATAAGGAATATCCATAATTGTGTAAGTCATACCCCAGAGTATGTAAGCTGCTGTTGCAAATACGCAAAGTCCAACGCCATCGAGGTGGAAGTCTGTGAATAAAACAACAAATACAATTGAATTAACCAGAGTACCTATTACAAGCCATGGAATAAATTTACCCCATCTGCTGCGTGTATTATCAACAATCATACCCATAAACAAATCATTAAAGGCATCCCATAACTTTGCAACAAAGAACATTACGCCGATAAATACCGGGTTAACCTTGATGATGTCTGTGAAATAAATCATTGAAAATGTGGCAATCATACCATAAATCATATCTTTGCCGAGGGCACCTAAAGCAAAGGTGTATTTGATTCTACCTGGGATTTTGCCATCAAGTCTTGGTTGTGATGATGTCTGTTTCATAATTTTTCCTCCTTTTTAATTTTAAATGAAACGCCGTGACAACCTGCACAAAAGATTTCGTCATTATTTAATAATAATGTTTCTTTTGTTTTTATGTTAACTAAATTATATGTTTTGTTTCGTAAACTGTCAATAGTTTTTGGTAAACATTTTTTCTTTCTCTGTTTTTCACTAAACACGACTTGATTTTTTAGTAATATTTCACTATAATGGTAGTGAGGTGATTCAATTGGCTACAATCAGAGATGTTGCCAAAAAGGCAAATGTATCAGTAGCTACTGTTTCAAGAGTGCTTAATAACGACACTACCCTCAGCACCTCACTTGAAACAAAGCAAAAAATATTTGCAGCGGCTAAAGAACTTAATTATGTAAAGAAAAAAAGGGTTACATCAGCACCTTCATGTCGCATTGGAATTCTACAATGGTTCTCTTCCAAACAGGAAATTGAAGATAATTATTACTTTTTGATGAGACAGGGTATCGAGGACTACTGTTCAAAAAATAATATAAGTATTGTACGAACATTTAAAACAGACAATGACTATCAGAATGTACTTTGTGATGTTGATGGCATAATCTGCCTCGGAAAGTTTAGTAAACAAGAAATAAAATCACTGCATTCTTTGAATAATAAAATTGTTTTTCTTGATATGACCGTTGAGAATATTGAAATCACATCCGTATCACTCGACTTTCGTCAGGCAGTGTCCGATGCAATTAAATATCTATATGATTTAGGTCATAGAACAGTTGGCTTTATCGGAGGCATTGAACAGCTTGAGGACGGAACGATATTTCCTGATAAACGACTCAACACTTTCACAGACATTTGCGATGAACTAAACATTAAATATGATGGGTTTATTATACAGGACAAATTTTCAACATCATCCGGTTATAAAATGATGTCAGAAATGATCAGCAAAGGAAATCTCCCCACAGCTATTTTTGCGGCAAGTGATCATATTGCAATCGGTGCAATGAGAGCTCTGCAAGAAAACGGTTACAAAATTCCTGAGGATATTTCTGTTATGGGATTTGATAACACGGAGCTTTCGGGATATACAAACCCTCCGCTTACTACGGTAAACGCACCTGTATATGCAATGGGTATTTACGGCATTAGATTTATTTTGAATATGATGAAATCTAAAAGCACCGATTATTTTTCTCCTATGCGTGTCTATCTGCCGTGTCCAATAAAAGTTCGCAACTCATGTGCAAAACCTAAAAGCTTATAATTATTATCGTCATCAAACGATTGTATGCTATAATAAATTATAATTATAACTCCACAAATGATAGATTAAGCCGGAAGATTATAATTTCGTTAATGAATTATAATAACTAAAAATTCATTTTGCACCCCTACTCAAAAGCTATAGTTTTAAAAGTAGTCTCCCCCCTAACTGAGTTACGCAACCTGCGTGATGGATTTGGAGCTTATGGGAATAAACTGAGCACAGCACATCTGACACGAAAATTTAAGGAGCTGTGAAGAAATGAAGTTTAAGACTTCGTTCTTCCCAGCTCCTTTGTTTTTTGCGAAATAATAATGCAATTGTAAAAAAGCATACTTCCCTGAATATTGTTCAAAGCAAGCACTTGTTTCGCCCTACTCGATTAGCCCCAACATAACCGTTGAAAATCGGACAATAGAAATTTTTGCATTTTACAAATCTATTGTCCGACCTGAATTTTAAATTTTAAACTGTCAATTTTTATTTTGCTAAAAGCTTAAAGCCCATAATAACAACACCTAACACCACGAGGACAATGCCTGTTGCACGGTTCAGGGTTTTGGGCTTAGCTTTGTTTGCAAAGACGGCGGCAATTCTCGCCCATATAAGGGTGAACGCTATGCAGAGAATGAACACAAACCAATCGGGTGTGCCACCAATCATAAAGTGCGAAACTGCGCCTGTCAGGGCGGTGAATGTCATAATGAATAAGCTTGTGCCGACAGCGGTTTTCAATTCATAGTTCAGCACGGTCGTCAAAATCAAAAGCATCATCATTCCTCCGCCCGCACCTATAAATCCGCAGATAAAGCCGATTAACATTCCGCAGATTACAGACTGGATTGCCCTTTTTTTTGCCGACACACCGAGCATAGCTTCTTTAGTTGTCATAACGGGACGGATGATAAATTTTATGCCGAGCAAAAATGTCATAAACACGGAAAATCCGCCCATTGTAGCTGATGGAACAATGCTTGCAACATAACTGCCGACAATCGTAAACGCAAGCACACTCGCGAGATTTTTATTTTTATGGTATGTATAAGCCGAAACTGCACTCGCCAAAACATCGGACGAAAGTGCGATTCCGACTGCCATATACGGATCCATATTAAGAAAAGTTATGAGCATAGGACTTATTACAGCCGCCGCACTCATTCCTGCAAAACCTGTTCCGAGACCTGCGCCCATTCCTGCAAAAAATGTAACTAAAATTGTAATAAATATATCCATTTAATTTCCTCTATAGAATAATATAACTAAATTAAGATTATTTTAATTTTGCCGTTTCATAAACAAAAGCCGTGAAATCAGCATTATTACCGCAGTTCCGACAAGTATCTGCAACGGGTACAAAAGTACGCTTTCACTCGGAATAATCATACTCAAAATTGTCAATGCTCCGGCAGGCGGAATATACATTTTTGTGCAGTAAACAATTACAAGCATTATCGCCGTGGCTGTCAATGCGGCAACTGTCAACGGCAATCCGAGAGTCATATTCAGCACATATCTTGAAACCGCTCCGACAAATGCACAGACTGTTATCAGCAAAACCGTCTTTACCGGCTTGTTGCGAGCCTTATTTTTCGGACGGGAAAATTCCGTAAACGCCACAAGCAACGGCGGTGCAATTGCAAATTTAAAGCCCGACCAAATTGCGAAGAATCCCACAACGGCAACACAGATTGTTCTTACGGCTGTGTCAATCACATAGCTCTTTGCATGCAGGTTTACCGACTGAAAATCCTCTTTATCCCTTATTTTAACTTTCAAAAGAAATCTGCGGAATAATACAACCGCAATTGTCAGCAAAAATGCGGCAATCGGGTATATAAAGCTCTCGGTCTGCATCATAACGGGCAACACAATTGCCGAAATCATCGGTGCAAATGTTGTTCCCGAAAACATAAAGAGAATTTGTGCAAATATAAATGCAATCAATATTTCAAGATAAAGCCCGACTTTTATGTATCGGACTGTCAGCACACCCGCAACAGCGCAAATCGCAATTAACGCAATCATTCGGCTGTCATTGACTTTCCAACCTTGC
>OGLT01001324.1_pt1 | contig 13423 bp, 14 predicted proteins | sample 1572911 | NCBI WGS metagenome assembly OGLT01 (sample SAMEA2582014, study PRJEB24529) | metagenome | biome: Human gut stool | place: China | collected 2011 | reverse complement strand
TTATATAATTTGATATATTTTCTTTTAAAGAATCCAATAATATTTTTCCCCATACTGTTTCAGAAAAATCATTGTTTAATTTGTCTTTTAAATTAAACATTTCGACCTTTTCATTTAACCAATCCTCTGGAAACGGACTACTTTGTATATATTTATAAATATTTAATAAAAGCTCTTTTAATGGTTCATCATCTCTGTATGTTGTATATGTATTTATTAAATTCAAAATTACTTACATATTTATCTTCGAAAATATCATCAATTACCTCTTGTTTAAGAAGCTCTACCTCTGTTGTATCGGCAACTCTAAAGTTGGCTGATGTATCAATTTCAAAAAAGTTGTTTCTTATTATATCTAAACAAAATGAATCTATTGTACATATACTTGCTTTATTTATTAAAATAATTTGTCTTTGTAAGTTTTTATTATCTGGAAATTCTTCCATCTTTTTATATATTGCTTCTAATATACGTTCACGCATTTCACTAGCAGCAGCATTTGTAAATGTTACCACCAAAATTTTATCTATATCTACATTTTCATTTATAACCTTATTTATAATTCTTTCTACCAAAACTGCAGTTTTACCACTACCTGCAGCTGCAGCAACTAATATGTTTGAACCTTTATCATAAATTGCATCTTGTTGCTCTTTTGTCCATTTTACATCAGCCATGGTATTTCCTCCTTTATCTTTTGCAGATATATGATATCATTATTACATAGTGATTTCAAGAAAAAAATCCAATTATTGCTTGACTTTTGCCTTTATTTGTAATAAAATAGTGGAGCAATTAAATTTGAATATGACTTAGAGTCGAACTTCTCCCCGGTGGTTTAATTTTAAGTTTCATATAAATAAATTATAAATATTTTAATGAATGGAGGGTATTTTTTACCATGAATAATACTACATATAGTTTAAAGAAAAGTGAAATTGAAAGCAAATGGTATATAATTGATGCTGCCAATAAACCATTAGGTAGAGTTGCTAGTGAAGCAGCTAAATTATTAAGAGGAAAACACAAACCTACTTACACACCAAATATTGATAACGGAGATCATGTTATTATATTAAATTGTAATGATATAGTTTTAACAGGTCATAAATTAGACCAAAAAATTTATAGACATCATTCAGGATACATTGGAGGAATGAAAGAAACAACAGCTAGAGAAATGTTAGCTAAATCTCCAGAAAAAATGATGATGTTAGCAATAAAAGGAATGCTTCCAAAAAATAGCTTAGGAAGACAAATGTTAAAAAAAGTAAGAGTTTATGCTGGTAACGAACATGAAAACATTGCTCAAAAACCAGAAGTATGGAATTTCTAATTAATAATATTAAGGGAGGAAAATTAAAATGGCTGATACAAAAACAGTATTCTATGGTACAGGTAGAAGAAAAAGATCAATAGCTAGAGTTAGATTAGTAGAAGGAAATGGAACAATTACAGTTAATGGTAAAGACTTAAATGATTATTTTGGTGCAGAAACATTAAAATATATCGTAAGACAACCATTATCAGTAACAGAAACATCTTCAAAATATGATGTTATATGTACAGTAAAAGGTGGAGGTTTCACAGGTCAAGCTGGAGCTATCCGTCATGGAATTTCAAGAGCTTTATTAGAAGCTAATTCAGATGAATTTAGACCAACTTTAAAATCAAACGGATTCTTAACAAGAGATTCTCGTATGAAAGAAAGAAAGAAATATGGTCTTAAAAAAGCAAGAAAAGCTCCTCAATTCTCAAAGAGATAATAAAAAAGCTTTATGCTTTAAACAAAAAAATATTAAAAAAGAAACTCTGTTTTCCATTGGAAATACAGAGTTTCTTTTATTTTATATAGCTCTATTAAAACTAGTAAAATCTATAAAATTTCAATTGCTCATATACACTTCTTATTTATTTCTTAATAATTATTTATTAAATATGAATACAAATCAAAACAATCAAGTGTTTCTGGTAATTCATAATTTTCTCCATATGTATCAACTTTAATACTATTTATAATTATATCTTCTGTTGGTTTATCATCATCATTAGTTGATGCATTTTCTATTTTGTGAACTATATCCATACCTTCTTTAACTTTTCCAAAAGAAGTATATAATCCATCTAAAGAAGGAGTAGTTTTTGTTACAATAAAAAATTGTGAACCTGCTGAGTTATAACCTTCTTCTGTTTTTCCATAAGCACTATAATCGGATCTAGCCATTGATATAACTCCTTCTGTATGCTTTAAAGAATTATCATAACCATTTGCTTTAAATTCTCCTTTTATAGCATACTCCTTATCTTGTTCTTTTGAAATACTACTATCTAAATCACTTAAATAAGGACTTCCTGTACCATCTCCCTTTTTATCTCCACCTTGTATAATAAAATCTTTGATAACTCTATGAAAAGTTAGACCATCATAAAATCCATTATTTGCAAGAGTTATAAAGTTATTTACTGTATTAGGCGCAATATCTGGATATAATTCTACTTTTATTGTTCCGTAATTCTTAACATCAATAGTTGCAATAGGATTTTTAGATATTTTATTATCCGCAGTTACATTATCAGTTGTTGCATTTGTATCATTTGAATTTAAGTTTTGGCTATTTTCATTCTTATTGCTATTATTATCAATAATTGCAACATTGTCTGTTTTTACATTTGATTCTTTTACAGTTGTTTTACTCTTTTTATTTAAAACAATAACAAGAATAACAATTATTGCAATCAATATTGCTACTACTATTCCAAAAATTGCAAATATTAATTTGTTATTTTTCTTATTTTCCATTTTTTCACCTCTTTTCTTTTTTTCTTATTCTATGACAAAATGTAATAAATTACAACAAATTAAGATTAATTTACTTTACACATATGCTAACTAACTATAGGAGTCTTTTTCCTCATTCCTTCAATATAAGTTACCACACACACCTTATTTTGTCTATTTAATAAAAGCTAATAAAAAAATTATTTCTACCAAATCATTCTTTTGATTTGCTAAATATTTGACCTTATTTACAATCCCTCATTATTTCAATATTATAAAATTACTATTTCAATATTATAAAAAGGAATGAAAATGATGAATAATAACTCAAAAGCAATTATATTAGATATGGATGAAACCCTAGAGCATGGAATATTACTAAGTAAATACGGTATTAGTAAAAATCTTACAATGATTTTACGACCCAACTTAGATAAATTGATATATAAATTAAAAGAAGCTAAACAATATGATATTGATATTATATTGTGTACAACTGCACATGATTGCTGGGTAGAAAGGTTCTTTAAATTAAAACCAGAATTTAAACTTATATTTGATAAAATATACACATGTGATAACGAGCATGAATGGAAAGACTTTAGTAAAACAGTTTATCCTATAGAATATTCAGCTATGCATCAAAATATTAATTTAGAACAATTAAAACCTATAACTACGTTTGGCTATGATTCTTTATTGTATATAGATGATAATAAAATAGATAGCTTAAGATTAAAAATGCTATTTGAATTTGGAGAAAATAAACTACACAAAGATATAACACACTTTACAGCATTTGGATTTTATGGCGGTCATATTGATTATTCTGACATGTTAATTTATAAAAAACTTTCAAATAATAGCTTAGAATTTTCAAAACTTTTAAAAGAGTACTTACATTTAGAAAGAAATAATATTGGTTGTGCTATGATGTGCAAAACAATTGATAGTTTCATAAATAAAGAATTTAAAACAGGATTAACCTTAGCAGATGAAGATTTTTTTACTGAATATGATGCATTTAATAAAAAAATAATTTTATTACAAAAAGAATTAGAAAAATTTAGTAATAACTTAAATGAAACGCTAGAGATTGATACAATCTCTCCTTCTATTGATGAATTAAAAATATTTTTAAATACAGATAAAAAATATCCATATGAAGGTATTTTATCTTAATTCTTTTCAATTTTTTTATTAATTTAGTTGTCATTTAATTATCTACAATTTCATACAAAATAACTTTATATACATGATTTATAAATTAATTTTTGTAATTATAAAATAACAGAATTTATTTCAAAAAAGAAACATACTTAAAAAGTATGTTTCTTTTTTTATTTTATATATTTTTCAACATTGCTTTTATTTAAATCAATTTCGATTGCTTGCTCTTTAATAGATTCTGTTCTACTTTTAAATGCTCCATATGATACTGACTGTCCATTTAATACTGGTACTTCTGCTGAATATCCATATTCTGTAAATCCTTTTTCATCAATTAAATTAAGTGAAATATCATCATCTGAATCTCCTTCATCTAAATATTTTTTTAGATTTCCAAGTACTAGTATATTAGCTTCTGTATCTACAGAAATACTTTTGTGCTTATTTGATACAGTCTTTTTCTTTACCTCTACTCCATCATTACCGCAAAAAACTAAAGCAACTGTATGATTTCCATTTAAGTTAGAATCAATTACATATGCTGGACTATCATTTATATTGCTAATTCTTATAAATTTATTTTGTGCATTACTTGATGATGATATATTATTATTTATCCAATTTTCATCTGACAAACATTTTGCAATTGCATTATTTGATATAATTTCGTATTCACCTAAATCTCCACTAACTTCATCATTATCACTACTAATTTCGTTATTTTTGCTACTAGTATTGTTTGTACTATCATTACCATTTTCCTCATTAAAATCTTTCAATGATTCAACTTTTTCCAACCTATTTTCTAATTCTGCAGTTTTATTTTTTTCCTTTTGCAATGAATCCCATAAGAACCATCCTCCTACTCCGATAGCTGCAATTATTAAAATAATTAAGATTGCCCAAATAACTTTTTTCATATTATTTCCTCCTCATATGTTAATGCAGTTTTATTATATTAATAAATTGTTATATTTGCAAGACTTTTTCAACTTTTATTTTTTTATATTTTAGATATTACTCTCAACCAATTTTCTCCCATAATTTTATTAATTTGTTCTTCTAAATATCCCGACTTTCTTAATTCATTTATTAAAATTGGCATATCCTTTATTCCTTTTATATCACTTAATCTATGCTCTTCATCCACTCCATCAAAATCCGTTCCTAATCCAATGTAATCAATACCAACTAAATTTGTTATATGTTTTATGTGTCTTATAATATCTGTTACATTTGCTTTTCCTTCTTTTTTTAGAAATGAACTGCATAAACATATTCCTATTATTCCATTTCTTTTTGCAATTGCTTTTATTTGTTCATCTGTTAAATTTCGTGGATGATTACATATACTGTAACAATTTGAGTGTGTTGCTACTATTGTTCCTGTTGTATTTTTTATAGTATCCCAAAAAGTTTGCTCTGATGAGTGTGATATATCTATTATTATATTTTTTTGCTCTAGTCTTTTTACATATTCTTTTCCTAATTCTGTTAGTCCTACTGTGTTTTTTGTAAGAGCTCCTGTTCCTAATAAATTGTCTTCATTCCAATTTATTGACATTAGTCTTACTCCTTTTTTATATAATTTATCTATGTTGTTTAAATCAGATTCTATTGCTTTTCCGTTTTCTATTGTTAAAACAATTCCTATTTTCTTTTGTTTTATTACATATTGAATATCCTTTTTGTTTTTTATAACTACTGTATTTTCCATATTTTTTAAATAATAATCTATTATGTTATTTGCTCTTTCAAATCCATTTTCAAATTCTGGATTTATAAATGCTGCTGACATTTGTATTACTGGTGCTAATTGTTTTGCATCTATTGTGTTAAAACAATATTGTATGTTACTTATTTTATTATTATTATCTAATGTTTCTGATAATGTATCACAGTGTCCATCTATATACATATGATATATATCCTCCTTAATATTTAATTTAAATTTTAAGTGTTTTTTAATAAAAAAATAAGAAAACATAAAAGTAATTTTTAACTTTCTCACTTTTTTATTTTAATAAATATAAGTTAGTAAGTTTTTACTTTTTATTTTCTTATTTCAATTTTTAGTTTATATTATTTTCATTTTCGCTTTTTAATTTAAATAATTTTGTTACTTTCATCCACAATCTTTTAAATACACTTATGTGCTCTTCTTCATCAATTTCTGACAATTGAATATAATCTACATCATTATTTTTTTGTGTAATTAATTGAGTATTTTCACATTGATTTTGAACAACGTCTTCATTAGCAAATTCTATATTTTCTAAAGAATTTGAATCTTCTCCTTGCTGCTCTATTTTATTTTCCATTTTACTATAGCTATTTTCCGTTTCATCAGCATATTTTATTTCATCACATTGTTCGTCTTCATTTGCATACTTAATTATATTGTTAACTTCACTTTGACTTTTAGATTGAATACCGCTGTCAATTTCTTTTTGTTCAACACATTGTGCTTCATTAACAATTTGATTTTGCATAGTTGATTGAATTTGATTACTTTCTTCATTTTGTTCTATTGTTTGAGCTACATTATCTATTTTACTTTGTTCCACTATTTCAATTACGTTATCGTTTTCGTTTTGATTATTTTCTTGAGCTATATCATTTATTTCGTTTTGTTTTATTGTTTGAATAACATCATTATTATTTTCATTTTGCTCTATTTTTTTATTTAGTATCTTATCTATAATTTGGTCTGTTTCTATTATATTATCATTTATGAGATTTTGCATTGCTTCATCTGTTAGTTGATTTGTAATTTCGCTATTATCAATTATTTTTGTGTTTTCTTTTATTGTTGCAAAATCTATTATTTTATCATCTTTTACTTCATTGTTTTCTTGTTTTGGCTGTTCAGAAATTATAGTTGTTTGTTGTTTTTCGTTTAAATCTTGTTTTACTTCATCTATTATCTTATCTATTTTTTGATAATCAATATTTACCTCTTTTATTTTTTCTTTATTATCTTGTATATTAAAATAATATGTTTTTTCTTCATTGTTTTTATTTTGTTTTTCTATGAAATGATTTTTATTTTTTTCTATTTTTTCCTTTGCACAGTCAAATTGCTTTAAAATTTTTATTGTATTTTTATCATAATTTGATTTGTCTAATATGTGATCTATGTTACTCATTATTGCAGTATCAATATTTTGTTTTATAATATTTTTTTCTTCGTTACTCATATTTGCTTCTTCATATGCGTCATATATCCATGATAACAACTTATTTGTTTCATTATCTACAGCTGTTTCTCTGTTTAGCATATCTACTAAACTATTATTGCAGGCTTTTAAAATTTCTGCTTTTGATATTTCTGGAATCTTATCTAGTTCATGCAATATTTTTGAATATGTTGTTGTTATATCATATTCACCTTTTTGAAAAAAAATTGGTAAATTTTCTTTTATTTTTACTATTCCATTGCTCTTTGTTTTCAAAATTGAAATTAAAGATGCTCTATCATATGTACACAATTTTTTTATTATAAGGTCTAACATATTATACATTAAATTATATGTATCAGTATCATTTAAAAATCGCTCTAGCTCTCTTGTTGTTATTATGCTTGTATTTTCAAATATAGTTGTGTAATTTTCAATAAAAAATTTTTTTATTGCTTCATTTTTGTCAAAAATATCCTTCCACATACTCATTGAAATACATTTTATATTTTCTTTCACAATGTCTTCATTTCCATTTTGAGCTAAACGCACTATTATTTCATTTACCAAATTATAATTTGATGCACTGCTTAAACATATATATTGAAAATCCTTTTTTATATCTAATTCTTTACTATTTAATATATCTTCGGCATATTTATTTTTTTCTAATATATTTGATATATATTGAATTCTTTTCATATAATCATCAAAATTCATATGTTTATCCCCCAAACTTTTTTCTTGTGTATTTTTATTATTTGCTATTATTTTATATTATAAAAATATTATTTTCAACATATTTTTGCAAAATTATTGCATTTCTTTCATAATCGTGCTAAAATCTTTTTATAATATTTGTTTAAGAGCTAAGTATTAAATTAAGTTTTATTAGAGAGACTATGGTTGGTGAAAATAGTTTAAAACAATTTAAGAAATCTACTCTTTCATACATTTAATGAAAATTAAACCGATTTATGCTAGGTTATAAGCATACTTGAGATATACTTTTTTAAGTATTAATTAAGGTGGCACCGCGAAGAATTATCGCCCTTATGTTTTTGCATAAGGGCGTTTTTGTTTTTAATAACACCGTTTGTTATAATTTTTTACGTGTTAACCAGCTAAATTCGTTTTAAAGGAGGAATTTTTATGAAGAAACAAAATGAAGTTTGTATTGGTAAAATTTACAGACACTTTAAAGGTAACTATTATTTTGTAGAAAATATTGCATATGATAGTGAAACAATGGAAAGAATGGTTGTATATAAACCTATTTATGAAAGAACAGACGGCAAAAAAATATGGATAAGACCAGAAAGTATGTTTTTATCCGAAATTCCTACTGACAGACCAGATAACATTACTGGTCAAAAATACAGATTTCAATTGTGTGAAGATTTATCTCACAATTTTATGAAATAGATAAATTTTATAGCTAATACATATACTTTATTAGCACGAAAGGAGAAAATTATGATAGATATTAAATTTTTAAGAGAAAACCCTGATATTGTAAAGGAAAATATCAAAAAGAAATTTCAAAATCATAAATTACATTTAGTTGATGAAGTAATTGATTTTGATAGTAAAAAAAGAGCTGTTAATTTAAAAGGAGATGAACTTCGTAGCAAACGTAATTCATTAAGCTCTGAAATTGGTAATTTAATGAGAAATGGAAAAAAAGATGATGCTGAAGCTATAAAAGCTGAAGTTCAACAAATTAACAGTGAACTTGCTGAAAATGAAAAATTAGAAGCTGAATATGCTGAAGAAATAAAATCTAGAATGATGAAAATTCCAAATATTATAGCTGATTCAGTTCCAATTGGTGAAGATGACAGTAAAAATGTTGAAATTCAAAAATATGGTGATCCGGTTGTTCCAGAATATGAAATTCCTTATCATGCAGATATAATGGAATCATTGTGTGGGCTTGATTTAGATTCTGCTCGTAGAGTTGCTGGTAATGGTTTTTATTATTTAGTTGGTGACATAGCAAGACTTCATTCTGCTGTATTATCTTATGCAAGAGATTTTATGATAAATAAAGGTTTTACTTATTGTATACCACCTTACATGATTCGTAGTGATGTTGTTGATGGTGTTATGAGTTTTGAAGAAATGGATGCTATGATGTATAAAATTGAAGGTGAAGATTTATATTTAATTGGTACTTCTGAACATTCTATGATTGGAAAATTTAAAGGACAATTATTAAAAAAATCTGAAATGCCTTATACTATGACTTCTTATTCTCCATGTTTTAGAAAAGAAAAAGGTGCCCATGGTATTGAAGAGCGTGGTGTTTACAGAATTCATCAATTTGAAAAACAAGAAATGATTGTTGTTTGTGAACCTGAAGAAAGTTGGGATTGGTATGATAAAATGTGGTCATATACAGTTGAATTATTTAGAAGCATGGATATTCCTGTTCGTACACTTGAATGTTGCTCTGGAGATTTAGCTGATTTAAAAGCTAAAAGTTGCGATGTTGAAGCTTGGAGTCCAAGACAACAAAAATATTTTGAAGTTGGAAGTTGCTCTAATTTAACAGATGCACAAGCTCGCAGACTTGGAATTCGTATTAAAGGTGAAAAAGGAAATTATTATGCTCATACTTTAAATAATACTGTTGTTGCTCCACCTCGTATGTTAATTGCTTTATTAGAAAACAATTACAATGAAGATGGTAGTGTAACAATTCCAGAAGTTCTTCGTCCATATATGGGTGGAACAGAAAAATTAGTTCCAAAGAAATAAACTTTAATTTACTTAGGCAAAATTGTACAAATTTTATACTTTTTTGCCTTTGTTTTATAATATGCAATAAATTTTTATATTAAATATAAAGTCATATTGTAAATATTTTGATTTGCAAATTTTATAATATATTTTAAATTATACCAATAAAAAGAAAGGAGTGATTTTTTTGATAGTAAAAAATCCCAAATTTGAAATTTCTGCTGTTAGTCCAAAACAATACCCTACTAATGGTCTTCCAGAAATAGTTTTAGTTGGTAAATCTAATGTTGGTAAATCTTCTTTTATCAATACTATGATTAATAGAAAAAAATTAGCTAGAACTAGTAGTGAACCTGGAAAAACAAGACAAATAAATTTTTATAATATAGATGATAAATTTTACTTTGTAGATTTACCTGGATATGGTTATAGCAAAATGTCAAAGGTTGAACAAGCACGAGTTAACAGTTTTATTGATGAGTATTTACATATTAGAAAAAATATTTCATTAATTATTCTTTTAATAGATATTCGTCACGAACCAGGTGCAAATGACAAAATGATGTATGATTATATTATAAGATCTGGTTTGCCTTTTATTGTTATTACTAGCAAAGCAGACAAAATTGCAGTTACTAAAGTAAATTCGGCTGTGGATAGTATTCAGTCTATTTTAAATCCTATTAAAGACTTTACTTTTTTACCTTTTTCAGCAGAAAGAAAAATTTATACAGATGATGTATGGAAAATTTTAGATGACATCGTAGGTATTGAACAATAATATAAATAGTAGTATAATATATTAGTAATGTGAAATTTATTTTGATTTCATTTGTAATTTGTTTATGATTGGAGAAAATATGAAAAATAATACAATTGCAACATATGAATTTAATAGTATAATTTCAGATATTACTAGTAATGATGCTGTAAAAGAAATGAAAAAATACAATCAGCATTATGATTGTAGCTGTTATTCACATTGTTTAGATGTTGCCTATATTAGTTATTTAATATGTAAAAAATTAAAGTTAGATTATCGCTCTGCTGCAAGAGCTGGTATGCTTCACGACTTTTTCTTATATGATTGGCGTGTACGACAACCTGGTAGAAAAGGATTTCACGCATTTAGACATCCATACATAGCTTACAAAAGAGCATCTAATTTATTTGATTTGAATAAAAAAGAAAAAGATATAATAATAAAGCATATGTGGCCATTAACTATTATTCCACCACGTTATATTGAATCTTTTATAATAACTTTAGTTGATAAATATTGCGCTTTAAAAGAATCTTACAATTATTATTCAGGTAAGGTCGTTTCTAAAAAATTTTTACGATATGCTTCGTTTTTATTATTAGCTTTTATTATTCACATACCTTAAAATGGACAGTAACTTGTCCATTTTTATTTTTTTATTATATTACTTTTCATTATATATAAATCATTAATTATTTTTATTATGACAAAAAAAGAAGTACCTTAAGTACTTCCTTTTTATATATTATTCTTCTGTTGAAGCTTCTGCTTCATTTCCAGATTCAGCTTGTACAGCTTCATATTCTTTAAATATAGCATCTTGTATTTTTTGTCTTGTTTCTTGGTTGATTGGGTGAGCTATATCTTTATGTTCACCATTAGCTTTTTCTCTGCTAGGCATAGCAATAAATAGACCCTTTGGGCTATCAATAATTTTAATTCCATGAACAACGAATTCGTTATCGAATGTTACTGAAGCAACTGCCTTCATTTTGCTCTCTGAATTTAAAGTTTTGTTTAAACGTACATTTGTAATTTGCATTTGAGCACCGCCTTCCAATGTTAAATATTTTTTTGTACATAATGTTATTATATCTATGTACAATTATATTATTCTCCAAAAACATTTTTTTTCCTTCTTTTTTTTACATATTTTTAAAATTTTTTTTATTTTATAGAGGCTCAGTCTATTTTCTCTATCAATGAGGGATGGTTGTCAATGTGTCAATGGGGACGGTTCTTTTTGACAACTTTAGGCATACATTTTGGATGTAGCTTTAAAGTTGTCAAAAAGAACCGTCCCCATTGACACCCATTGGCACAATCATTTTATGTTCTAAGCAGACTAAACCATTTTTTTATAAGCAAAGCACTCATATTCATAAAATTATTTTTTCCAATATTTCTATCACTCACAATATCGACTTTGCCAACTAATTCGGTATCTAAATAATAGCAAATTTCACCTATTTTTTGTCCCTTGCTTATTGGAGCTGTTAATGTGTCAGGAATATTCACTTGTTGTGATATTCTTGATTCTTGATCTTTTGATACAAGACAACATTTATCTTCAGAAAAGACAGCATTTACAGTATTTTCTACTCCTTTTTCAACAGAAACAGTTTTTACAATATCATTTGCCTTTGCAAGTTCAGAAGAGGAATAGTTATTGAAACCATAGTCAAGTAAAGCTTTCGCTTCTGAAAATCTTAAAGCTGTTGTTGGAGCTTTCATTATTACTGCAATCAAATTTAAATTGTTACGAGTTGCACTTGCAGATAAATTATATAAAGCAAGACTTGTAGAGCCAGTTTTTAATCCTGTACATCCTTCATAATTTCGTACTAATTTATTAGTATTAACAAGTTCAGATTTTCCATCACGAATACTATCCATCCAAATTGTAGTATATTTTGTAATATTAGGATGTTTAGTTAACAGTTCTCTGGACATTACCGAAATATCGTAAGCGCTTGTTACATGACCATCTTCATCAATACCATGACAATTTTTAAAATGCGTATCATTCATTCCAAGCTCTTTGGCTCTTTCGTTCATTTTAGCAACGAAAGCATCTGTGCTTCCACATAAATATTCTGCCATTGCAACAGTACAATCATTAGCAGAAACAACACACATGCATTTAATCATTTCATTAACTGTTAAAGTTTCAGAAGGTGTAAGCCATATTTGAGATCCACCCATAGAGCTTGCATTTTCACTACAAGGAACTTTATCTTCTAAAGAAATTTGACCAGAATCTAATGCTTCCATAATTAATAGAATAGACATAACTTTAGTAACACTTGCTGGACGAAGTTGCTCGTGGCTGTTATGTTCATATAATACCTGACCAGAGTTTTGGTCAATTAAAATTGCTGCACCAGATTGTAAGTTAAGAGCGTTATTTGGTGTAATTGGCTCAGAAGTACTAGTAGAAGTTTCAAGCGAATCTGGTGTTGTAGACCATTTGTACGTATCTGCACTAAATACTATAATATTATAATTAAATAAGACACTTAAACCTATAAACAAATATAATGTTTTTAGTGTGAACTTTTTTATATACATTTAATGTTACCTCCAATAAAAAAAATTCATCTTTAATAAAATATATTAAAAAATGTTTTAAAAATGTCTAAAAAATTATTTTACAGAAACAATTTTTATGCTTACTTTTTTGTTATCTGTGCTAGCATAAATTTTTATTGTATTAGAAGTATTATTAACAAATTTTAAATCTTTACTACCATAAGAAACTGCAGCATCTTTTCCTTCAGGAACATA
>OGLT01001321.1_pt1 | contig 13446 bp, 17 predicted proteins | sample 1572911 | NCBI WGS metagenome assembly OGLT01 (sample SAMEA2582014, study PRJEB24529) | metagenome | biome: Human gut stool | place: China | collected 2011 | reverse complement strand
GATTTGAATCTATGCCCAATTAACAACCGTCAGGGAATTGTAATTGATGGTGAAGGTTCAAAGGTTATTTGCAAAGACTAATTTGAAAATTCCAATAAGTTGGGTAGATAACCAGTTGAAATTATCTACCTTTTATTATATAATCGTAACAAGAATTAGTAATTTGTATAAGAAATTATATTAGTAAATGAAATAAATTTAATAAAAAATTAATTGTTTTTGTATATATATATGTTATAATATGCTAAAGGAGAATTTATAAATGAGAGGTTGTAATAAAAAGAAAAAAGCAAAGTATATAGTAATAGTTTTTTTTGCAATAATAATACTTGGAAGATTTTTTATACCTTGGGCGATTGAACCAGAAAATTTTAGAGATACAAAAAATAAAATAAATAGTTTTATAAACAGATATACTATACCAGATTCATATAATGCAAAATCATTGATAGCGGTTGATCTTTCAAATAATAACGATTTTGTTTCTAAAAGAGCAAATGAACAACAAACTCCTGCAAGTTTAGCTAAATTATTTGTTATTGACTATGCAACAACACTCGTTGATTTAGATGATGTAGTTTTGGCAAAAAATGAAGCAATTTCATTAACAAAACAAGGTTCATCTGTTGCAAACATTAAAGAAAAGAAATATTATGTTAAAAATTTATTTGCTGCAATGTTAGTACCATCAGGGAATGATGCAGCCTATGTATTAGCTGATTATTGTGGAGGCATTATATCTCCTAAAGCTACTACTAGCAAAGAGCGAATAGAAGTCTTTATGAAAAACTTGAATGAATATTTAAAACAAAATGATTATAAGGATACTATTTTATATGATCCAAGTGGATTTGATACAGAAGCCCATACAACTGTATTAGACTTAGAAGAAGTTGTAATGGATTTATTAAAGAATGAATGGTTTAAGGATATAGTTTCTCAAACTTCATATACAGCAACTTTACCAGATGGTAGCATGCAGACTTGGAAAAATACAAATACATTCCTTGATCCTACATCAGAATATTATAACAAAAATGTAATTGGTGTAAAAACAGGTTCTTTATCTGATGATTTTAATTTAGTAGTATTATATAAAAAGCATGGAAAAGAATTTTTGATATGTAGTTTAGGTTCACAATCTAATTATTCACGATATGATGATGTTAATTATGTTTTAAAAACAATAGATGAATCAGATTATTTGAAAAAGTAAGTTAAAATAAAGGAGATGATTATTATAGAAGTGATATATAGCATTTTATGTGCTGTTTTACCGTGTACTATTTACTTTACAGCAAGAAAAAGGAAAGGGTATCATTTATCAATTTTAGCAATGCTAATTTTCGTTTTATATCTTTGGAAAGTATATGATTTAACTGGTGCAGGAGGTTTAACAAATATATTTTATGCACCAAAAGGTGGAGATAATACATCAATTATTCAAGCTAATATTAATCTCATCCCTTTTAACATCATAGAGAAAACTTTTTACTTAAATATTTTAATGCTTGTTCCTTTTGGATTTTTAGTTCCTTTTATTTGGAAGAACTATCGTAAATTTTATAAAACATTATTTTTAGGGGCAGGTTTTTCATTAATGATAGAAATATCTCAATTAATCACGAACCGTACAACTGATGTCAATGATTTAATTGCTAATACAATGGGTGCATTAATCGGATATATTATTTGGCAAATAGTTTCATTATGTTTTGGAGAGCATTTAAAAAAGCCTGTAAAAGGTAAGAGTGATGTAATATGGTATATACTTTTAAGCTTTTTGGGTATGTTTTTCTTATATTATCCTTTTTGGTTTGCTTGGAATATTGAACCGCTTATTTTTCAATAAAATAAATTTTCAAAACATATAAATTACAATTTTGAAAGAACAAAAGTGAAAGCAAGAATAATTAATAGCATTTCATAACCAATAGCATATTATAATAATACAAGGAGGAATGAGAAAATGTATCCAGATTATTATAATATGTATAATCCATATTATGGAGGCTATGAGCCTAACTATAGAAGTAGTGAGCTACCACAATTTAATAGTGGCGAGATTATTACATTAAATCAAGCAATTGCTCTAATTAAGCAATCTGTTGGAGATGAAAAAGAAGATGAAATGTTTTATGACATTTTAATTGAGCAAGCACCTACAGATAAAGAAAAAAATATTATAAAAAGTATTAGAAATGATGAAAGAAAACATAATCAGATATTAAGAGAATTATATTATGAATTTACAGGACAGATTTTACCACAAGATACATTATCAAATAATGAAAAAAATAATATTGATTATAAATCAAATTTAGAAAAAGCTTTATTTGGCGAATTAGATGCAGTTGCTAAATATAGAAAAATTTTAGGAACAATGCCAAGTGGAAATAGTTATACACTACTTATGTCTATTATGACAGATGAGTTAAGACATGCAAGTAAATATAATTTTTTAATACAAAATGCAAAATAAGATAAATTATCTCTATATAAATGAAATTATTTGACACCATTTTTAAGGTAAATACATACCATAAAAAGAGGTGTTATTTTTATGAAAAAATTATTATTTATAACATGGAGTATTTCCTATGGATATGGAACAGAAAAATCTTTAGCAGATATACTAAATAGAATGGACAAGAGCAAATATTCAATTGATGTATTACCATTATTTAAAAATTCTCAATATAGTATCTTAAATAGTGATATAAAGGTTTTAAAACCATTAATAGACTATACAAAAGAAAATCGTGATGAGAAAAAGGATATGGACTACTATTATGAGATACTAGCAAATCCATTAAAGTTTAATAAACTCTTAAAAGATAGATATGACTGTGTTATTGCTTGTAACCATAATGCACCATCCTATTTTGCATCTTATATGAATAATACACCAAAAGTAGTATGGATTCGTGGAGATATGAGTGAATTAAATTACAACAATTTTGGACTTACTACAGTTGAATATTCAAGCATCAAACAAGAATATAATATGCAAAAAAATGTACTAAAAACTTTTGACAATATAGTCGTTATATCAGAAGTGGTAAAAAGAGCTTTAAAGGAACAGTTTGAGATAACAGAAAATATATATGAAATACCAAATTCTGTAGATATAGAAAAGATAAAAGAGCTAAGTAATGAAAGCATAAGATTACCAAGAGGTCATCTATTTACTACACTCGGAAGATTAGACAACAATAAAAATCAAATTCTTCTATTAAAAGCAGCGAAAGTGCTAAAGAGATACAGAGATGATTTTAAAATTTATTTATTGGGAGATGGAGAAGATAGAAAAAAACTAGAATCTTATATAGAGGAAAATGATTTAGCAGAGAATGTACAAATATTAGGATTTAAAGAAAACCCTTACCCTTATATAAAAAATAGTGTAGCAACAGTATTGACCTCTTTTAGTGAAGGCTTTAGTTTAGCATTAGCTGAAAGTGCCATATTAGACACACAAATTATTTCAACAGATGTTGGAATTGCAAAAGAATTGATCAAAAAATATGACTGTGGAACACTTATAGGTTATGATGAAAAAGAATTAGCAGGTGTGCTATTAGAATATATGGAACAAAATGATAATAGCAAAGAGAAAAAACATTTTGATATTGGAAATGAATTTAACATTGAAACGGAATTAGAAAAGACAATACAAGTAATTGATGATACTATAGAAAAGGCAGAAGGAAAAACAAAAATGAAGAAATTGCCTTATCCAGTAGAGAAAATTGATTATTACGATTTAGAAAAATATAAAATAAAAGAAAATTTGCTTTATATCTTAGAAGTAAAAAAAGATAATGTTAAATATGAATATTTAATTAATCGAAAAATAGATAATGATAAATTAATTGTATTTAATAATGGAGCAATAGCAGGTGGAAATGTAAAAGTTCCAGTATTTCAAAGACATAGTTGGGCAAGCATGCTTAAAACATCATCCGTATTTTGTATGGATCCCACACTATATGTAAATGATTTGTCTGTTGGTTGGGGTGTAGGAAAAAATGAAGATTACTATTTAGAAAATAGTAGTTTGATTTTAAAAACTATTATTCAAAAAATGAATATAAAATTAGAAGATACTGTAATATATGGGACTTCTGCTGGTGGATTTTTATCAATCATTATGGGAATCTATCTAAAAGGAGCGAAAGTCGTTGCAGATAATACACAATTAGATGTATCAAATTGGGCTTTTATTAGTGCAGTAGATTATGTTATGGAATATTGCTTCGATAATATAGGTACAGCATTAAAATATCCAGAAAGATTTAATGTTGTAGAAGCATTTATAAAATACAATTATGTTCCTAAAATCTATCTTCATGTGAACCTATGCTCTAAAGTAGACAATTCAATGCAGTTAGCTCCATTTTTAGAGAAAATTGAAACAATGAAAAATGTTACAGAATATAACAATATTGAAGTTATTTTGCATTATGAAGAGAAAAAAGGGCATGATGGATTAAGTCAAGAGGAAGCAATAAAATTTTTATATGAAGTATTAGACAAGTAAAACAATAATTTAAAATTAGTCAGGTAATCTATTGAAAACTACCTGGCTTTTGTATTATAATCATCTCGACAACTTACAATTTGAAAGTGAGATGAAAATTATGAAAAAAAATTTTGTTTTAATACCAACAATTTTATTATTAATGTGGTTTTTTCTTGATATGATTGGTATATCTTTCAACAATACATATTTGGTATCTCGTTCATTTGGTGAAGATGGTGTATTTTTTATTATATATTTAGTATCGTTATTACTATATATATTTAAAGAGAAAATTGGAAAATATGTATTAACTATTTGGTTAAGTATATGGCTATTTATACAATGCTTGTTTCATTATGGATACCAATTAATTGGACAAACAACAGAATCTAAAATAAATTATTTTAGTGGAAGTATAAAAATATTTAATGTAAATGGTTATTTTCCTGATTTATATCATTTTCTTTTGCATATTTTAATATTAATAAGCTTATTTGCTTTGATAATATATATAATCAAAAATAAAAAATATAAAAATAATTAAATACTACAAATTATAATTTGGTGATTTTTTATAGAGAAAAATAAATTATTATAATTATGAAAAATACGAATAAAGACAGCTTTTTGCTGTCTTTTAATTATAACTTTCTATATATAAAGCTTTTGCGATATAAGGAGTTATCTCTTTGAATTTGTACCAACCTGAACTTTTATTATCATTTTTTCCACCATTAGGATTAGAAATATAAACCATGTCATTATTATCTGTTGCCAGTAAAGCCATATAATGTGAGCTCGTTGTCCAACGATTATCATGAGGCTGATTCCATACACAAACTAAAATAGGTCGGTTTGTTTTTAAATGCTCTTGCAATTTTTCTTTAGATAAATGAACACTATCATAGAAAAAATCTGTATTTTTAATATTAAATGTATTAGATAACTCTTTTGAAAGTATGTCATAATTTAATTTAGGATAATATTGTTGTCTAAGATCTTCTGGAGTATAATTTTTATTATATCCACTTAAAATAGTTGCAAGTGCAGTAATGCCACAGCCATTTTCTGCCATAGTACCACCCCAATATTGATTATTATTCCAAGAAGAATTAGCATTTTGTTTATATTCAATATAAGTTTTTTTATAATTTTCAATAGTAGTAAATGTAGTAAAATAACCATCTTTATTTTTTACTTTTTCTTGACCAATTCCAGAATAATTTTTATTTATATCTTGCTTTATTGTTTTATATTCCGAAGTATTAGTTATTTTAGAAACATATTTAATCTATAAGAGATATTATTAAACGAGATATTTCTAAAAAATATAAACATTCCCAAAATTATTATTAATAACATTAATATTTTTCTTTTCTTCATTTGACTTTCTCCTTTTTCTTTTAATATATTTCTAGTATAAAACTCAGAATAGAAATAAGTTTTAAGAAATAATTAAATAAATCTTAACATTTCCTTAAAAGCAATAAGAGTGTTGGAAATGTTAAAAAATTATGATAAAATATTGAAACAGAAATGAGGGAAAAAATGAATATTTTAGTATTAAACACATTGATGAAAAAGAAATTGCAGATTTGGTGGAAGTTTATCTGAAGAATGAAAACTATAATGTTTTTAAATTTTATAATTCTAAAGAAGCACTAAAATGTATCGAAAATCAAAAATTAGATTTTGCAATTTTAGATGTAATGATAAAAGAGGTAGATGGATTTGAAATATGTAAAATGATAAGAGATAAAGGACTAAACTTTCCAGTAATAATGCTAACTGCCAAAATCGAAGATAAAGATAAAATAGAAGGATTAACTTTAGGAGCAGATGACTATATTACAAAACCATTTAATCCATTGGAATTAATCGCAAGAGTAAAGTCCGCCTATAGAAGATATACAAAATATAACGAAAAAAATGAAGAAAATATTATCTATATAAATGGATTAGAAATAGATCAAGACAAACACATTTGTAAATTATACGATAAACAAATTGAATTAACACCTATGGAATTTGATATATTATTATATTTGGCACAAAAAAGAGGAAATGTAGTAAGTTCAGAAGAATTATTTGAAAAAGTATGGAAAGAAAAATATTTAGAAAATAATAATACAGTAATGGTACATATCAGAAGAATACGAGAAAAATTAAATGAAGATACAAAAAAACCAAAATTTATAAAAACAGTATGGGGAGTTGGATATAAAATTGAAAAATAAAGAATTGTTTAATGAAAAAATGAAATTGATAGGTAGTCTGATTCTTAGAATTATCCTTTACTACATTGTAGCAGTACTTTTTTACATTGTAGTTTTAGATAATCTTTTAGGAAACTTTTTAGGAAATACTTTATATAGGTTTAATTATAACTTATATGAGTGGTGTGTTTATAATAAAGAATCTATTTTTTTATTTTATATGATAATTATTCTAGTAATTGCTTTATATCGATTTTTTTCTAAAAAAGTTGATAATATAGAAAAATTATATAAATCATTTGATAACATTTTAAATGAAGAAACTCAAAACATAGAATTACCAAATGAGATGACAAGATTTTCAGAAAAATTAAATAAAATTAAATATGAGTATATTTTAAGTACAAAAAGAGCAAAAGAAGCTGAACAAAAGAAAAATGATTTAATTATGTATATGGCACATGACTTAAAAACACCGCTTACGTCAGTAATAGGATATTTATCGTTATTAAATGAAGAACAAGAAATATCAAAAAAATTACAAAATAAGTATATAAAAATAGCACTTGATAAAGCTTTAAGAGTTGAAGAACTTACTAATCAATTTTTTGAAATTACCAGATATAATTTGAATGATATACCTCTAAATAAAACAAATATTGATTTGGTAATGCTATTAGACCAATTAGTAGAAGAATTTTACCCAATGTTAGAAGAAAGAAATTTAAAGTTGAATATAACTAAACCTAATATTTTAATGTATAATGCCGATGGAGATAAATTGGCAAGAGCTTTTGGAAATTTGCTGAAAAATGCAATTAACTATAGCTATGAAAATACTACTATTACAATAAATATGATAGAAAATGAAGAAAATATTGAAATTACATTTAAAAATAAAGGAGCTACAATTCCTGAATATAAACTGGAAAGAATATTTGATAAATTTTATAGAGCAGATGAATCAAGACAAACAAATAATGGTGGAGCTGGATTAGGACTTGCTATTACAAAAGAAATAATAGAATTACATAATGGAAAAATTTATGCAAAAAGTAATGATGAATTTATAGAATTTCAAATTGAATTGAAAAAATAATATTATAAGGTGAAAAATAAATTACAATTTTTAGAGCAGATAGTTAGTTGATAATTATCTGCTTTTATGTTAGTATAATAAAAATTAGATAATAATTTTTTATGATTGGAGGAACATTATGTCAGAAAAAGATAAAATGTTAGCAGGAGAATTATATGATGCTAACTATAATAAAGAGCTAATAGAAGATTGATATAAAGCTAAAGATATTTGTTTTGAATATAATAATCTAAGGCCATCAGATTCTGAAGGTAAGGATAAAATAATAAAAAAATTATTTGCAAAAACAGGAAAGCAAATAATAGTTGAACAAAATTTTGGGTGTGATTATGGTTATAATATTTTTGTTGGAGAAAATTTTTATATGAATCACAATTGTATAATCTTAGATGGTGCAAAAGTAGAGTTGGGCGATAATGTATTTATAGCACCTAATTGTGGTTTTTATACAGCAGGACATCCTTTAGACTATAAAACCAGAAATAAAGGATTAGAATACGCAAAGCCAATCAAAGTAGGAAATAATGTATGGATAGGTGGAAATGTAATTGTGCTTCCAGGAGTAACTATTGGTGATAATGTTGTAATAGGTGCGGGAAGTATTTTAAATAAAGATATTCTATCAAATAGTGTAGCAGTTGGAAATCCATGTAAGGTTATAAAAGAAATAAAATAAGAATGGTAATTTGTATAGGAGATGATATACAATGTTATTAAAACAATCGAAGGCAAATCTAAAAAGATTTGTTTTTTTCTTTAAAAGTATTATAAAATAAATTTAGGAAAGTTTCAAATATAAATGTATAATCTAAAAAATGAAAGGCATAAAAAGAAAGCATAAAAGTAGAAAAGTTTTTAAAAGTAAGGTATAATCATATGGGTATTTGAAAAGTTGAAAAGCTACTTGAAAGAATAAGAGCTACTTTAAGAAGAGTGCAAATAATATAAAGAATCAGAATAATAGAAGAGGTAAAAGATGAAAGAAAAGTTAAAAAAATTTATTGTTAAAAATTTTAAATGGATTGTATTATTTATTTGTTTAATAGGATTTTTTGCATTAGCAGAAGATGTATTTAATAAAGAGATAATGAATGGAGATATAGTTGGATATAAATTAGTATCAACATTCTTAATATCAGATTTTGCAACACCAATAGCAAAATTTATTACTAATTTTGGAGGAGCAATAATCTTGATTGGATTGGCTTTTACTCTGTTTATTTTTATAAAAAATAAGAAAATAGGTGTATCAATAATTTCAAATTTGGCAATAATTACAGTATTAAATCAATTATTGAAAAGAATAGTACAAAGACCACGCCCAACGGAGTTTAGAATAGTAGAAGAATCAGGATACAGTTTCCCATCAGGACACTCTATGGTAAGTATGGCTTTTTATGGATATTTGATATATTTAATTTATAAATATGTAAAAAATAAATATTTAAAATGGATATCTATTATATTACTAAGCATACTAATATGCTCTATTGGAATAAGCAGAATTTATTTAGGTGTACATTATACAAGTGATGTTTTAGGTGGATTTTTTATATCTATATCATATTTAATTATATATATAAGTGCAGTTAATAAATTTTTTATAGAGCGATAAATTGAGGTTAATAAAATTATTAAAAAATAATAAAAAGGACTGATAGTTTAAAATAAATTTCAAAAAATGAATCACTGTATTTTGTACTGAACCCAAAAAATTGGACATTTTTTGATTAGGTATTAGGCAACTTGGGAATGAACTCTGTATTGTACAGGGCTCATTCCTTTTAATTTGCCCTTTATCCTTTTATTATTATAATAATCTATATATTCAATTATATCTTTTTCTAATTCTTCTATTGTTTTATATTCTTTCATATAAAATAATTCTGATTTTAATAAACCAAAGAAATTTTCTGCCAATGAATTATCTAAACAATTTCCTTTTCTCGACATACTTTGCCTAATGCCTTTTTCTTTTAACAAATGTTGATATTGTTTCATTTGATATTGCCATCCTTGATCTGAATGCAAAATCAAATTTGTATTATCTGGTATTTTATTAAATGCTTTTTCTAACATATCTGCAATTTGTGCAAATACTGGGTGTCTAGATAAATTAAAACTTATTACTTCTCCATTAAATAAATCTACTATTGGTGATAAATATAACTTTTCATTATGTACTTTAAATTCTGTAACATCTGTAACCCATTTTTCATTTGGCTTTTCTGCTTCAAATTCACGATTTAATAAATTATCACATATTTTTCCTACTTCACCTTTATATGATCTATATTTTTGTACTCTCACAAAACATTGTAATCTAAGTTCTTTCATAAGTCTTCTTACTGTTTTATGGTTAATACAAAAATCTCTATTATGCAGTTCTAAAGTTATTCTTCTATAGCCATATCTTCCTTTATTTTTATGATAAATAGCTGTTATTTCTTCTTTTATTTCTTTATATTTATCTGGTTCTTTCATTCTATTTAATTGATAACAAAATGTACTTCTTGTAACTTCTGCATATTTTAACAAAGCCTCTAATTTAAACTCATGCCTTAATTCATCTATAACAATTACTTTTTCGATTGTTTTGGCTTTATTCTTTCCTGAACTAAGGCTTGTAATTTTTTTAAGTATGCATTTTCCATTCTAAGTCTTTGATTCTCAGCAATTAAGTCTTCTTCAACCTCTTTAGATAATTTCTTTTTTCTTGGTTTAGAACTCATATTTTTATTTCTACCACGTCGCTCTTCATAAAGTGATTGTGGTCCTTCCTCATAATATATACGCTCCCATTTATTAACTACTTCATTATTACCTAAGTTAAAATGACATGCTGTTTCTTGTAAAGATAAATGGTTTGTATGCATATATTCTACCACTTTTTGTTTAAATTCTCCACTATATGAAGAAACTTTATTCTTAATTAATCCATTTACACCATTTTCTTTATACTTTTTAATCCATTTCTTTATGTTTGAAACTGGAATATTAAAATATTTTTCTGCATCATAACTACTATGATAATTTTCAATGCAATATTTAACGACTTCTAATTTTATTTCATTTGAATATTTAGACATAAAATGAACCCTCCTTATTAAACTTATTTTTGTCTAATAATTTGGGTTCACTTCATTTTAAGGTGATTCTTTTTTTGTAGAAAAATGCTTGAAAAACAAATTTTTATATAGAATTACGAGAAAAATATAAAATTTTTTAGAAAATTTGGAAATAATATATACAAATATTTGTTCTTGTTATATAATTAACTCCATAGTTCAAATATGAGGAAAAGGAGAAGTTTATATGGAGCGATTAATTTTATAAGAGCTAAATTTAATATAAAGGATGTGTTCTTATGGACAAGAAAAAAAATGAGATTATTTTATTTGAAAACCAAGGAGTAAAATTAGAGGTAAATGTGAAAGATGAAACTGTGTGGCTTAATTTAGAACAAATGTCTGAATTATTTGCAAGAGACAAATCTGTTATATCAAGACATATAAAAAATGCATTATCTGAAGAATTAAAAGATGAACAGGTTGTTGCAAAATTTGCAACAACCACTCAACATGGATTTATGGAAGGAAAAACACAAACGCATATGGTAGATTACTATAACCTTGATATGATTATTTCTATTGGATATCGTGTAAAATCAGCACAAGGTGTTGCATTCAGGAAATGGGCAAATAAGATTTTAAAAGATTATATGTTAAAAGGATATGCTATAAATCAAAGAAGATTGGATTACTTAGAAAAAACTGTAAAACTAATAGACATAGCCAATCGTATGGATGAAAGATTAGAAGCTGGAGATGCTAAAGAAATTTTAAAAGTAATTGGTGAATATTCAAAGGCATTAGATTTATTAGATGACTATGATCACAGAACTTTAAAGAAAATAAATGGAAATATAGATAATAGAAAAATAGAATATAAAGAATGTTTAAATATAATTAATAAATTAAGATTTAATGAAGAAAGTTCAATATTTGCAGTCGAAAGAGATAGGGGATTAGAAGCAATTATTGGAAATATTTATCAAAGTTTTGCACGGAGAAGACATTTATAAAAGCGTAGAAGAAAAAGGAGCAAATTTTTTATATTTGGTTGTAAAAAATCATGTGTTTGTAGATGGAAATAAAAGAATTGCAGCAACATTATTTATATATTTTTTAAATTATTATGATATTTTATATAAAAATGGTAAACAAGTAATTGATAATAACACATTAGCAGCATTAACATTATTAATTGCAGAGTCAAATCCTAAAGAAAAAGAAGTAATTATTGATTTAGTAATGAATTTTTTGAATAATGATTAAAAAATTATTAAAAACATTAAAAATATGAAGGGAGAATACACATGTTACACAAAATGAAATTAAATGAAAGTCCATTTGAAAGAATAAAAAATGGAACAAAAACAATAGAATTTAGATTATATGACGAAAAAAGACAACAAATAAAAATTGGAGACAAAATAGAGTTTTCAAAATTACCAGATTTACAAGAAAAATTAATAGTTGATGTTATCGATTTATACAGAGAAGATACATTTGAAAATTTATTTAGAAAATTATATTCTGATGAAGAAGAAATAATACAAAAAACAAAAACAATGCATACAATATATTCACCAGAAAAAGAGCAACAATATGGCATTTTAGGAATTAAAATAAAAATTAATGGAAAAATATGAATTACATTAAAAAAGGAATGTGAATTAAAATGAATAAAGAAGAAATAATAAAGTATTGTTTATCTTTAGAAAATACATATAAAGACAGTCCTTTTCCAGGTGATTTTGAATCAGTAACAATGAAACATACTAAAAATAAAAAATGGTTTGCATTAATTATGTATGTTAATGATAAATTATATCTTAATGTAAAAACAGATCCAAACTATTCTGATATATTAAGAAATACATACGATTATATAATACCAGCATATCACATGAATAAGGAGCACTGGAACACAATCATTATAGATGAAAAGGTAGACAAGTCATTAGTTAAAGAACTGATAGAGCAAAGTTATGAATTAACAAAATAAAAAATCTTGAAAACATTGATTATTATTGAAAAATATGATATATTAAAAATACACAAAGCAATAATATATGTAAAATGCATATAATATTACTGCTGATATAAACATCCAAAAAGTTGGTGAATCCAGCCAATAAATTGGAACTTAAAAAAGCGGTGAATCCAGCCATCAAATTGGAACTTAAAAAAGCGGTGTTTCCAGCCATTAAATTGGAACTTAAAAAAGGGGGATTAGAGGTAAAGCTCTAGTCCTTTTATATTTATATAAAAATATTAAGGAGGTAATTTTAGATGATTATAAATTTAAAAATTGTTAGAGTTAATTCAAATTATTGTGATTACTTAAGAAAATATGATAATAAAGTGGCCTATAATAAAAATGAAAAAGAGTTAAGACCATTTATAGGAATATTGTTTAAAATCGAAATGTGTGAATATTTTGCACCATTATCAAGTCCTAAACCTAAACACAAGAATATGAAAAATACTTTAGATTTTTTCAAAATAAAAAATGGTGAATTAGGTGCTGTAAATTTTAAT
>OGLT01001315.1_pt1 | contig 13490 bp, 11 predicted proteins | sample 1572911 | NCBI WGS metagenome assembly OGLT01 (sample SAMEA2582014, study PRJEB24529) | metagenome | biome: Human gut stool | place: China | collected 2011 | reverse complement strand
GCATTTAGACCACTTATCAATGATATGATTGATAAAAATTCTGATAGAGAACATTTTGCTGTTGTTTATGCTAGAGTCACATTTGATGTAATTATTTCCTTGGACATTCATCCATATGAAATATTAATTGGTGGACAGGGCATAAATTGGGCTTGCATAATGGAAATATCTGATGATTTAGAAATTGTTATGCCTGACAAAGATTTTTATGCTTTGCGTAATTCTCTAGAACTTCATTCGAATGGCATAGAGAAATTTGGGTCTTATATTTTCTTGAAATTCATTTCAGAACACGCTCCTAAATTTTGTTCCGGAAGACCTGTTCAACCCAAGGTTATGCAGCGTTGGTATCCAAATAAAATAAAGGCTATTGACCCTAAGCGACGCACAATATTTTTTCGATGGGTTGACCAGAATGTAAGAGGAAATAAAGCCCATAATTTTGAAAAAACGGAAACGTATTTTGGAAAAAACGTAGCTGATTATTGCCGAAAGCATAATATAACCTCACAATGGTTAACACCAGAGCAAGCGCAAGGTATGCATATCCAGGCTGTTAGATATCCATGGGAGTAATACCTAATTTGCGACCACAAATAGGGCAATAATTTATTGATACCTCTATAATCAATGGACAATTCTGAAACGTTGGGAAAAGCATTTTTCCTGCATTTTCTGAGCGTATTTCAAGGCATCCAGGATTTTTTTGAACATGTTGAATATATCCGATATCTTTCTCGCCTGTATCAATTAATTGTCCATAATTTTTGATTTTGGCAGAGAATCCTTCGTGTCTTTTTGTGTCATCTAGTGGTAATGTACCATTAAGGTTAGAACTGATTCGGCTCAAATTAAGTTCTGGATGAGATAGCCAAGCAATATCGCCATTTTGGGTAGTACAGTAAATGCATTTTGGGTTTGTCATAAACATTTCCTTTCTGCGGGTGATAAAGTCTATCACCCGCGAAAACTATTTTTAAATTAAATTTCGAAGCCATTCCATTAAATCTTCATCGTCCTTCCATTGAGGCATAGGCGTGGTATCTTTGATAGGATTGGCTTTTTCAAGAGCTTCTCTTTTGAGTGCAGTATCTGCTCGGGCATAAACTTCTGTTGTTGTTACACTTGTATGTCCGAGTAGATCACGAATATATACTAAATTTACGTTTGCCTGTAGCAGATGCATGGCTTTTGAATGCCTAATACAGTGTGGAGATAGCTTTTCGGGAATAAGGTCCGGTCTAACATTTCTTGCCATATCAGCATATTTCTCTAAAATATATCCAATACCAAAACGTGAAAGCTGTTGACCGCCTCTATTTTGAAATAGATATGTTTCATTACCTTGCTGATCAAGCTTGAAGTCTTTAATATACCGATTTAATATATCAGCAGTTCTGGTGAGAAGCGGAACTACTCTAGTTTTAGAACCCTTACCTGTAAGTCTGATAGTTGGTGGTGCACTAAAACGGATATGCACAAGTTGTATATCTGATATTTCTTGTACCCTTGCTGCAGTATCATACATCACACTTAATAATGCTAAATCACGACGTCCATATTTTGTATTAATATTCGGTTGTTCTAGCAATATTTTTATTCCTTCAACTGTTAAATATTTTATATCAGGCTCGGCTTGTTTCATCTGACGGATAGATAAATTGTCCTGACACTGCAATAGTTTATCAGGCATTGCAAATTGCAAATAAACAAAAAAGGATTTTAAGGCTCCCAATCTCTGATTGCATGTACTTGCTGTACATTTTCGCTCCTCCCTTAGCCATTGCATAAATTCTTCTATTATACTTGCGTTAATCATATTTAGTTCTATAGCACTAGGTTTTATTTTCTTTTGAGTGTCGAGAAAAATAAGTAGTAAACTGAAAGTATACCTGTAAGTCGATATCGTATTGGGACTTAAATTCCTTTGAACAGGCAAATACTCGGTAAAGTATTTTGTCAAATGATAAGCAAAATCTGGAGTTTTATTCTTCATACAAAGTACCTCCAACTTCCGGGAAAACATACCCTGTTAATTTGTCCATTCGATCTAATACATCAGGAAAAGCTTCAGCAGTCAGTTTTAAGTAATATTCTGTAGAAGCAATACCTGTATGTCCCACATATTTTGATAAAACAGGTAACATTACAGTAAGATCAATATCCTGTTTGGCCCATTCATTTAATTTATGACATATAAAAGTATGGCGTAAATCATGCACTCTGGGTCCAAGTTCTTTACCACAATAAGGTATTCCGGCTAACCAAAGCTGTTCTCGGAAATTTCTATCAATGTTACTTACAGAATATCCTGTTCCGTCTTTTTTAAAAAAGAAGGGGTAATCAGATCCATGATTTTTATGTACAAGACTAGCATATGTTCTGCATCGGTTTGTAAGACTGTTCACCATTGGCACAAGCCGTTCATTCCCATTTTTAGCATCATGGATATGTATAATACCTTTTTCCAAATCTACATCTTTTAGTGTCAGATTCAACAGTTCGGATATTCGAAATCCACAGCCATAAAGCATTCTATATAAGAGCGGAAAACTAAGATGTTTATAGGGAGAGCATGGAGAATACTTCATGTTATCAAGAGAAGAAAATAATCTTCGTATTTCATCTTTAGTAAAAACATATGCAGTGTGTCTGTCACTATGAAATTTCTGAGGTGCAGCAATATAGCCACAATATCCCTGGCTGATAAGAAATACTGCAAAATGTTGAAGATACATAATTCTCATAGACCTTGTATTATCATTCTCATTTGGTCTTTTTTCTCCCCATTTAAGAACAATTTCTTTTGATAACTCATAATTTTCCACATTAAATTGTTTACTGAAAGTATCAAATACATGCAGGGCATTGTAGCCGCCTACATAATCATAACCAACTGCTTGTTTTTGCTTTACAAATAAATCAAGCATAGGAGCGAAAGGACCGTCAAAAGAGCCTATAGTTCTTTTCCTCATATATCCACCTCCAATGCGCATTGTGAAAGCTGAGCAATACTTATTCTTAAATACACTTCTGTACTTTTAATATCAGCATGTCCAAGAGTCTGCGAGATAACGGGAAGAGGAATATTTTTCTCCAACATATGAGTAGCTAGTCCATGTCTAAATGCATGCATTCCAATTCTTCTGCCATTAGGAGATTTTATTCCTGCTTTTCTCATTTGTGCAGGAACAATTTTGAAAATAGAACTTAATTGCATATACGGATAATTGTGAGATACAAAAATATTTTTTGAATCGGTTTGAGGTCTACCGTTTTTTAAGTAATCTATAATGGCCCATCCAACATCATCAGGTAACGGCAATTTTAATAAATGCCCGGTCTTTTGCTGTGAAAAAGAAACAGTCTTTTGATCCCAGTCTATATTCGAAAATGTTAAAGAACGAATATCACTGCCTCGAATACCTAATCTGGCCGCAATAAGAAAAATTGCATAATTCCGTTTCCCAATAGGATTATTCCTTTCTATAGATGCAATAATGCTATTAATTTCATCAACCGAAAAAGTACTTGGAATTTTTTGCTGTCTTATATTTTTGACACGAGGTATATACTGATCCAGAGAATTATCTACGTATTTATTTTGATATGCAAATATAAATAATCTTTTCATTTCACGCAATGTTTCCGAAACATATGTAGTTGAAAATCTTGCAAGTGACAAAATATATGTATTAATAATTTCCCCAGATATTAAATTCGCATCATGTATACCTATGTCATACAAATAATCATGGAACCGCATTAACCTAGCTCGTAATTGCTTCTCCGTTTCTTGTGAAAAGTTACGCTTTTTTTCCTCAGTCAAAAAGTCTACAAATATTCTTCCTAACTCTTTCGAAAATTCAGTTTTTGGTGTACAATACTGACGGAAGATAACGTGAAAGTATATATAATCAGATAATATATTCATAGATCTGGTAATTCGATACATTTCATCACGTCTTTCCAATTTTTCATCATATATTTCTAGCAAAAATTGATTACGAAATGATTCTGTAAATTCCTGTTTTGGAAATGCATCGGCATACTTAATAAGTGTTTGCCAAACCTTATTGCACACATTAATATAGCATTCACTATATCCTTTTTGAATCATCACCTCCTCTAATGCAGATACATAGTTTCTAAGTTCATCTGTAAAAACATTGCTAGTTATCTTCATTTTCTTCTCCTTTCTTTATTACTAATAAAAACTTTGTTACACATAAAGCATAACAAAATAGGAGTAGAAAATGTTGAGCAAATAAAAGAAAATTAGCTAATTGAAAGGAAAGAGTTCAAATACTCAACATAATATATGACTCATAAAAAGTTAATCATAACAGAGAAACCTTCTGTTGCACAGGATTATGCTAAGGTTTTTCAGGTATCAGGCAGAAATAACGGTTATATAGAGAATCAGGATTATGTCATTACATGGTGTGTAGGTCATCTGGTAGAAATGGTCTACCCGGAGGAATACGATATTCGCTACAAACGCTGGGTGCTGGCAGATCTGCCTTTTCTTCCGCAGACCTATAAATATGGAGTCATTAAGAACGTACAGCAACAATATGATATCGTTCACAAGCTTCTGCACAGACAGGATATTGATACCGTCTACTGGGCAGGGGACTCTGGAAAAGAAGGACAGACAATTGAAGAGAATATCCGTAATTACGGTGGTGTAAGAGAGGGTATGACAGAACTTCGCGTCTGGATTGATTCCCAGACGGAGGAAGAGATCAGAAGAGGTGTTCAGGAAGCAAAACCGATGTCCGCATATGCGAACCTCGGTTCGTCTGGTATTATGCGTTCTATCGAAGACTATGCCATGGGAATTAATTTTTCCCGTGTCATGTCTGTAAAATATGGCAAATTATTGAATGATGCTGCTGCCACAAATGGATATACTGCCATTGCCGTGGGGCGTGTTATGACCTGCGTACTGGGTATGGTCGTTAATCGGGAAAGGGAGATACGTAACTTTAAGGAGACTCCTTTTTACCGCGTTACAGGAGATTTTACCGATGCCCACATTGAAGCAGAATGGAAAGCAATCGAAGGCTCCACCTATTATGAATCACCAAAGTTGTATAAAGAAAATGGATTCAAAGAACGCGTGGATGCACAAGCCCTGATTGACAGCTTTGCCGGAAAAGATGCCATTATACAGACTTTAGAGAAGGGCACAGCCCGTAAAAAGGCTCCCTTATTGTTCAACCTGGCAGAATTACAGGCAGAATGTTCCAAACGCTTCAAGATCAGCCCTGATGAAACTTTACAGGTAGCCCAGGATCTGTATGAGAAGAAACTGACAACCTATCCCAGAACAGATGCCCGTGTACTGACAACAGCCGTTGCCAGGGAAATCAGCAAGAACCTGTATAAATTGCGTGATTATACACCAACACAGAAATTTACACAGACAATTTTACAGAATAAGTCATATACCCACCTTGCAAACACACAATATACTGATGACAGCAAAGTTACAGATCACTATGCCATTATTCCTACAGGTCAATTAACGGAGCTTGGCACATTGTCTCCACTACAACAAAAGGTATATGAGCTGATAGTTCGCCGCTTCTTAAGTATATTTTATCCTGCTGCCGAATATCAGACCCTGAAATTAGTCATCCAGATAGATAAAGAATCTCTATTCACATCGGCAAAGGTATTAAAAAGCCTTGGTTTCCTTGAAGTCATGGGCAAAACTCTGGAAAATGCAGAAGATGAGAACAATGATACTGATAAAGCTGAGGAGCAGGCATCCAAAGTAGATCCCAGGAAATTGCTGGCTTTGGCAGATACTCTGAAAACAGGCGATCATCTTCAGGTAAATGCTTTTCAGATCAAGGAAGGTGCAACAAAGCCTCCCAAGCGATATACCTCCGGTTCCATGATACTTGCCATGGAAAACGCCGGACAATTAATAGAGGATGAGGAACTGCGTGCCCAGATCAAAGGCTCCGGTATTGGAACCAGTGCGACCCGTGCTGAGATTATCAAAAAGCTGATACGTATCGGTTATCTGAACCTGAATAGTAAGACTCAGGTCATTACCCCTGAACGTTTCGGCGAGATGGTATATGAAGTTGTTGCCATGACAGTTCCAGCTCTGTTAAACCCCAAGATGACCGCATCCTGGGAGAAAGGTCTGGACGGCATCACAAATGGTACTGTAGATATGCAGGATTACCGTACCAAACTGGAGGACTTCATTCGCCGCGAAACCATTCAGATACGTGATAAAGATTTAACACAGCAATTAGCAGCACAGATCAGCCAGTTCACTGGAAAAGGTGCCAGAGGCTTAGGCGCCCGCAGAAAACTCAATGCAAAATGCCCTGTCTGTGGCGGTGATATCGTAACAACGCCTTTTGGATACGGCTGTGACCGCTATCAGAAGGACGGCAGCGGATGTCGTTTCGTCATCGGAAGTGTTGCAGGAAGAGATCTGACTGACGAAGAAGTGATTGATCTTCTCTCAAAGGGAAGAACACAAGTCCTCTCAGGATTTACTGCCAAGAATAAAAAGAAGTTTCAGGCTGCATTGGTCTTGCAAAAGGATGAAGATGGAAAAATCAACATTTCCTTCGACTTTTCCGAAAATCAACCGCAGGTATTAGAAGGAGTCAAATGTCCTGATTGCGGTTCTCCTATGGAGATAAAAGCTTTCGGATATGGCTGCACGAATTTCGATGCGGCTAATCCTGAGAGCTGCCACTTTGCCATTGGCAAAATAGCCGATAAGGAGCTGTCTGTTGCCCAGGTCACAGAACTGTTACTTAATGGTAGAACTTCAACAATACGTGGATTCAAAAGCAAAAGTGGCAAGAAATTTGACGCCTGCCTTGTTCTTGATACAGATGAACACAATAAACATACCGTTAAATTTGACTTTGAAAATGTAGAAGCCAAGAAAATCAAGGATGTTGTCTGTCCCTTGTGCGGAGGCGAAATTGTACAGACGCCTTTTGGCTTTGGTTGCGCCAATTATAATAAAGAAGATGAGAACAGTTGCAAATTCTCCATTGGCAAAATGGCAGGAAGAGATATCCCGGAGGCTCAGATCAAGGAGCTTCTGACCAATGGCAGAACAGGCACGATACGAGGCTTCAAATCCAAGACTGGTAAGAAATTCGATGCCAGAATTGCTCTGAGCAAGGATCCGGAAGGCAAGGTAACCGGCTTAAAATTTGATTTCGATGATCTGGAACAGCCCAAATTAAAAGATGCAAAGTGTCCTCTGTGCGGTGGCGATATTGTAAAAACGCCTTTCGGTTATGGCTGTGCCAATTATAATAAAGACGATGTAGAACACAGCTGTCGATTCATGATTGGTAAAATAGGCGGTGTCAAACTAAATGACAGCCAGGTGCGTCAGCTGCTGGCTACCAAAAAGACAGATGTCATTACAGGATTTACTTCCAAAACAGGTAAAAAGTTCGATGCACCACTTAAATTGAATACAGAAGGGCAGATTGTATTTGACTTTCCAGACAGACCACAGCCTGTGGAAACCTCTCTTACCTGTCCAAGATGTAAAGAACACAGACTGAAGAAAGGGCAGTGGTATTATGAATGTGAGTGTGGCTTCCGAATCGGACACACAGTAGCACAGGTTTCTTTATCCGAAGAAATCATGCAGCAACTATTTACAGAAGGAAGAACCCGTGATAAAGTAACAGGTTTTGTCTCCAAAGCTGGAAATTCCTTCGATGCTGTTCTGAAATATGAAGACGAACACAGTTTGATTTTGATGCCAGACCTTCTTCTGACCAGAAGGATGCTGCTGCACCCATGCCATGGACAGAAGAACCAGCGGTACCACCGACTTCAGACAATCAGCCTGTTGAGGCATCAGGTGAAGCTTTTCCTGTAGAATTTCCACCTGATGATTCTTCCGAAGAAAGTATGTCCTTTGCTGATGAACAATCTCTGTTTGCGGATTCCGAAGAGGATGGACTTCCATGGAATTAAGTGTTACATTATTGATATGAACAAGAAAGGATACAAACTATTATGGAACAATTACAAATTCAGAATTTATATGATCTGACACAGACTATCGCAGCTCCTTTATTTGAAGGTGCTACCTATCCCTGGGAGCTTCTTCCTAAGATCAGTGCCTTTATCATCGAACTGGGCAACCGTCTGCCAGAAGACAAATACGAGAAGCGTGGAGAGAATGTATGGATTGCAAAATCTGCTACCGTTTTCCCAACCGCTTATATTAACGGACCATGTATTATTGACGAGGAAGCAGAGGTAAGACACTGTGCATTCATCCGTGGTAACGCCATCGTTGGCAAAGGAGCAGTAGTTGGTAACTCCACAGAACTTAAAAACGTCATTTTGTTCAATAAAGTACAGGTGCCTCATTATAACTATGTAGGTGACAGTATTCTTGGCTATAAGTCCCATATGGGCGCAGGATCTATTACTTCCAATGTAAAGAGCGATAAGACTCTGGTCGTTGTGAAATCCCCATATGGAAATATCGAAACAGGATTAAAGAAAATGGGCGCAATGCTTGGCGACAATGTAGAAGTAGGCTGTAACAGTGTACTGAACCCAGGAACTGTCATCGGTCGATGCTCCAATGTATATCCTACCTCTATGGTACGTGGATTTATCGAACCTGACAGCATTTATAAGAAGCAGGGCGAGATTGTCTCCAAAAATTGAGAATAAATTATTGATAAATATTTGACGAAAAATAGAATTTTAGATTGATATTTTTCTCATTTTATGCGAAAATAACTTTGTGTGTAGATAGCTTATCCACAAGAATGGACGGAAATGAAGCGCCGTCCGTATTCGAATGGGTTTCGGTTTATGAAATTATTCCATAGACCTGCTATAAAAAGTATAAGATATGCAATCGAAAGGAGATTTCACATGATTTATTCAAAAGAAGTTGAAGAGATGTGTGTAGTCGCACGTGATGGTAATCATGGATGCGCACCTATCCCAGAAGAAGCAAAATGGGTTAAGGCTAAAGAAGTAAAGGATATTTCCGGTTTTACACACGGTGTTGGCTGGTGTGCTCCTCAGCAGGGTGCATGTAAGCTTTCTCTTAACATTAAGGAAGGTATCATTCAGGAAGCATTAGTTGAGACAATCGGCTGCTCCGGTATGACACACTCTGCAGCTATGGCAGCAGAATTACTTCCAGGCAGAACTGTTTTGGAAGCATTAAATACAGACCTTGTATGTGATGCTATTAATACAGCTATGAGAGAGTTATTCTTACAGATTGTTTACGGACGTTCTCAGTCTGCTTTCTCTGAAGAAGGACTTCCTGTAGGCGCTGGTCTTGAAGACCTTGGTAAAGGTTTAAGAAGCCAGGTTGGTACAATGTATGGTACTCTGAAGAAGGGACCTCGTTATCTGGAAATGGCAGAAGGTTATGTTACAGGTATCGCCCTTGATGCTGATGACAAGATCATTGGTTACAAGTTCGTTAACCTTGGTAAGATGACAGACTTCATCAAGAAGGGTGATGACGCTAACACAGCATGGGAAAAAGCAAGCGGACAGTATGGCCGTGTAGCTGATGCTGTTAAGATCATCGATCCTAGAAACGATAAGGAGGTTAAATAACTATGGCATTATTCGAGTCCTATGAAAGAAGAATTGACAAGATCAATTCCGTATTAAACAGCTATGGTATCGCTTCTATCGAAGAAGCTGAAAAGATTACGAAAGACGCAGGTCTTGACGTATATGAGCAGGTTAAGAAGATCCAGCCTATCTGCTTTGAGAACGCTTGCTGGGCTTACACTGTAGGTGCTGCAATTGCAATCAAGAAGGGCTGCAGAAAGGCTTCTGAAGCTGCAGCAGCTATCGGTGAAGGACTTCAGTCATTCTGTATTCCGGGTTCCGTTGCAGATAACCGTAAGGTAGGTCTTGGACATGGTAACTTAGGTAAGATGCTTCTTGAAGAAGATACAGATTGTTTCTGCTTCTTAGCAGGTCATGAATCCTTCGCAGCAGCAGAAGGTGCTATCGGTATCGCAGAGAAGGCTAACAAGGTTCGTCAGAAGCCTCTTCGTGTTATCTTAAACGGTCTTGGTAAGGATGCAGCAGAAATCATCGCTCGTATCAATGGCTTTACATTTGTAGAGACAGAATACGATCCTTACACAAACACAGTTAAGGAAGTATTCAGAAAATCTTACTCTGATCCTGAAGGACCTCGTGGTAAGGTTAACTGCTACGGCGCTAACGATGTATGTGAAGGCGTTGCAATCATGTGGAAAGAGAACGTTGACGTATCTATCACAGGTAACTCAACTAACCCTACAAGATTCCAGCATCCAGTAGCAGGTACATACAAGAAGGAAAGACTTGAAGCTGGTAAGAAGTACTTCTCAGTAGCTTCCGGCGGTGGTACAGGTCGTACACTTCATCCTGATAACATGGCAGCAGGTCCTGCTTCCTATGGTATGACAGATACATTAGGACGTATGCACTCTGACGCTCAGTTCGCAGGTTCTTCTTCCGTACCGGCTCACGTAGAAATGATGGGCTTAATCGGTATGGGTAACAACCCTATGGTTGGTGCTACTGTAGCAGTTGCAGTTTCCATTGAGGAAGCAGCAAAGGCTGGCAAGTTCTAATCAAGAAATGCAGTAAATATAGGATTTTAAGGCACTTTCGTACGAAAGTGCCTTATTTTTTATTTTGTAGATTTGCCATTAATTTTTCTTAAAATATGTGGATAAGTGTGTGAAGATGTGGACTGCGTCCACATAAAGTCCACATGTACACTTTATGTGGATTTGTGTCTGATATAAATGTGGACTTATAATAATTTATTCAAGCTGGATATATTTAAGCAGAAGAAAGGGATTAATTGGCAAATGAAAGATGTGATAGTGAGGCCCCGGTTACTAGCTAGTGGGAAGACTGTATATGAGTACAGGTTTGAAATGGCTAAAGTTGGTGGCAAAAGGCAGTGGAAGACCCGAAGTGGTTTTAAGACAAAAACAGAAGCTAAGTTGGAAGGTCGGAAAGCATTGCAAGCCTATGAGTCTGCAGGACAGCTTATAGAATCTGTAGATATGTCTTTTTCCGATTATCTGGATATGTGGGTAAAAGACGATGTAGAAATATCATGTGTAGCTTCAACAGTGCAAGGTTACAAGAAGAAAATTAGGCTGTATATAAAACCTAAGCTGGGCATGTACACAATGACAGCCCTCAACAAGTCGTTATTGCAAGATTTTATTGTCTGTATGTACAATGACGGTTTTTCACTGAACACGATTTCAAGTGTAAGAGGTATATTGACGAAAAGTTTACTGTATGCTGTGGATAACCACTATGTGACTGTCAATCCAGCTACTAACTTGAAAGTACCAAAAACACTAAAGCCGAAAAAGAGAACACGGTCGAAGCCGCATGTGTACATCATGGAAGATAAGATGCAGCAGATATTTGAAAGGTTCCCAGCCGGCACAACAGGGTATCTACCACTTTTGATTGGTTATAGGACAGGATTACGGTTAAGTGAGATATTTGCACTTGTCTGGAATGACATTGATTTTAAAAATAAGACACTGACTGTGAATAGACAGGTGTTATGGAAGGATGTCCCTAGAGATGATGGAGAGGTGAAACGGACTAACGGTACTTCTGAGAGTAATGGGTTCTGGTATTTTGTACCACCTAAGTACAAGTCGTACAGGACTATAAGTCTGGACGACAACTTAGTTGAGATCCTAAAAGCGGAAAAGGTAAAGCAGGATAAAGCAAAAGCATATTATGATGAATATTATGAATATTATTATGCTGAGGATGGGCTCGTATTTGACGGCGGTGTAGAATCAAGATTTAATAATACGCTTGAGAATCGAATAGGTACTGAAAAAACAAGATACGAAGTTGATTTTGTTTTACGAAGAGAAAATGGTAGTTATACTACTTCTAGGATAACGCAGCACATCTGCCAGGTGGTGCATAAGAAACTGAACTTTCCTGAATTTGATATGCATAGTTTAAGACATACGCATGCAACTATGCTAATGGAGAATGGTGCAGATATTGTGTATATACAAAAACGTCTTGGACATAAAGACGCAGCTGTCACAATGAGGATATATGTAAACCATATGACACCTAAGTTAAAGGATAAGAACGATAAAACATTAAACAGGATGTATGTTTTGGAGTATGACGACAGCAATGAGGAGTGAAGATTAAGAGGGCTTTTGAAGCCCTCTTATTTTTATTGCACGAAAATAAAATGTGTAGTCGGTCATATATAAATGAGGAGATGATTTAGTTATGATGAAGTATATTTTAAAATTTGTGGGTTGGTATATTGGAAATAAAAGTAAATACGATTCATGCAAAAATTTTAAAATACATTATACAGAAGATTTATTTCCTCTGGTTGGTATAACAAGTATAAGTGAAGTAGAGGAGGATTTCATTTTATGAATCAAGGAAAGAGAAATTTTAACAAGTTGAGTTTAGTACCTATTGGGATATGGGTGGTTTTGCTTGTATATCTAGCTAAGGCTGCTTGTATAAATATGAGTTATGTGTGTCTTTTAATTGTCGCTACATCGGTGGTGGTAGGGATTGTTGACGAACTGTTGCCAAGGAGTGACATAGAGCTACTTGGTAAGTTACAGCAGTACGAAAAGCAGGCAAAGTTCCATAGGTTTGCACTAGAATATTTAGTAGTGTCGCTTCTTGCCTTTTGTGCTATAGTAGTACAAACACATAAGCCTAGTGATTACAGGGTTCGTGTACTTGATGCCATTAATAAGCAGGACACTCAGCTTTTAGTTGAGGATGATGTAATGGTTCCATCTTCATTGAAAGATACGGTAGCTGCCATATATGTCGGTGGTGACTTGCAAGAGAAATTACTGTCTGGTGTAGAATCAATAGAGCATTACCCTGAATCCTCTGAATCGGGAAATATGGTTTTGGCACTGACATGTAAATATGCAAATGAAATAATAGACAAGTATGATGGAGATACAGATTCCGTTTTAGCTGCGGATACAGAGTTCGCTAATTATCTTAAAAGCTATGTTAAGAGTTCATCTCGTGACTGGATGGTTATCCTGGTTGTGGAATTGCTGTTGATAGTAATAATTGTGGTAGCACTACGCAGTTTTATAACAACAATTTTGATTACAAGGCATATCCCGAAGGATAAAACGATTAATGATGTTATTGCAGAGTTAAATAAGAAAGTTTACCCGGAACAGGTATCTAACTCATCTGAGCTGGCAGCTTCGATCGTTGAAATATTTGAGGATTTACTTGCAGAAAAGAATATTGAGATTCCATGCAGTAATGAAGGGGAAGAAAGCGAGCGCCATGCAGATGGGAATGAAGCTAAACTTTATGGTATGGAATATTGGCATCTGATAGGTGAAATAGAGACTAGATTGCTTAAAAGTCCAGCTAATAAATGTCAATAGTTAAATGAGAAAAAATTTATTTTATTT
>OGLT01001311.1_pt1 | contig 13517 bp, 5 predicted proteins | sample 1572911 | NCBI WGS metagenome assembly OGLT01 (sample SAMEA2582014, study PRJEB24529) | metagenome | biome: Human gut stool | place: China | collected 2011 | reverse complement strand
CTTCTGCTATTCCCCAATATCCACTATCATTACCTTTAGTGTACATATCACTTAGCGTCACAGAAAAATTAGCTGAGAAGTTTATTTTTTTAGTTTTTTTGTCTGGTTCATTAATCATTATTGAATTGTTTTCTCCTTGAATTTCTCCATTATACCAGTATATTTTTGAAGGAACTGAAGCTGTCTCATTTGTGAATTGTTGAATACCATAATTTCCACCACCAATATACAAAGAAGGTCTAGAATCCTCAAAGTCATCTAATTTTGTTTTTCCAGCTGATGTATAAATTTTATTATCTGAGTTATTTCCTATTTTTATATTTCCATTAGTACGTATTGTTGCTGTTGCTGTTGATGGTACTTCCTCCGTGTCTTTAGACACTTTTGTAGATTTTATATTTATGCTTTCGTTACTATCATCAATATATAATTGTATATTTCCTTCTCCATTATTATATATTGCGTGAGTAGAACCTGTTATTGTTCCTCCAGTTATTTTTGCTTTAGCTTTATTTGCTAAAACAATAGTTCCTATTGAATTTCCACTAGAAGTTATACTTCCAGATTTTACATTTATTGTAGATTCCTTGTCCATATTAAATGCTACATTTGCATTAGTTTGAATTTTTACATTTTCAACATTCACAACTGTACTAGATTTCTGTCCATATACAAATGTTTCATTTATACTTACTCCTCCAGAAGTTTTTGAATTTTTTATATTAAAGACTCCACCACTTACTCCAAATACGTTTGATTCTCCACCAACAAAAAGATTATATCCGTTTAAATCAAATGTTGTATTTTTAGATATTTCTATTTGATCTACATCACCAAATTTAACTATAGAATCTATATTATCAACAAGTTGTATTGTATCACCACTATCATATTTTTCAAAAGCCAAATTTAATATTGCATATGGTATGGTTGTTGTTACACCACTTGATGATTTTACTACTTGTGCCACAGCATCATTATTTATTGTAATCGTTTTTTCTATATTTATTGTTCCTCCATAAGTACCACTTAGTGTTCCTTCACATATTATGTTTGCATTTCCATTACTTACTGCTGTTACAAATCCACCACTATTAACAGTTGCTTTTGTTTTATCATCTGAACTCCATTTATATGTTATTGTATTTCCTGTAACACTTGGGTTTGAAGTTACTGATGCTGATAATGTTTGCTTTCTTGGATGTTCTCCTGTATCAGTTCTTCCTGGATAATATAAAACCTTAGGAGCAGATACAGACATATTAATTACATTTATAGTAACAGTTACAGTACTTCCAACTGTATTTCGTAATGAAATTATTGCTTGGCCAGCTCCTACAATTTTAACATTTCCATTAGAATCTACCGATGCTACTTGACTATTGTTACTACTCCATAAAAATCCTGCTGTTGAAGATGAACTTCCAGCCTTTAGTGCTATTGGTAAATGGCCTACTACAGTATCAATTTTTGCATTTGTCAAGTTATCGCCATAAGGTCCAGTTATTGTTGTTGTTCCTTGTACCACATTTAATACATTTGAATGTGTTATTGATTGGCCATCTTTAGTTAATGTTACTTGTATTGTTGCTGTTCCAATTGCTTTTGCTGTAACAATTCCTCCAGAACTTACTGTTGCTATATTATCATTTAATGATTTATATGTGTATACACCACCTGTTAAAGTTGATGGTAAATTACTTACCTGTGTTGCAATCATTTGTCCTGGAACTACTTGTGGATATCCAGACATACTAAAGTCCATTACAATTACTTTTATTGTATCTTGTTTATTAGTATTTTTATTTCTTACGGTTATAGTTGCTTCTCCATTTATTTTTCCTGTAACAACAATATTATTTCCGCTAATTGATACACTACAATTATCACTACTTGAAGTTGCTGTTAAATTACTTATGTCTCCACTATAAGTAAAATTAATATTTCTGCTATTTCCTTTTGCAACTACCATCTCATCATCATTGATTACTAAATCATCTATTACTGTTACTGTACATGTTTTAGATATTGACGTTCCAGATATTTTTGCAGTTATCGTTGCAGTACCTTCCTTTATACCTTTAACTAATCCTGTAGATGCTCCAACTGTTGCAATAGTAGTATTATTTGATGACCATTCTATTCCATAAGAATTCAAAGCACTTGGTTGTACTGCTCTAGGTATTTCTACTGTACTACCTACTTTTACTGTTGTATTAGTTAATGTTAATGAACCAACTATAACAGTTACTAAAACCTCTTTTGATTCTCCTGATTCATATGTTACAGTTATCTTTGTTGTACCAGTTGCTTTACCAGTTACAATACCTGATCCATCTACTGTTGCTATATTAGAATTACTTGATGAAAAAGATAATCCAGTATTTCCTGCAACATTAGTGCTTATTTTTTCTGTACCATTTACAGGAATTATTATTTTGTCATTATTTACAACAAGAGATTTTTTTACAGTTATTGTTTTTGTTGCTACAATTTTCGTTGAATTTCCATTAAAGTCCAATACAGTTGCTGATATTGTAGCAGTTCCAGCTTTAATACCTTTTACATTTCCAGCATCATCAACAGTTGCTTTTGTAGTATCACTTGAAGTCCATTTAACCTTATTATTCTCAATTTCTGTTGGTTTTATTGTTTTATTTACTAAAATGCTTAATCCTTCTTCCACACTTGAATCACCAGATAAAGTTATTTCTCCAACAATAATTTTTATAGTTGCTGTTTTTCCATTTAATGAATTAGTAGCTGTAGCAGTAATGGTTCCAGGAGTTTGACCCCCTGTTACTGAACCACCACTTACAGTTGCAATTGAAGTTGACGATGATTTCCACGAAATATCCCTCGAACTTCCTCCATATGTATACGGTATTTGTGCTGTCTGACCTTTTGCAATTATCATGTTTTGAGCATTTATAACTAAATCACTAATTACAGTTACTGTACATGTTGCCTGTATTCCTGTTTCAACTCCAGACTTATTTAGTATTTTTGCTGTTATTGTTGCTGTTCCTGCATTTTTACCTGTTACAATTCCACTACTTTCGCCAACAGTTGCAATATTGGTATTATTTGATGTCCATTTTATTGGATATGTTGACAATACAGATGGTAAAATTGTCCTTGGTATTTCGGCAGAATTTCCAACCATTACATTCGTATTTTGTAATTTTATTGAGCCAACTATTATTTTTACATTAATAGTTTTAGATACACCATTTGAATATGTTACTAATATTTTTGTTTCGCCTACAGCTACACCTTTTACAACTCCAGATCCATCGACTGTTGCTATAGATTTATTTTCTGATATAAATGTTAAACCTGTATTTCCTGCAACATTTGTAGCTATTTTTTGAGTTCCGCCAACACTTAAAATTATTTCATCTTCTGTTGCTTCAATTTGCTTTTTAACAATTATATCTTTTGTTGCTTTTATTGATGTTTCATTTCCATTTGAGTCTAGTACGATTGCAGTTATTGTAGTTGTTCCTTCCTTAATTGCATTAACATTTCCAGCATCATCTATTGTTGCAACAGATGGATTATTTGAAGTCCATTTTACCTTATTATTTTCTATTTCTGCTGGTTTTATTGTTTTATTTATTAATGTTGTTGAACCAACCTCTATACTTGATTCTCCAGATAATGTTATCTCACCAACGATAACTTTTATAGTTGCTGTTTTTCCATTTAAATTATTTGTTGCTTTTGCTGTAATAGTTCCAGTTGTTTTACCTCCAGTTACAGTACCATTGCTTACAGATGCTATTTGCGAATTTGAAGATTCCCATTTAAGATCACTTGCACTTCCACCATATGTATATGGAATCTGTGCTTTTTCGCCTTTTGAAATAATCATATTTTCTGCATCTATTGCTAATTCACTGATTACAGTTACTGTGCAAGTTGCTTGTATTCCTGTTTCTGAACCAGATTTATTCAATATTTTAGCAGTTATTGTTGCTGTTCCTGTTTTTTTACCAGTTACAATTCCGCTAGATGTTCCTATTGTTGCAATTTCTGTATTTCCTGATATCCATTTTATTGGATATGCTGATAATGCTGATGGCAATATTGTTCTTGGAACTTCTACAGAATCCCCTACCATAACTTTAGTATTTGTTATACTTATTGAACCAACTATTACTTTTACAGTTACAACTTTAGATACGCCTGTTGCATATGTAACAATAATTTTTGTTTCACCAACTGCAACACCAGTTACTGTTCCAGCTCCATCGACTGTCGCTATTGACTTGTCATTAGATGTAAATGTTAATCCTGTATTTCCAGCTATATTTGTATTTATTGTTTTAGATGAATGTAATGGAATTAATAGCTCTTCATCTGCAGCCTCAATTTTTCTTCTTACTGTTATATCTTTTGTTGCAGTTATATTAGTTGTATTTCCATTAAAATCTAATACTGTAGCTGTTATTGTAGTTGATCCTTCTTTTAATGCATTAACATTTCCAGATTCATCAATTGTTGCCACAGATGGATTACTTGATACCCATTTTACTTTATTATTTTCTATTTCTGTTGGCTTTATTGTTTTATTTATTAATGTTGTTGAGTCAACTTCCACATTTGATTCACCTGATAAAGTTATTTCACCAACAATAACTCTAATTGTAGCATTTTTTCCATTCAATTTATTTTTAGCTGTTACAATTGTAGTACCTGCTGAAGCGCCTCCGCTTACTGTTCCATTGCTAACTGTTGCTATATTTGAACTTGATGACCAAGTAATATCACTTGCATCACCATCATATGTATATGGTATTTGCACATTTTTTTCATTTTTAGCTATTATCATATCACTAGCTTTTATTTCTAGATTTCCTACAACAGTTACTGTACATGTTGCCTGTATTCCTGTTTCATTTCCAGCTTTATCTAATACTTTAGCAGTTATTATTGCTTTTCCGCTACCTACACCAGTTACAACACCACTTGATTTTCCTACTGTTGCTATTTTTGTATTATTTGATGTCCATTGTATTGGATAAAGTGCAAGTGTTGATGGACTAACTGTTTTTTCTATTTCAGCAGTACTTTCAATACTTATAGTTTTATCTTCTAATGTTATACTTCCAACAATTACATTTACTTTTAATGTTGTTGTAATTCCAGATTTATATTTTATTGTTATAGTTGTTGTACCAACTTTTTTACCTGTTACAACTCCATTATTATTAACTGTTGCTATATCTTCATTATTTGATTTAAAATCAATTGCTGTATCATCTGCAGTCGTTTTTATTTCTCTTGTTCCATTTACAGCAATTATTATTTCTTCATCAGTAACTAAATCTAATTTTGTATTAACTGTTATATTAATACTTGATTTAATTTTAGTTTCATTTCCATTATTATCAATAAGAGTTGCTGTTATTGTTGCTGTTCCTGGTGAAATTCCTTTAACTGTTCCATTATTATCAACAGTAGCTATATTAGTTTTGTTTGATTCCCATTTAATTCTATAATTACTTAATGTTTGAGGAGCAATTGTTGCTACTATATCTGTTGTTTTTTCTTGTTCTAAAATATTTTGGCCACTTAATGTTATTTGTCCTACGGTAACTGTAACAACCTTAGATTGTCCATCTGGAGTTGTTACTGTTACTTTTGTAATACCAGCCTTTTTACCAGTTACTAGTCCTGTATTTTGGCCAACATCTGCAATTGTTTTATCTTCTGATGTAAATGTTAGCTCTGAATTATCCCAACTTGTTGTTATTTGTTCAGTACCGTCTTTTGCAACTAATAAAGTATCACCTGTTGTAATTTTAAGCTCTCTTCTTATAGTAACTTCACATTTTGCAGTTATTCCTGTATTTCCATATGCTCCTATAATTACAACTTTTCCTATTTGCTTTCCTGGTGTTAATATTCCAGATTCTCTTCCTGCAGATTTTATTGTAGCATCTTTAGCTTCAGAATTTTTTGTATCTATACTCCATTCTACAGTTTCATTTTTCATTCTTAATGCTGTTGGAAGTATTGACTCAAGATTTATTCTTGTTGTTTGGTCTAAAAATATCTTTTCACTTTCTGGACTTATAGTCATTTTTCCAACAATAATACTTACATTAATATATTCTGTAACACCTGTTTTATAGCTAATTTTTATTTTAGCAGTTCCAGGTTTAGTAGATGAATCTATTTTAATTGCACCATCTGTTGCAGTAACATTATCTAAACATTTATCATCATCTATTACTTCAATTTTTAATATGTCACCTTTTGTATTAGTAGTAAAGTTTCTTATTGAATCAACAGACATTATAATTTCTTTTCCATCTTTAACATCACTGCCATCTTCATCTTTTATATCAAGTTTAGGATTAACTGTTATTGGCATTGTTGCATATACAGCAGTTTTACTTTCATCTTGTGCACAAAGAGTTGCTGTTAATGTTGTTTTACCTTCTTTAACTCCATGTACAATACCATTTTCATCAACTGTTGCAATTGATGTATCTGCAATTTCCCACTTAATTGTATTATTTCTTAAATCTGCTGGATATACTGTAGCTGTAATGTCTTTAATATCTAGCCCAGCCTCAACAGTATCTGTACCCTTTAAATCAATTTTAGCTACATAAACTTTTACTGGTTGACTTTCAACATTTTTGTCTGTTGTTGTTGCTTTAATATTTGTATAACCTTGTTTATCTTTATTTGTAGTAATTTTTCCTGTCTTTTTATTAATGCTATCTATAGTTGCAATATCTTCTTTATCTGAATTCCATTTAACTTCTGAAGTTGAATCTTCTGGGTCATACTCAACACCCATATAATATGTAGTGTCATTTGGTAATATTAGAGTTCCATCAATTATTGGATATTTTGTTCCATCTGTTACTTTATCACCTTTATTTTTATCATCAACTTTTGAAGGATCTAATCCTTTAATATCTTTAATTTCAGATGCGCTCTTTATTACTCTTACAGTTACATCTTTTGTAAATCCCGGAAGATTTTCATTTTGATTTGTAACTGTAACTGTTACTTTTAAATCACTTGAAGTAACATCTACACCTTCTATTGTTACTGTTTTAGCAGTAGTATCTGTTGTATCTGTAAATTTTACCTCTTTTCTACCATCTTGAATTTTCCATTCTACTGTAGAATTTGAATATTCTGGTGATAAATAAATTGTTAAGTCTTTTGTTTTTTCATTATATTTTTCATTTAAATTTAAAGTAACATCTGTAGGGTCAACATAAGAATCATCTTCGCTTGCAGCTTGATTTATAACAACTTTGCATACATCTGTTAGTGTTCTTGCTACACCATCTGCAGTATCTTCTGCTGGTACATATGCTGTTACTGTTATATCAACTTTACCAACTGAAACTGGCGTTACAACACCATCTTCACTTACAGTTGCTATTTTTTCATCAGATGATGACCATGTTATTTTAGCATCTGGCAAAGGTATTGTATCTGGTGTTAGTGTATATTTAAGCTCTTTAGTTTCGTGATCATCAAGCTCTGTTATCCATGTATTTGGATCTACTATTACACTTGTTGCAGGATTTTTAACTATTACATATACAGTTGCAGAATTTCCTTCAGAATCTGTTGCAGTAATTATTGTATTTCCTTTTTTCACACCTGTTATTTTTCCATTTTCGTCAACAGTTGCAATTTCTGGATCTCTTGATGTCCAAGTTAAGCTTCCCTTTTGTCCGCTTGCCTTAATATCTTTAGAATCACCTAAATCAAGTTTTATTTTATTTGGCTCTAAAGTAATTGGACTGTCTGCTTCTGGGAATGGATTTACAAGTGTTGAATCAGATCTTCCATCAGTACCATCTTTTCCAATTAATGCTTTTAAATTATCAAAACGTTTTAAAATCATTCTTTGGATATCGCTTACATCTAATATATCGTCATATGCATATAGGTTTGCAGCAGTTTTATATACTCCTGTTGCTTTTCTTTTATAAACATAATCATTTCTAATTACATTTATATCATCATTATCACAAAAAGTTGCATTTCCATCTGCATCACCATATAAAACTAAATTATAATCTGTAATTTCATCTTCATAGCCAAGTACATATGCTTGTATTTTGTATCCTGTTGCTAAAGGTGTTCCATCTGATAAAGTTCTATCATTTTTATCTTTAACAGATTTTACTCCTAAATTATTTTTATCAAAAACTGCGTCTTTTTCTTCAATTTCTGATTTTACTAATGATTGACCATATTTAAAAGAATTATTTGGACTAATTGCAACTACGTTATCAACTCCATCTAAATTTTTAAATATTCCAGATTTAATTTTAGTAGAATCCACGTTCATAAAAGCTTCAACAAAATTAGGTATTAAGACTGTTCCCATTAGGAATAACACTATAAATAGTTTTCTATACTTCTTATATCTTACGAAAATTATTATCGCAAAGATAATAAGAGCTAATACCGCTATTGTTTTAAGCCACTCACCACCTGTTTGTGGTAAAATTTTGTTTACAGTTGAATTATCTGAATTTTTAAGTGTAGCCTTATTTTTTACTGTTACTATTATTTCTGCAGTCATGCCATCTTTATCAGTAACTTTAATAACAGTATTTCCAACATTTACGCCTGTAACATTACCATTTTGATCAACAGTTGCAATATTTTCATCACGTGACTCAAATTTTGATCCTTTTTTATTTACACTTATTACTTGTGAATCTCCAACTATTAATTCCATATCCTTTGGTGATACAATCAAACTATCTGGCACATAAATTGTTACAGTTTGTTTTTTTCTACCTCCAATTTCATTTCCGGAATATGTATATTCCTTATTTGTAATGAATTTAGCACCCTCTTCATCATCAATTCCAGTAATTATGAAATCTCCTGAACTAGTTTGTGTAACTTTTTTTGCTTTAAATTTAAATTTAAGCAAATCAGTACCAACTGGTGCATTACTTATTTCGGTATACATCCAAGCCAAATCGCCATCATTACTGTAAATGTTAGCTGACATATTCGGTTGTCCTTCTACTCCCTCATAAGTAAATAAATTTGAATCATATTTGATATGTCCATTTGACAAATAAGATTTAACACTTGTAGATATTTCTACTGTAAATGATTCACCTGGACTTACCTGAGCAGGTGTATTACCGAAATTAATCTCAAAAGCATTAGATTTTATGCAAAATAGACAAAAAAATATAAATATGAAAGATAATATTTTTATTGGCCTTTTCATAAAACTCCTCCTTAGTTAAAACTTTTTTACACTTTCATTCAATCCTATTATACTTTTAAAAGCGACATTTTTCAATAAAAAACGCCTATGTAATTAACTTGTAATATTTTTGTAATGTTTTTGTAATATAAAAAAATACCTATTATCTTATACAGATATTTAGGTATTTTTTTATTAATGTTGAGCTTTTTTTCTAATTTTGTTCTTTTTATTTTTCATTTTCAACTTCATAATAATTCCTATAATAATTATTACTATTATTAATATAATTATTATACCATAGCTAAAATTCTTTCTTTTTAATGTAATTTCCTGTGAAGAATTGGAAATTATAAAATCAAGATTATAATTAATTACATTCATGTTATCAATTTTTACTTGTGTTGAATCAAATTTTGTATTTTTTTTCACTAGAAATGTAAATTTTATTATATCTTCATTGTTTGAATTGTCACTCATAACAGAAAAATTATTTTTTGAATTCATTTGTACAAAATTCACATTTTCATCTAAAACTACATATTTTTTTCCATCTTGTTGTGTTTGTAGCTCTAATATATTTTCGTCATAACTTAATACACCATCTATTTGATAATTATCTTCTATTCCCTCTTTTGAAATTATTATATCTATTTTATCTCCCGGTTTTACCATATCATTTTTATTTGAGGATTTTAAATTTATTGTCTGTGCCTTTGAATATAATGGAATCATAAACATAGTTAATACACATATTATTAATATATTTCTTATTTTTTTCATATTGCTCTCCTAAAAAATGCAGTGCTTTATAAAGAGCACTGCAAATAATTTATAAAACTATTATTCTGGTTCAACTAAACCAAAGTTAACTCCATCTTTTAATTTAAAAATCACATTAACTTCTTCTGTGTCAGCATTTACAAATGTTAAAAACATATTTTTTGAATCTTGCAATTTTAATTTTGCATCTTCCACACTCATAGGTCTTACCTCATAATATTGAGTTTTTAATACCTCTTTTTCAACTTGATGACTTTCATCATTAAAGCTTATCATTTCATAATCTTTAATTGATTCTGAAGTCATTTGTTTTTCTTTTTTGGTTTTCATTTTTCTTATTTGACCTTCTACAATATCAATATCTTTATCTATAGATGCATATAAATCTTTTTGTTCTGATACTGCTCTATAAATATTACCATTTATATTTGTAGAAATTTCAGCAACTTGTGTATTTCCTTCTGTTTTAATTGTTGCTTTAACATCTAATTCTTCTTCTGTATATTTTTGTAGTCTTTCACACTTTTTTTCAATATACTCTTTGATTGCCTCTGTTGCTTTTAAGTCTTTACCTGTAATTTTTACGTTCATAAAACCACTCCTTCCATAGTATCTTTTGTTTTGTATCTGCTGTAAGCTTATTATATATTCTTTTATAAATTTTTTCAAGTGATTTCCAATTTATTTCAATAAATTGATAAATCATTCTTTACTTTACTTATGTTTGTATGGTATAATATGTAAACTAAAGGAGGTTGTGTTTTTATGAATAAACAATTAATTCTTTTAAAAAATCCCTCACAAATGATTAACAAAGAAACAATAAATAAATTAATTATGGAAATTAATAAATTTACTATAAATAAATCTATGAAACAAATATTATTAATAGCATCATTGAATTTGCTCTCTCCTGTAAAAACACAAAAAGCATTAATATATCAGCTAGAATCTTTCAGAAATCAAGGAAAAGTTTATCCGGAAAGAACAAAAAGTAAATATATTAATAATACCATAAAAGAAATAAAAAAACTCACAAATTCTGATTTTACAAGTAATATAAATAATCTAATAAATTATTTAACTAGTCAAAATGTTGTTATAAAAATATAATATATGAATAAAATCATTGAAATATACATTTTTTTCAATGATTTTTATTTATGTATTATTTTAATTTTACAATTTTTTATAGCAATTTTAATATTTCTTCTTTTTTATTCATTATTGCATTGTATCCAATCTCTATACATCTATCTATATCATCAATTTCCATTAAACTAGTCCCTTTTGCATCAATTTCAATTGCTATATTCGCTTCTTTTTGTGCTTTAATTACATCCTTTAGTGAAAATATATCAACTGTTCTTAATAAAATACTAAGTATATTTTGATTTTCTACATTGTACTCATCAAGTTTAAAACTAAGCCCAATTGTAACATCTGCTCCCATATCTTTCAGAACCTCTATTGGAAGATTATCTTTTGTTCCTCCATCTATAAAATTATATTTTTCAAATTTGCAGGTTGTAAAAATACCAGGAAATGCCATACTAGCTCTTACTGCTTTACCTATGGAAATATCATATATATAATCAATATTATCATTTTTTAGATTATAATTTTTCGACATAAAAATACATTCTTTTGTAGATATCGTATCAACTGTAGCAATGGCCAGAGGAATTTTTATTTCATTTATATTTTTATATTTTTTTTCATTTGCTGCATTTTGAATTAAATTTTCAACTCTTTCTCCAGAAATTAATCCTTCTAATCTAAGTTGCTTTTTTGTTATATATGTTCCTACCGAAGAAATTATTGGCTTTTTGGGTATTTTAACTAAATTTTTATATGATTCAAATATTATTTTTTTAATCTCATCCGGATTGCATCCCATTGCGTATAAAGATGCTGCCATACTTCCAGAACTTGTTCCTGATATATAATCTATTTTTATCCCTAGCTCCTCAAATGCCTTTAGTGCTCCTATATATGCTACACCTTTTAAACCTCCACCAGCTAAAGCTACTCCTACTTTCATTGTTTTCCTCCACTCTTTTTTTTGACTTTATTATTATACTGCTTTGCAATTATTTTGTCCATAAATTTTTTTTAGTATATATTTTTAATTTACATAATTTTATTTACTTTTTTCGTCAAATTAATTTACATTTCTGCTGTTATATGTTATACTAAAAGAATAAAATTCTTGGAGGTGTTTTTTATATGACAAAAATCTATGGTAAGAATTTTGTCTTAACTGAGTGTCATATTGATTCTCAGGGAGATCGGATTTGGAATGTATCCCCAATAGATTCATTCAGCTTTCCTGAATTTCTAATTCACGTATCAAGTAATAATCACTTATATGTGACAATTTTTAAATCCAAATATAAAAAAACTAATGGATTTATTAATGTAAATTTGTTGGCAAATTGTCTTAAAAAGATTTGTCGGCATGTATATCAGGAAACGCACATTCCTCCGACATTAAAAATAAAACCACCAAATAATTACCTGTTCACATGAAACATTCACCATTGGATAGAACTGTTATGATTTTTAAAGTTTAACTCTATCCATTGTGTATCTTGAAAAAAGGCATACCATATGGTATGTCTTTTTCTATAAAGCTTTTTATATTTAACTACATTTATTCTAGTTGTGCAGTTCCGTTTTTACAGGCTTTTACCCATAGAATTCTTTTATCTTCATAATCTTCTATTTTATATGTTACATCTTTAGTTTCTATTATTGGCTTTTCACCATCTTCTGGTATTCTTCCAAGCTCTTGAGTTAAAAAACCAGATAATGTATCATATTCACCTTCAGGTATTTCAACATTCAATATTTTTTTAAGCTCAGATATTGGAACACTTCCTGCAATTTTAAATGTGTTTTCATCTATCTTTTCGTATTCATTTTCTATGTCATCATATTCATCAAAAATATTTCCAACAAGCTCTTCTAATATGTCTTCCATTGTTACAATTCCTGATGTTCCTCCATATTCATCTAATACTATTGCTATTTGTTTTTTATTTTTTTGTAGCTCTCTAAATAATTCATTTATTGGCTTATTTTCTGAAACAAAATATGCTTCTCTCATTATATCTTGTATTTTTATTTTTTTATTTTTACTTATATATTTTAAGATATCTTTTACATATAAAATACCCTTTATTTCGTCTATAGTTTCTTCATAAACAGGTATTCTACTATATTTATATTCATCTATTTCATTTAATTTTTCTGATACATCATCTGAAATTTCTATAGCAAAAATATCTTTTCTGTGAATCATTATTTCAGACACTGTTTTGTCGTTGAAATCAAATACATTGTTTATAAGCTCTTTTTCTTCTTCATCTATTGAACCTTTTTCTTCACCAACATCAACCATCATTCTTATTTCTTCTTCAGTAACTATTTCCTCTTCGTTTTCGCTTACTCCAAATATTTTAGATATTAGATTTGTTGAAGCTGTTAATAATTTTACAAATGG
>OGLT01001310.1_pt1 | contig 13558 bp, 12 predicted proteins | sample 1572911 | NCBI WGS metagenome assembly OGLT01 (sample SAMEA2582014, study PRJEB24529) | metagenome | biome: Human gut stool | place: China | collected 2011 | reverse complement strand
CACACTCATCGGCTACGAACATAGTTTCCGCCGCCCGTACACACCAAAACCGGAGAACACATTTGTCGTCTATTACGACATCGATGCCAAAGGCTGGCGCACCTTTCATGCTGAAAATTTTCTGGATATCGAAGTGGAATGAACCTACAAGAAAAAGGAATGAATCAGCAAGAACGAAAAGAGTGGGAAGCTCTTTGCAGACAGTATAATGTAGACTCCCTGCAAGAAGCCATTCAAGGCTGCCGGGAAGAATTGGAGTTTCTTATTCATTGCGCCGAAAGGCTCGACCCCCGCACGGAGGAGGAAGAAACGCCGTTTAACATATCCAGTCCACGCCGTTTCTATACACCAGGAAACGCCGTTCTTGGAATGCAGGAAACGCCGTTTCTCCACGCGGAGACAAAAGAACAGACCTTTTTTTAACAGAATATAATTTTATTAACGTTTACCAATATCAAGTATGGAAAATTGGAGATTTATCGAAGAAAATCCCGACTACATGGTCTCGGACCATGGACGGGTATTGAGTTTTAAAGGCAAGTCGAAACTGATTCTCTGCACCACGATCGCAGGAGAAGGCTACGAGCAGACAGAGCTCATGCAAAAAGGAATCTACACCAAATACTACACGCATCGTCTGGTAGCCAAGGCGTTCATTCCCAACCCGAAACATCTGCCGCAAGTAAACCACCTCGACGGAAACACGCTGAACAACCACGTGTCGAACCTCGAATGGTGTGACGCGCATGACAACATAATGCACGCCATCCGCATGGGACTGCGGCCTCCCAGAAAAACGGGTTCAAAGTATTCGGGTGTTCCCTGCGCCGTCACGGACGCAAGCGGGAATGCACTCCGCGCCTACCCGTCCATGCAGGCGATGAGCAAAGGAGAACACATGAATCCCGCATTCATAAACTGGCTCAGACTACAGTTGCGCTATCCGGAACGACTGCTCCTCCACAACTTACGCGTCAGCCAGCACAGAGGAGACGCTTTTATCATGAAAGAACCCTTACCGTTGTCGCCCGCTCCGGCTGTCTCACAGACTTCTCCCACTCCGGCTGTTCCGCAGTCGTCCCATCATCGGCCTGTCCCGCCTATACAATCCCCCTGCATCCCGGTCCAGCATCCGGTGAACCGACAATATTACCGCCAACTGTCGGAAGATGAAGCCATCGCTTTCGGATTCGCCATCTACACAAGCCGCAACCAACAAGAAAGGAGGACGCTGCAATGAGAGACACAATTATCATCCACTGTTCCGCCACCCGTGCGGGACAGGATTTCACGGCCGCCGACATCGACCGCTGGCACCGTGCGCGCGGTTTCCGTTCCATCGGCTATCATTTCGTAATCCGGCTGGACGGAACCATCGAACCGGGAAGGGATGTCTCCCTCGACGGAGCGCATTGCACGGGCTGGAACCGCCGAAGCATAGGTATCTGCTACGTGGGCGGACTGGACAAGGAAGGCCGTCCCGCCGACACCCGGACGGAAGCGCAACGCGAAGCGCTCATCCGCCTGGTGGAAGACCTGCGGCTCGTTTACCCCGACATCAGACAAGTGATAGGCCACCGGGACACCAGCCCCGACCGCAACGGTGACGGTATTATCTCGCCCAACGAGTTTATCAAGATGTGCCCCTGCTTCGACGTACGCAACGAGTTCCGATAAACCGCACAATGTATCACTTTTTAAAACTTAATTTATCATGGCACGCATTTCCAAACCCGGATTAGATTATTTCCCCCTAGATGTCAATTTCCTGCAAGACCGGAAAGTGCGCCGCATCTCCTGCCGCCATCACGCGGCGGGAATTGCCGCGCTCACTTCCCTGCTTTGCCTTATCTACAAAGAAAAAGGCTATTATGTCCTTTGGAACAAGGACACACTGTTCGACATCGCTCAGGAAGCCTGTTGCGAGGAGGAGGAAATGCAGGCCATCATCGACGATTGCCTGTCGGTGGGATTGTTCGACACCTATATATATAAGGAGTACGGGGTACTGACCTCGCAAGCCATCCAAGAGCAGTATCACAAAATCATCATCGACAGCCGGAGGAAATACAAATTGCCTTTGGAAAATTTCTGGATGATCAAGGAGGAGAAAGAAGCGAATGATAACGAGGAGGAGACAAAGGAAACAAAGGAGAGAAAAGAAACAAAGGAGAGAAAGGGGGAAAACGGAGAACAAACGAATGAATCCGCAGCAAATCCGAGCAAATTTGCAGCAAGTTCGAGCAAATCCGCAGCAACAATGCCACAAACAAAACAAGAAACGGATACAGAGATTAAAAGTAAACAGGAAATGGAGAGGGAAAATGAAATCAAATCGGAAACCCAAAAAGACAAAGAGACAGAGAGGGAAGGGAAAATGAGAAAAGAGAGCGAGAAGCCGTCCGTTCCGCCAAACGGCGTTTCTCAGGCTTCGCCTGTTGCTGTAAGGGGTTTGTCTTTAGAGGATTCGTCCGGAGGGGACTTCGAAGCTATACTACGACTAAATATGGAAGCTATCGGCATCCGGAACGAACAGACCGCCAAAGCCATTTTCGCCCTTGCCCGACGAAAAGAACTGGGAGGGATCAACGGCACGCTATGGAAAATCCTCAGTCCCGGATACCGTCCTACCCTGCTCAAAAAGAACGAACCGGGAGATTACATCCTTTGGGCACTCAATCATCCGGCCGAATTTGAAAGCACTTACAACGGAATGCTACAGAAAATGGTGAGAGGAAGAAGCTGAAATAATAAAAAGTCACCCATTTCGTGGAATCAATGATATTTTATTATCAAAATAAATACTTACAATACTTTCCTTATGACACGTCAAATAATCTAAAAGCAAGCAAATAATCCATATAACATTTCAAAACCCCATATCAATACCGAAATTCACTTTCAATATGACAGCATTTAGTTAAAAACACATTACTTTTCTTAGATTATTATAATTTGTGTTATCTTTGCAGCCTGTTAGAGAGAAATGATGTGTTTTTAGGTTAAATTTAAGAGAGAATTTATGAAAAGAAAATTGATGTTCTTCATGACCTTCCTATTTATAGGCATAGGTCTGGCGACAGCGCAGACATCCAAAGTGACCGGATTGGTAACATCCGAAGAAGATGGACAGCCTGTCGTAGGTGCTTCAGTATTAGTCAATGGCACCACTCTTGGTACAATCACCGATATTGACGGTAAATTTACAATCAGCAACGTACCAAGCTCCTCCAAAACTTTACGCGTTTCTTATGTGGGAATGATCCCCCAGGAAGTGACAATCAAGGAAGGGATTTTAAACATCGTGCTGCGTTCGGACGCGAAGGCGCTGGACGAGGTGGTCGTTACCGCCTTAGGTATCAAAAGAAGCGAGAAAATACTGGGTTATGCCGCTTCTACAGTGAAAAATGACGATTTGGTCGCAGCCAAGTCAGGTTCCGTGATGTCCGGACTTTCCGGAAAAATAGCCGGTGTAAACATTTCCAGCTCCGGAACGGCCGGTAGCTCACAGAAAGTAATCGTGCGCGGTTACTCCTCTTTCTCCAGCAACCAGCCGCTATACGTCATCGACGGCGTGCCGATGTCCAACAACACCAGCCTCTCCAACGACCAGGGCAACGGTGTCATCGCGGCCGGCGACGCTATCGACTTCGGTAACGGGGCAAACGACATCAACCCCGACGACGTGGAATCCGTCACCGTACTGAAAGGCGCCTCAGCCACCGCCCTCTACGGCTCGCGCGCCGCCAACGGTGTAGTGATGATCACCACCAAACGCGCCAAACAAGAGAAACTGACCGTTTCGTACGACGGTTCTTTCATGGCTTCCAACGTGCTCCGCGTGCCGCAGGAACAGGACAAGTTCGGACAAGGCTGGGGAACGTGGGACAGAAGCGAGAACGGATCGTGGGGACCTGCATTGGACGGCCGGCTCAACGAATGGGGCTCCAGCAAACTGACTACCCCGATGAAAAAGCACTACTCGTTCGTGAAAGACAATCTCCGCAACTTCTACACCACCGGATTCGAGATGAACAACAACATCAGCGTCCGCACCGGCAACGAAAAGATGGGCTTGATGCTTTCTTACGGCAACACCTCCTCTAACGGCGTGCTGCCCAACAATGCCGACAAATACGAACGTAACACCCTGTCATTCCGCGGCAACATGAAATTCGGCAAGTTCGCCGCCGACGCCAGCATCACGTATATCCGCAAAGACATGACGAAAGCCGCCGCCGGACAAGGAAACGCAGGAGCCACCATGCAGCAGGAACTGATACAGCACCCGGTGGACATCGACTATTCCGTCATGAAGGATTTCAACGACGAACGGTTCAACGGAGACAACTATTACACGTGGTACGCGCAGAACCCTTACTGGGTACTCGCCAACAATAAGAACAACTATCAGGACGACCGCATCTACGGTAAGCTGGAATTGTCTTACGAGGTCATTCCCGGTCTGAAGGCCGTAGGACGTCTCGGAGGTGACTTCACCAACTCCCGCCAGAAGCTGCGCACGGCGAAACTGACGTACGCCGACAATTCGTACAGCAGCATCGGAGGCAAATCCGAAGAAAAGGGTACTTATACCGAACGTACCGACAATTACGACCAGATCGACGCGACCCTCTTCCTGAGCGCCAACTACAATATCGGCACGGACATCACTCTCGGAGGTACGGCGGGATGGAACCTCAACCAACGGAAATCGTCTTATCTGAAGTCGTTTCTCGAAGGGCTGTTCATGGAAGGATGGTACAACCTGCAGAACGGGACCGACAAGCCCGTCAGCACCAATTACAGCGATTTGCGCAGAACAATCGGAGCCTTCGCACAGGTGGAATTCGGGTACAAGAATTTCTGGTTTGTCAACCTTTCCGGACGCAACGACTGGTCGTCTACACTGCCTATCCACCACAACAGTTTCTTCTACGGAGGAATCAACACGTCCGTCATCCTGACCGATATGTTCCCCTCGCTGAAAAACAACGTGATAGACTTCCTGAAAGTGCGCGCCGCATGGGGACAGACGGGTAACGACGCCGACGTGTACAGAACGCTGGCATACTACATCCCCGATCATATTTCATCCGGCTACGGCTATCTGGACACTCCGCTGAACGGGGCGCTGGGACTGACCGAATACAACCGCCAGCCCAACAACAACCTGAAACCGGAGAAGACTTCCGAATGGGAATTGGGCTTGACCGCCAACTTCCTCAGCAACCGCATCGGCATTGACTTCGCCTACTACGACAAGCTGACCAAAAACCAGATCATCGCGGCAGACGTCGCCCCGGAAACACGCTACACCAGTGCCGTGCGCAACGTTGGCGAAATTTCCAACAAAGGTATCGAAATCGCCCTCAACCTGACTCCGATCCGCACCAAAGAGGTGGAATGGGACTTGGGAGTCACCTTCAGCAAGAACTGGAGTAAGGTGAATAAGTTGTGGAACGAGGGGGACAAGCCTGTGACCGAATACGTATTGAAAACGGCTTACAGCGCTAACTTCGTTGCCAAAGTCGGCGAACCGCTCGGAATCTTCCAAGTGCCCGCCCTCGCTACCGTACAGGACGAGAACAGCCCTTACTACGGCAAAGTGATTGTCGACGCCAACGGTATCCCGACTACCAGCAACAGCGAAATGAAGACGATCGGTTCGTCCGCTCCCGACTTCAATATGGGTTTCAACACCCGCGTGAGCTACAAAGGATTCACCCTTTCCGCTGTGGCCGACTGGCGTAAAGGCGGTTATATGTCCTCCTACACCGCACAGCTGATGCACTTCGTCGGCAACACTACCCGCTCGCTGTTCAACAACCGCGAACCGTTCGTCGTACCCAACTCCGTAATCGCCCTCAAGGACGGAGGCTACGCCGAAAACAACCGTCCCGTGACCAGCGACAACATGAGCAGTTATTACAGCGACTCTTACTCGGACAGCCAGTTCGAGAACTTCATCATCCCGAAAGGTTATGTGAAACTGAGGGAACTGGTCTTGTCTTACTCATTCCCGAAAGCATGGATTTCCAAACTGGGTATCCAGCAGCTAGACCTGAGCCTGATCGGACGCAACCTCTTTATGTGGACTCCGAAAGCTAACAATTACGTAGACCCGGAAACCACAACTTTCGGTAACGATATCGCTTCCGAACTGGGAGAATTTGCCGCCTTGCCTTCTACGCGCAATATAGGTGGAGGTATTAAAGTTGTATTCTAAAAAAAACGATCGAAGATGAAAAAATTCAAGTATTTATATATAGGTGTATTAAGCGCCATCCTGTCCGGCACGTTCACCTCTTGCGAGGACTATCTGGACGTCAACAAGAATCCGAATTATCCGGACGAATCACAAGTGACGGTAACGACGTTACTGCCGTCCGCATTCACCGGCTCGGCTGCCGTAATGGGGTATTTGTACCAACTCTACGGTTCTATGTGGTCACAGCACTACACGCAGAATCCGTCATCCAGCCAATATATCACGCTGGTCAACTATGCAATGACTTCTTCCAGCGACCTCCGTCTGTGGAGAATTCCGTACGCGGATGTTTTGCCTGATCTCGATCTCGTTATCAAGAAATCAGAAGAGGAAGGTGCGTGGAACTATTGGGTGGTCGGAAAAATCATGACCGCGTTTACCTATCACGTGCTCACCGACGCTTATGGAGATATTCCTTTCACCGAAGCTCTGAAAGGTCAGAACTGCAAATACGATGATAGTAAAACGGTGGTTTATCCCGGCATTATCAAAATGCTGGACGACGCAATCGACAAGGAAGCGGAAGCCTCTGCCAAAGGTCTGAAAACCATGAACGTGGAAGATTATATCTATGACGGGGATATTGCGAAATGGATCAGATTTGCCAAGACTTTAAAGTTGAAGTTGCTCATGAGAGACTTTGACACGAACAAGGCGGAGATAGAAACCCTGCTCGCTGCCGATGATTTCTTGAAAGACGACGCAACGGTACACTGCTTCGAGGACGTCGTAAATAAGTCCAATCCGTTCTATGAAAATGACCGCCGACAGTTGAATACGACAAATAATGTACGCGCTTGTACGACGTTGTATAATTATCTAGCCGAATATGACGATCCGCGCATCGGAGACTTTTACGAAATGACTGCCGCATCGGATAGAACCGAATACAGAGCGATTCCTTATGGGAACAGAACTTCCAGCACATATAGCATTTCAACAACTTCGCGTGCCGTAATCGGTGCTACCGATCCTGTTTATTATATGTCAGCGGCCGAAGCCGAATACCTGTTGGCGGAATGCTATGCACGACTGGGAGACAAAGGTAATGCAAAAACTCACTATGACGATGCCGTTGAACTCTCTTTCGCTAGATGGAACCATGACAATGAAATCGATGAATTTATTGCAGTTGGAAAACCTTACGAATTCCAAGACGCCGACGAAGAAAGTATGCTGAAATGTATCCTTACCCAGAAATGGATTGCCAGCACCCGTTGCCAGGCTTGGGATGCATGGTTCGATATCAACCGCACCGGTATTCCGGAAGTCAGCGAGTACACAACAGACGGTGATCCGGATGATTACGTTTTGGGTACACTGGCATATAACCCCAACAGTTCGTTAGCTAAGGGTCAGTTTGCTCACCGCTTCATCTACTCAAAAGAGTCGTTGGACTATAATACGAATGCGCCTACGAAAGTTCCGGCAATTACCGAACCGCTGTGGTGGCATAAAAAATAATAAGGATATTGAACAATAGAAAGAAAGGATATATACATGAAACCTATTAATTATTTATTAGTCCTGATGTTCGCAATGGTCACTTTCGTGTCATGCGACACTTATGGAGACTACGAGCAGGAGTTTGCCCCTATATACCCGCTGAGCGGACAATATTACGTCAAAGTGCTGGACGAGAACAATGAGGAACTGGTTATGAGCACAATAGAGGACGATGACGAATCATACAACGTCTACGGAATTTATATGTATCTGTACAATACAGCGGATAATGATAAGGACAAATTGTGGATCAAGTTGCCGAATACAAGCCTTTTCAAACAAGGTATTCTAGGCAAAATCAGTTGTAATGTGGAAGAACTCACCTTTAACGGGACAGCAGGCAATATGGTTGCCGACGGAACGACTCCCGTAGGGGAATTTACAGTCACTTCCGGAAAAGTCACTTTAGAAAGCGTTACGACTCCGACAAACGGAAAAGCGGACGGCATCGAAGTGAAATATACGCTGGAAGGCAAAACGTACACCATCAAAGGCTTCCGCCGCACCGGATGGGATGACGATGAAACGTGGGTTGAACCTATTACTACTGACGATGATGCATCCGGTTCTCAATCATAAGAACTAATTTCTCCCCCCTCAAAAAAGGGGGGGGATATATCAAAACGCAGATTAACGCAAGTTAGCATAGATTATTTAAACAGACTCCAAGTCTTGACTAATTCATTTCAATTGATATTCAATTGACATATTAATCAATGACTTATAGAATCTTTTCTATGATAATTTGCGTTAATCTGCGTTTTATTATTCATTTACCACTGCAAATCGGGCAGATATTTACTCAGTGTACCGCGAAGAACCCCTAGCGTAATCGGCTTCACCAGCACTTCCGTAGCTCCCGCCTTCATCGCATTTTCCTTATCCGAACTGAAAGCGTAGGCAGTCTGCATGATAATGGGAATCGTAGTGTTGGACTCACGAATAATTTTCGTCGCTTCCAGCCCATTCATCAGCGGCATTTTAATGTCCATCAACATCGCTTTGGCATCTTCCCCGTGTGTTTGAAATAAATTTACCATTTCTTCTCCGTTCCGTGCCCACATGATATCACATTTTTTACCTATGATCGCTTTAATCAGTTTAAAGTTACTGTCGTCGTCTTCAGCCACAAGTATAAGCGGTCTGAATTCATATGTTTGCGTACCTTCCATATTGTTTAGTATATTATTTTCCATCTATATCTTTTTAAGCCAACATCCTATTTCAACAAGCTTATATCCTGTCTCAACAAGTTAATATCCTATTTCAGCCCGCAAGATATAAAAAATATTCATATATTTCGCTATCTTTGCGCCTCAATTTAAAAGAATAATATGATTTCTGTAGACGGACTGGCCGTAGAATTTGGCGGCACGACTTTATTTAGTGATATCTCTTTCGTTATTAATGAAAAAGACCGCATCGCCCTGATGGGGAAAAACGGAGCGGGAAAAAGTACACTGCTCAAGATTCTGGCAGGCGTGAGGCAACCTACACGCGGCAAGGTCTCTGCACCGAAAGAGTGCGTGGTGGCCTATCTGCCCCAACACTTGATGACGGAGGACGGACGCACGGTGTTCGACGAAACGGCACAGGCTTTCGCGCATCTGCACGAGATGGAAGCGCAAATCGAGAAACTGAACAAGGAGTTGGAAACACGGACGGACTACGAAAGCGACAGTTATATGGCTCTGATCGAGGAAGTGTCTTCCCTAAGCGAGAAGTATTATTCAATCGACGCCACGAACTACGAGGAGGATGTAGAGAAAGCGTTGCTCGGACTCGGTTTCCGCCGGGAAGACTTCGGACGTCAGACGAGTGATTTCAGTGGCGGATGGCGGATGCGCATCGAGTTGGCGAAGTTGTTGTTGCAGAAACCGGACGTGCTGCTGCTCGACGAACCGACGAACCATCTCGACGCGGAAAGCGTGGAGTGGCTTGAGCAGTATCTGCACCGCTTCCCGGGCACTGTTGTGGCTGTGACGCATGACCGTTACTTCCTCGACAACGCGGCTGAGTGGATTCTGGAGCTGGACCGCGGCGAGGGCATTCCGTGGAAGGGCAACTATTCCTCCTGGCTTGATCAGAAGGAAAAGCGTCTTGAAATGGAAAAGCGCCAGAACGAGGCCCGCAGCAAAGCCATCGCTCACGAACTGGAGTGGGTGAGACAGAATCCGAAGGGCCGTCAGGCGAAGAGCAAGGCCCGTCTGGCTCACTTCGAGGAACTCTCCTCCTACGAGTATCAGGAACGGAATGAAACGAATGAAATCTTCATTCCGGTCGCTGACCGCCTTGGCAAGTCGGTGATTGAGTTTGAGCATGTGAGCAAGGGCTTTGGCGACAAGCTTTTGATTGATGATCTGTCGTTCGTTGTGCCTCAGGGCGCTATCGTCGGCGTGATCGGCCCGAACGGCGCCGGTAAGTCGACGCTCTTCCGCATGATTACCGGCAAGCAGCAGCCGGATTCCGGCAAGATCACGATCGGTTCGACCGTGAAGCTCGCGGCTGTTGATCAGATGCGCAGCTCGCTTCCGAATGACAAGACGGTGTTTGAAGCGATCAGCGATGGTCTCGACATCATTCAGGTGGGCAAGTTTGAAATGCCGGCCCGCTCATACATCGGCCGCTTCAACTTCAAGGGCCAGGATCAGCAGAAGCGCGTCGGTGATCTTTCCGGCGGTGAGCGCGGCCGTCTCCATCTCGCGAAGACGCTGCTCGCAGGCGGCAACGTGTTGCTCCTTGACGAGCCGTCGAATGACCTCGACGTTGAAACGCTCCGCGCGCTTGAGGATGCACTGCTTGAGTTCCCGGGCTGCGCGATGGTGACGTCGCATGACCGTTGGTTCCTCGACCGTATTGCCACCCATATCCTCGCTTTTGAGGGTGACTCCAAGGTGGTGTTCTTCCCTGGAAACTACCAGGAGTACGAAGCCGACAAGAAGAAGCGTCTCGGTGAAGCTGCCGCAGCCCCGCACCGTCTGCGCTTCAAGCCGCTGAAGCATTAAGAGAGGCATTCGGCAAAAACAAAAGGGCTTAATTTTTTAAGCCCTTTTTTCCTTATGCGAGGCAGTCTCCGGCTGAGGGGATGGTTCTGCCTCCACCGGCGTCTTCGGGAACAACATGGATTTGATTTACTACATACAGGTCATTCTGATGGGCATTGTGGAAGGCCTGACGGAATTTCTGCCGATTTCTTCCACTGGCCACCTGATTGTGGCTGCCGATGTCATGCGGTTCAGTCCGCCGGATCGGGAGACATTTATTGTCGGCATTCAGGCGGGTGCTATTTTCGCTGTCTGCTGGTTTTACCGTGAGCGGATCTGGAAGGTCGTTATGAACTTTCTCCGTCCGGGGCGTGAGCAGAATCTCGCCGTGAATACGGTGGTTGCTTTCCTGCCGGCCGCGGTAGCGGGCGTGCTCTTCGCTCACTTCATTCAGAGCCGGCTCTTCAATGTCGTCACAGTGTCGACAACGCTTGTGATCGGCGGTCTCATTATTCTTGCTGTCGAGCGGATGATCGCCGCAGGAAAAATCGCCCCCCGGGTGCATGAGATGGATGACATGAACTGGCGCGACGCGCTGAAGGTTGGCGTCATGCAGTGCTTCGCGATGATTCCGGGGGTCAGCCGATCCGGAGCCACCATTATCGGCGGCATGATCTGCGGCCTTTCCCGGAAAGCGGCGACGGAGTTCTCCTTCTTCCTCGCGATTCCGACAATTTTCGGCGCAACGGTCTATGACCTCTGGAAGATGCGTGACAGTGTGGCGGAGCTTAATGTCGGAGGCCTGCTGCTCGGCGGCGCCGTGTCATTCTTCTCCGCTCTGATCGTCGTGAACTGGCTGCTCCGGTTTGTGGCTCACAACAATTTCCGGGGATTCGGCTGGTACCGGATCCTTTTCGGAGCTCTGGTGATGGGGCTCTGGTACACGGGAGTGATTCTCTAAGACATGAAAAAAAGCCGGCGTTAAAAGCCGGCTTTTTCGTGGGCGGTCGTTTTATCGCTTGATATAAACGAGATCCCAGATTCCGTGACCGAGGTTTTCTCCCCGGGCCTGGAACTTGGTGCGGGGGCGCTCACAGAGCGGATTCCCCTGGATCGGGCAGTAGCCCTCTCCCTTCCAGTCCTGGAGCGCGGGCTCGTGGGACAGCACGTCCAGCATCTGCTCGGCATAGTTCTGCCAGTCTGTGGCGCAGTGAATATAGCCGCCCTGACGGATTCTCGTGCAGAGTTTCCCAATGAAAGGCTGGGCGACGAGGCGGCGCTTATGATGGCGGGCTTTGCGCCAGGGATCCGGGAAATAGATATGGACGCCGTCAAGCGATTCGGGCGGGATCATATGCTCGATCACATCGACCGCGTCATGACGGATGATGCGGACATTCTTCAGCTCCATTTCCTTGATGCGCTTTGACAGTGCGCCGACGCCGGCGACAAACACTTCGCAGCCAAGGAAATTGACTTCAGGATGGGCCTGAGCGATCGCTGCCGTGGTTTCTCCCATGCCGCAGCCGATCTCGAAGACAACGGGAGCTTTGCGCCCGAAAACCTCTTCAAAATTGAGCGGGGCTTCAGCGTAAGGCACTTCGTAAAGCGGGAAGACTTCTTCAAAGGCTTTTTCCTGTGCGTGGCTGATATGGCCGCGGCGCATGGAGAAGCTTCGGATATGCCTCGACTTCAGTTCTTCAAGCTGTTCGGGGGAAAGTTCATTCGGCATTTGAAACGGGAAATTCCTATGAAAAAACCGACACACTCAAAGGTATGTCGGTTTCTAATCTGGAGCGGGCGAAGGGAATCGAACCCTCGTCAGTAGCTTGGGAAGCTACAGCTCTGCCATTGAGCTACGCCCGCATAGGCATTGAATAATAACAGGGATCGGAGAAAATTGCCAATCTCCGATCTCCGTTGTTATCAGCGGTGAGAGACCTTGCGGACGGTCCAGTCACCGAGAGACTGCATGGCCTGGACGAACACGATCAGGATCACCACGACCGAGTACATGATTTCAGGCATGAAGCGCTGGTAGCCGTAGCGGATGGCGAGGTCGCCGAGACCGCCGCCGCCGATCGCGCCGGCCATGGCCGAGGCACCGACGAGGGACACGAGTGCAATCGTGATACCGGCAATAATGCCAGGCAGAGCTTCAGGGAGCAGGACCTTGCGGATGATCTGCATGCTGGTGGCGCCCATGGAGAGAGCGGCCTCAATCAGTCCCTTGTCCACTTCACGCAGGCTCGATTCCACGAGACGCGAGATCATCGGAGCGGCCGCGATCGTCAGCGGCACGAGAGCGGCGGAGGTGCCGATAGACGTGCCAACGATCAGGCGCGTGAGCGGCTGAATGGCGACGAGCAGGATGATGAACGGGGTCGAACGGACCGCGTTGACCAGCACACCGATCGTGCGGTTAAAGACCTTCGCCGACAGAATGCCCTGAGGGGAAGTGACATGCAGAAGGATGCCAAGCGGAATGCCGATCGCCCCGCCGATGACTCCAGCGATACCAACCATGATGAGGGTTTCGATGAAGGAGTCCAGCATCATATCAATCATTTCAGGCGTTAACAGCATCGTTAAGCTCCTCAATCTGAATGTTGTTGGAAATCAGATATTCGCGGACCCGGTCGTAAGCTTCCTGAGAGCAGGAACACACGACGGTGAGGCTGCTGAAAGTGCTTTCCTGGATTTCGGAAATCTGGCCAGCGAGAATATTGAAGTTCACGCCGTAGCGGGTCGCGCAGGTGGCGATCACAGGCTCCGTCGCCTCTTCGCCGACGAAGGT
>OGLT01001295.1_pt1 | contig 13717 bp, 15 predicted proteins | sample 1572911 | NCBI WGS metagenome assembly OGLT01 (sample SAMEA2582014, study PRJEB24529) | metagenome | biome: Human gut stool | place: China | collected 2011 | reverse complement strand
TTTCATAAAATCTTCTTTTTAGTTAATACTAAGGAAATATCTCCTGCCGTATTAAATAATCCTGTAATAACCATATTCGTTGTTCACTTGTTATCCCCTCGTATTCCTGCCGTAGAAAAATACAGCAATTATTGTTAGACTATATTCCTATAGAAGGAATTGGTATGATTATCTATAAAAGGTATAAAGCCTTATAATAGATAAAGTAATACTTATCCTATGGTAATGCATCATGAGCGTATGCGCTATGACCTTACGCCACAGAACGTATGTAGTCCCCAATCAAACCTTTCGGTTGTGTAACTTAATACACTTCAAGCATTGGTTATTCAGGTTGTTTCAGACATATTTCAAAGAACGATGGTACAAATATACTGTTTTATAATAAAACCGCACGAAAAAGGGCAACCGACATACAGCCAGCTGCCCATTCTTCGGACGAATGTGCCGATGGGGATCATCCGATCTCGACCAGTACGGCGTCGGTCGCCACGTTCTCGCCGGGCTGCACCAGCACCTGCTTCACCGTGCCGGCATAATCGGTCGTCACGGCATTCTCCATCTTCATGGCCTCCAGGATGACCAGCACGTCACCAGCCTTGACGGATGCACCGGCTGCGACCTTGACATCCAGGATGTTGCCGGGCATGGGAGCCTTGACGGTGACGGCACCGGCAGCACCGGCGGGAGCAGCAGCCTTGGGAGCGGCAGCAGGAGCAGCCGGAGCCTTGGGAGCAGCGGGAGCGGCAGCAGCAACGGGAGCTGCGCCAGCGGCGGTCTCCTCAACGGAGACGCTGTAAGCAACACCATTGACGGTAATATTGTAATACTTCATGGAAGGACCCTCCTGAATCAATCATTTATCCTATGTACGTTTTACGATCGGAACGCTTACAGAGCCATGTTGCCGTGCTTCTTGGGCAGGCGGGCAGCACGCTTGGTGCTCAGCAGCTCAAACGCAGCCACAACGCTTGCGCGTGCGTTGGCAGCGTCGCAGGTCATATCGGCAGCGCCGCAGGCCACAGCGTTGGCGGCACTGCACACCTCGGCGGTGTAGGCAGCAGCCTTGGCGTTGGTCGCAGCGATGATGTTGTCGGAAGCGTCGATCTCGCTCTTGTACAGAACGGAGACGGCAGCGTTGGGCTCCAGAGCGCTGACCACGCAGCCGTTGACGGCGATCTTCAGGTCGGCATTGGCCAGAGCGGTGTAGACCGGGCCCACAGCCTTGCCAGCCAGCAGAGCGACCTTTGCGGTGGTGGCGTCTGCATAGGTGGCAGCCAGACGGGCAGCCTCACGGATGCCGCCGGCGATGTCGTCGGTCGCGCTGGGAACGAAGCCCTTGGTGTCCACGATGGTCAGCACGGGGACGCTGAAGGCGTCGCACAGGCGGACGAAGCGGGAAGCCTTGGACACGCAGTTGTGGCACAGCTGCTCACCGGTCGCCACCACGCCGACCGCGTTGCCGCCGATGGTAGCAAATGCGGTGTAGACGTTCTTGCCGAAGCCTGCAAACAGCTCCACGGCGCTGTCCTTATCAATGAGGGCAGCAGCAGCCTTCTCCGGAGCGGCACCAGCGGCCAGGACCGCGGTGGGCTGCTCGAACTCGAAGATGGCGGGGCCGGTCAGGTTGTTGGCGGGCAGCAGACCCACGATGTGGGCAGCCTTCTCGGCAGCCTCGGCAGCGCTCTCGGCCACGATGGCAGCAACACCAGCCTTGGCAGCAGCCTCAGCGGAGCCTGCATCTGCGACCTTGTCGCCCTTGGCGGCAGAGGTGAAGGGAGCGGTGAAGAACAGCTCGGCGTCCTTTGCCATGACGCAGACATCTGCGCTGGCAGCGTTCAGGGCGCTGGTACCGCCGCACACGCCGGTGACGACTGCCACCTGGGGCACGACGCCGGACACCTTGGCGATAGCAGCGTTCAGCTTGGCGGTCGCGGTCAGAACGTCCAGACCCTCTGCCAGCTTTGCGCCGACCGAGTTGTAGAACGTGACCACGGGGCAGCCCGTCTGAGCAGCCATTTCGAGGACCTTGATGTTCTTCTCAACGTCCTTCACGGTGACTGCCTCGCCGTTCTGGTAGACGGCGTAGGCCTGCTGGCCAGCCGCATAGCCGCAGGCAGCGCTCACCGCGCCGTCCGCAAACAGTGCGGTATATTCCCCGTCATCGAAAAACTTGGCGAGGATTTCTCCTTTGTTGATCTTTGAAGCCATGGTAAGACCTCCTGCTTTGTCTATTTTGAGCTTTCAAAATTAGGTTTATTATACTATATTTTGTCAGGATTCTCAAGTGCCGAGCGCCCCATTTTTGAGGGAAAATCTCACAATCTTTTCCATCTCAGGCCCGGCCGCCTTGGTCTGCCCGACAAAGATGCTGTGAGGACCATCATTTTCTCCGTTTTGCGGGTGCATTGCGCTCGCCGCGCTTTGCGCCCTGCCCCACCGGGCCGCGGGGGCGGCGCTCGGCCGCTTTGGATTGCAGCGCAGCGCTGCGGGTCTGGGCGCGGCCCTTGGCGGCTGCGGCGCGCAGGCCGTTGATCTCTGCCTTGGTCAGCTCGCGGTAGGTGCCCGGCTTGAGCATCCCCAGCTTGACGACGCCCTCGGCGTTCCGCTTCAGGCGGACGACTTCCAGCCCGACGGCCTCGCACATCCGGCGGATCTCGCGGTTCTTGCCCTCTTTCAGGGTCATCTCCATCACGGTGCGGCCCGGCTCGTCGGTCACGACATTGATGGCACAGGGCATGGTCTTGGTGCCATCGTCCAGCACGACGCCGGAGCTCATTTTCAGGATCTGGCTCTCGTCGGCACGGGGCTGCACGGTAACGCGGTACAGCTTGGAAATGCCGCCGGACGGATGGGTGACGGCCTGCGCAAAGGCGCCGTCGTTGGTCATCAGCAGCAGGCCCTCGCTGTCCTTATCCAGGCGGCCCACCGGGTAGAGGCGGGCGGGGATGTCGCTGACCAGCTCCATGACGGTCTTGCGGCCCAGCTCATCGCTGGCGGTGGTCACGTAGCCGCGGGGCTTGTACAGCGCCAGATAGTAGAGCTGCTGGTTCTTCTGGATGTAGATGCGCTCATCATCCACATGCAGCACATCGCGGTTGGGGTCCATCTTGTCGCCCACCTTGACCGGGTGGCCGTTGACCTTGACGCGGCCCTCAGCAATGATCTGCTCGGCCGCGCGGCGAGAGCACAGGCCCTGCTCGCTCATGATCTTCTGAATACGTTCTTCTGCCATTGTTCGTTTACTCCTTGTGCGCCTCCCGGCGCTCAAAATGCACCGCGCTGAAAAGCCCTGCCCTTGCGGGAAAGGTGGCACGCAGTGCCGGATGGGGTGCGCATTTTCGCGCGTTTGCCTCATCCATCTTGTTTCATTCGGCTGCTCTCCTCAAGGGGAAGCTCATGCGCCTTTTCTCACGCGTTGGGCGCTTCGGGGCCGGTCTCCGCGGGGGCCGCCTTGCCGCCCTTCCTGTCGATGAGGACGCTGACCTTCTCCACCAGTTCGGGGATCATGGTCAGGGCGCGGTCCACGGTGTTGGCCCCGTCGGACAGCTGGATGGTGCGGACACAGCCGTCCTTGATGACAAGGAAGGCCACCGGCTGGATGTTGACGCCCGCGCCGGAACCGCCGCCGAACAGGTCCTTGTTGGCAGCATTCTTGCCGTCAAAGTCCGTACCTGCGGATGCAAAGCCAAAGCTGACTTTGGACACCGGAAGGATGGTGGTGCCGTCCTCGGTGGTGATGGGCTTGCCCACGATGGTGTTGGAATCCACCATCTGACGGACCTTGTCCATCGTGACGTTCATTAAACCCTGGATCGGATGCTCAGCCATAAAATCGGCCTCCTTATTTCAATGAGTGGGAAAAAGCGGGAACGCTTTCTCCGGAACTGCCCCCGCCGCAGCGGACAGGCAGAACACACCATACAGTTATATTATAACCAAATTACAGGAAGACGTCCAGCACTTTTTCGCGCCAGAACTCGTAAAGCATACGCACTGCCGTGAAGACGATGGCATACGCCTGTGCCGACACCCGGAAGGACACCCGGTCCCGCACCGTCGGCTGGGCCGAACCAAAATCCGGAAGCAGCCGCAGCTGCTCAAAATCGAGATAGACGAACCGGTCGAGGAAGCCCAGTGCCGGATAGAGCCAGGCGTTCAGCCTGCCATAGCTGCGGGCAGCTTCGGCGGGGTCCTCGCCCCGGACGCCCAGCACGACGTCGATCTTCGTGATGCGCAGCGACCCGATGATGGCTCTGGTCAGCCGGCCCGCCCCCCGCAGGATGGTGCAGAGGATGTTCAGGGTCAGCCGGGCCTTTTTGCGGGGCGGGGTCTCCGGCCTGGGCTTCTGGTCCGCTTTCTGTCCGGCCGGTTTTTTCTTCTTTTTCTTTTTCGGTTTTTCCGGTGCAGGATACTGGAACACCGGCAGGGTCAGCCCCAGCGCACCGGCCCGGATGGTCAGCACATCGTTCGCCCACTGCACATCCGCGCAGAAGGGGCAGAACAGCAGCACCACCGCCAGGGTCAGGACCACCAGCAGCAGGACGCCGATCCCTTTCAAGAGAACGAGCAGCACCGCGCTCAAAATGCTCAGAACACTCATACCTCTCCCCCGCTTTCTTCGCTGCTGTGGATGGGCGGCAGGTCGTCCAGGCTGGACAGGCCAAAGCACCGCAGAAACACATCCGTCGTCCGGAACGCCACCGGCCGTCCGGGCAGGTCCAGCCGTCCGGCCTCTTCGATGAGGCCTTTTTCCAGCAGGCCGGATACGCTGGACGAGGAGTCCACGCCGCGCACCTGCTCAATGAATGCGCGGGAGACCGGCTGGTTGTAGGCGATGACGGTCAGTGTCTCCATCGCCGCCGGGCCCAGCGGCACCGAGCGCCGGGTATCCAGCACCCGGCGGACCGGTTCGGCAAAGTCGGCCTTGGTGGCCAGCTGCCAGTGGGTGTTCAGGTGGAGCAGGCACAGGCCGCTGTCCTCGCGGGCATAGCGGGTGCGCAGCTCTTCCAGCACCGGCTCCACGCTGGAGACCGGCATCTGAAGCGCCTGGGCCAGTTTGTCGGCTCCGATGGGTTCCGCATAGGCAAAGAGCATCGCCTCCACGGCGGCTCGCAGTTTTTTCTGGTTCATTCGTTCTCCTTTGTGCGTTCCAGCCGCCCGCGGCGCATGGTCATCGCACCGTCCGGGCCGAGGGTGACACGCCCGCCGCGCACCAGCTCCAACAGGGCCAGAAAGGTGGCCACATGGGTGCTCCGGCTCTGGCGGCGGGAAAACAGCTGCCCCAGCTTCCGGGCACTGCCCCCGATGAGCTGGCGCAGGATATAGACCACCCGGCTGTTCACCGACACCACCGGCGCGGACACCAGCGGCTCGAACTGCTGCTGGGTGGGCTGCCGGACGACGGCCGCTTTCCGGCCCGCCAGCGCCTGCCAGCAGTCCGCCAGCACCTGCGGCGAGTGGAAGAGGTCGTAGGTGTTGTCCTGCTCCACTTCCAGCGGCCTCCGGACGAAGACCGGGGCCTGCTCCCCTTTTGCGCGCAATGCCCCGGCCATCCGGCGGCACTGGTCGTACTCGATGAGCTGGCCGGTCAGTTCCTGTTTCATCCGCTCGCCCTCTTCGCTGCGGGGCAGCAGCAGATAGCTCTTCATCTCCACCAGATGCGCCGCCATCTCGATGAAGGCGCTGGCCGTCTCCGGGTCGGCTCCAGCGTCCGCCGCCACGGTGCGGGTGTACTGGTCGATGAGTTCCAGAATGGGGATATTGTGCAGGTCCATCTTGTGCTTCTGCACCAGCGTCAGCAGCAGTTCCAGCGGGCCCTCGAAGTCCGCCAGATGGAACGTCAGCTCTTCTGCCACTCAGATCACCGTCCCGATGGATGCGTAATACATGGAATAGGCGATCTGGTCGATGTAGCCGGTGCCCAGATCCAGCAGGTCCCACACGGCATCGTTCAGCAGGGTGAGCGGGCCGTCCAGAAAGCCGCTCCAGACCACCGCCAGCATGACGATGAGGATCACCCGCTCATATTTCATGATGCCGAAGTAGATGCGCTGGGGCAGCACCGCCAGCAGCACCCGGCTGCCGTCCAGCGGCGGCACCGGGATGAGGTTGAACACCGCCAGACTGACGTCCATCATGACCAGATATTGCAGGAAGCGGGCTGCAAACACGGTTCCGACCGTGACGGGGGCCCAGTAATACAGCAGCTTCCAGACCACCATCGCGAGGTAGGCCAGGAGCAGGTTCGCCACCGGGCCTGCCAGCGCCGTGAGCGCCATGCCCGCCTTGGGGTTCTTGAAATTGCGCGGGTCGGTGGAGACCGGCTTTGCCCAGCCCACGCCCGCCAACACCATGCACAGGGTGCCCATCAGGTCAAAGTGGCGGAACGGGTTCAGCGACAGCCGGCCCTCCCGCTTAGCCGTAGGGTCGCCCAGCAGCCAGGCTGCGAGGGCGTGGCCCGCTTCGTGGAACGGGATGGCGACCAGCGTCACCAGCGCCCGGATAAGATAGTACAGTCCGCGTGAGGTCATCGTATTCTCCTAACAGTGGATTATTTTGTCTTATTGTACTATGTTTTTCGATTTCAGACAAGGGCTTGGCCCACAGATAAAAAAGGTTACAGAAATTTCAAAAAAATGCTTGCAATTTCTGCCCGACTCTGGTACAATAGTCAAGCTGATTATTTTGAATTCCTTACTTCACTGCTAGGAGGTGCAAGTATCATGGCTAAGTGTGAATGCTGCGGCAAGGGCGTTACCTTTGGTATCAAGGTCTCCCACTCCCATCGCCGTTCCAACCGTACCTGGAAGCCGAATGTCCGTCGTGTCAAGGCGGTCGTGGAGGGTTCTCCCAAGTATATCTACGCATGCTCCCGTTGCCTGCGCGCTGGCAAAGTTACCCGCGCTGTCTAAGTAGCTGCATCTGCCGGTCACTTTGTCGAGTGACCGGCTTTTTTGTTTTCCAGGAGGAGGTTTTTCAGATGGCTCTGCCCCATGACCCCATCATGCTTTTGAGCATGGTGAACCTGAAGCTGCGCGACTTCTACCCCAGCCTCGACGCACTGTGCGACGACCTGGACGAGGACAAGGCCGCGCTGTGCGCAACGCTCGCTGCCGCCGGGTACGGATACGACCCGGTGCGGAATCAATTCGTATAAATTCAGGAGGATGCTTCCATGATGCAAGGTACCTATTATAAAGAGTGGAGCCGGATGCTCGGCCGCGAAATGGAGTTCAAGGTCTATGGCACGGCCGGTGTGCCGGTGCTGGCCCTGCCCGCCCGCGGGGGCCGTTTCTACGATTGGGAGAACAACGGGATGCCCGAAGCGGTGGCTTCCCTGCTGAGCAGCGGCAAACTCCAGCTCTTTACCGCCGACGGCATCGACGCCGAGAGCCTGCTGGCCGGGGATGCTGCGCCCCGCCGCCGGGCCGAGATGCAGGAAAAGTATTTCAACTACCTGTCCACCGAGCTGGCCGCCCGCATCCGGGAACTGAACCAGACTGAGAAAGGCCAGCTCATCTGGTGCGTCGGCGTGGACACCGGTGCCTGTCAGGCCGTCAACTGCCGCCTGCGCCGCCCGGAGGTGTTCGGCGGTGCCATCGGTCTGTCCGGCCTGTACGACATGAGCCGCTTTCTGGGCAGCGCCGAGGACGACCTCGTGCTCCGCAATGCCCCCCTCGCCTACCTGACCGAGACCGGCCTCGTGGACAAAAAGGCCTTTGCCAAGGCGGAGGAGAACGACCTCATCCTCTGCGCCGGGCAGGGCAGCTACGAGGAGGAGGCACAGGCCGACACCCGCGCCCTCTCCGAGGCCCTGACCGCCGCCGGTCTGCCCGCCCACTGCGAGTTCTGGGGCAGCGATGTCTCCCACGACTGGTACTGGTGGGGCAAGGAGCTGCACCTGTTCGCAGAACGCATCTTTGGAGAAGGAGGAAGTCATGCCTGAATTTGTGATTGGTGCCCGCGGGCACGATTTTGGCCGTCACACCCCGGATGAGCTGTTTGCTTCCATCGGCAAGGCGGGCTTTGCCTGCACCCAGCTGGCCTACACCAAGGCCATTGAGGGTGTGAAGAGCTATGCCGATGTCACCCCGGAACTGGCCGAGGCCACCCGCGCCGCTGCCGCCGCTGCCGGTGTTTCCATCGCGGTGAACGGCACCTACGTCGAGCTGAGCTATGCCGACGAGGACAAGCGCCGCGCCGAGGTCGCCAAGGTGCTGAGCCAGATCCCGGTCGCCAAAGTGCTGCACGCCGGCTGCATGGGCAGCGAGACCACCAACATGGCCAAGCAGCCCGGCGTCACCCGCAAGGAAGCGCAGGAAGCCCTTCTCCGCAGCCTGGGCGAGATCCTGCCCGTCTGTGAGGAGCAGGGGGTGCTGTTCGCCGTGGAGTGCGTCTACTACCACGCCATGAACACCCCGGAGGCCGTCAAGATGGTGCTGGACACCATCGCCAGCCCCAATCTGCGCGTCCTCTGCGATTTCGCCAACTACGTCGGCCCGGAGGATGCTTCGCTGGACGCGCAGCGCCGCATCTGGGACAAGGTGGGCAGCTGGTACGGCGACAAGATCGCCGCCGTCCACTTCAAGGGCCAGAACTTCCGGCCGGACGGCACCCTGTACTCCACCAGCCTGGAGGATTCCTGCGTGGACTATGCAGGCGGCTTCGCCATGCTGAAGCAGATGCCGCAGGCCGCCTTCCCGGTCCTGCGTGAGGAAGCCGTCCCTGCCCGCGCCGCCAGCGATATCGCCTTTATGCGGAAGTTCTGCGAATAAGCGCTTGCCTTTCAGGAGTTGTTGATGCTCCCCCAGTCACCTACGGCGACAGCCCCCTCTGAGAGGGGGCCTTTTACAGCTGACCCTTGCGCCAAGGCTCCCTCCATGAGGGAGCTGGCACAGCGACGCTGTGACTGAGGGAGTTTGCAGCAGCTCCTTCTTTTTTGTCTTCTGTGTTCACAAAAAATTCACAATTGAATTTTCATTTCCTACTTGTTCTGTAGGACAAATTGTGCTACAATGCCCTTGTACGAAAGATACCCCCAAGGGGTAATTTGAAAGGAGTTGTTCCCATGAGCAGCGAGATGGAACCCTGCCCCCGCTGTGCCCTGCATGAAGCGTCCCCTGCCCCCTGCTGCGAAGATGCAGCCGCCGAAGCAGAGACCCTGCACGCCTGCTGCTGCCGCCACAAAAAGCGGAGCGAGGAGGAGTACAAGAGCCTCATCCACCGGCTGAACCGCATCGAGGGCCAGATCCGGGGCATCCGCGGCATGGTCGAAAAAGACGTCTACTGTGCCGACATCCTCGTGCAGGTGGCGGCGGCAAACTCTGCGCTGAACGCCTTTTCCAGAGAGCTGCTCAGCCAGCATGTGCGCACCTGCGTTGCGGACGACCTGCGCGCGGGCAGCGACGAAAAGTTGGATGAGCTACTGAAATTGCTGCCCAAACTCATGAAATGACCCTTTTTCGGACAAGCTGACCCATCGCAAGGAGTGAAGACTATGGAACAATACAACGTTACCGGCATGAGCTGCGCGGCCTGCTCTGCACGGGTGGAAAAGGCCGTAAACGCCGTGCCCGGCGTCACGAGCTGTTCGGTGAGCCTGCTCACCAACTCCATGGGCGTGGAGGGCACCGCGAGTGCTGCCGCCATCGTCAAGGCGGTGCAGGATGCAGGCTATGGCGCCAGCCCCAAGGCGGGCGGGCCCACCGCCGCCACGGACCCCAGCGCCGACCTCGACGCTCTGGCCGACCACGAGACCCCCAAACTGAAAAAGCGGCTCATCGCCTCCCTGCTCTTCCTGGCGGTGCTGATGTACTTTTCCATGGGGCACATGATGTGGGGCTGGCCGCTACCCCGCTGGTTTGACGGCAACCACATTGCCATGGGACTGGTACAGCTGTTGCTGGCAGGCATCGTGATGGTGATCAACCAGAAGTTTTTCATCAATGGCTTCAAAGGGCTGGTACACCGCTCCCCCAACATGGATACGCTGGTGGCTATGGGCTCGATGGCAAGCTTTGTGTGGAGCACCTACGCCCTGTTTGCCATGACCGATGCGCAGCTGCACGGCAACGAAGAACTTGTCATGCACTATATGATGGAGTTCTATTTTGAGTCTGCCGCCATGATTTTGACCCTTATCACCGTGGGCAAGATGCTGGAGGCGCGCTCCAAGGGCAAGACCACCGATGCGCTCAAAAGCCTGATGAAGCTTGCCCCCAAGACCGCTACCCTGCTGCGGGACGGCACCGAGGTGACCGTACCCATTGAGCAGGTACAGAAGGAGGACATCTTTGTGGTGCGCCCGGGCGAGAACATCCCGGTGGACGGCATTGTGCTGGAGGGCAGCAGTGCCGTGAACGAGAGCGCCCTGACCGGCGAGAGCATCCCGGTAGACAAGGCCGTGGGCGATAAGGTAAGCGCCGCCACCACTAATCAGTCCGGCTATCTGCAGTGCCGCGCCACCCGCGTGGGCGAGGACACCACGCTGGCGCAGATCATCCGCATGGTCAGCGATGCCGCTGCCACAAAAGCACCCATTGCAAAGATCGCGGATACCGTATCCGGCTTTTTCGTGCCTGCGGTCATCAGCATTGCAGTGGTCACCACCCTTGTTTGGCTGCTGCTGGGGCGGGATGTAGGCTACGCGCTGGCGCGGGGCATCTCGGTGCTGGTCATCAGCTGCCCCTGTGCGCTGGGTCTGGCAACGCCGGTAGCTATTATGGTGGGCAACGGCCTTGGTGCGAAGAACGGCATCCTATTCAAGACCGCTGCGGCGTTAGAAGAAGCCGGGCGCACCCGCATCGTGGCACTGGACAAGACCGGCACCATCACCTGCGGCAAGCCTACCGTCACAGACCTTCTGCCCGCTGAAGGCGTGACCGAGACCGAACTGCTCACGCTGGCAGCCGCGCTGGAGGGTCGCAGCGAGCACCCGCTGGCGCGGGCAGTGCTGGCCTATGCGGAGGAAAAGCAGCTGGAGCTGCCCTCTGTTACCGATTTTACTGCCCTGCCGGGCAACGGCCTTACCGCCAAGCTGGAGGGTAAGGAGATCTTTGGCGGCAACGCTGCTTTTATTGGCACAAAGGTCTCTATCCCCGCTGCGCTGCAAACGCAGGCTGCTGCACTGGCCGCGCAGGGTAAGACGCCCCTGTTCTTTGGCGGCGCAGGTCGTCTGCTGGGCGTTATCGCGGTAGCTGATACCATCAAGGAGGACAGCCCGCAGGCCATCCGGGAGCTGCGGAATATGGGCATCCGCGTGGTGATGCTGACCGGCGACAACCAGCGCACCGCCGAGGCCATTGGCCGACAGGCCGGGGTGGACGAGGTGATTGCCGGGGTGCTGCCCGAGGGCAAGGAGGCCGTCATCCGGCAGCTGCAAAAGTACGGCAAGGTAGCTATGGTGGGTGACGGTATCAACGACGCCCCTGCCCTGACCCGCGCTGACACCGGCATTGCCATCGGTGCAGGCACGGACGTAGCCATTGATGCTGCGGACGTAGTACTGATGAACTCCAAGCTGTCGGACGTCCCCGCCGCCATCCGGCTGAGCCGCGCTTCCCTGCGCAACATCCACGAAAACCTGTTCTGGGCGTTTATCTATAACATCATCGGCATTCCGCTGGCAGCCGGTGTGTTCATCCCCTTGGGGCTGACGCTGAACCCCATGTTCGGCGCAGCTGCCATGAGCCTTTCCAGCTTCTGCGTGGTGAGCAACGCCTTGCGGCTGAACCTGTTTGACCTGCACAGCGCAAAGCGTGACCACCCGCCCAAACACGTCCCTGCCCTGCCCGCTGCCCTTGTGCAGCCCGCAGCGGAGGAAGATACAACTTACAAGGAGAAGATCGTTATGAAAAAGACCCTGACCGTAGAGGGCATGATGTGCCCCCACTGTGAAGCCCGCGTCAAGAAGGCACTGGAAGCTCTGCCGCAGGTGGACGAGGCTGTTGTCAGCCACGAAGCCGGTACTGCCATCGTTACCCTGAACGCAGAGGTGGACGATGAGGTGCTGAAGAAGGCCGTGGAGGCACAGGATTACCCCGTTACCGGTATCCAGTAAGGGTATCAGCCACCACAAAATGCAAGAGGCAGCTGCGCAAAAATCTGCGCAGCTGCCTTTTTTTGCCGCGGGACGATTTTGAATGCGCGCCGCGTTCGCTTTGCGCATCTTCAGAGGAAAGATCATTTTATATTTGCAAGCGGGGAAAATCTACGGATTTTCCCCGCTTGCTTTTTCACGGAGGTCGTTACCGGAAATGGCATTTTTTCAGATAACAGTCAAATGATCTGCCCACATCGAGAATTATATTTATAGCTGATTTTTCTAGGCCACAAGCCAACTTTCGGACTTTTTGTGGGCAAAAGCAAAAAAGAAGTCAAAACTGGACAAATCAGTGAGTTTTGCCCACAGTTTGCCCACCAAACAAAAAATCTGTATAAAACGCTTACCGGAGGTTCTGCGCCGCTTTTAAAGCCTGAAACGCAAAAAGCCCGCTGCAAGGCGGAATGTCCTTGCAGCGGGCAGCATAGATAACTGGGGAACCCTTATCAGACTTCGGTGTTAAAGTAGCGCTTCAGCAGGCCCTCGAAGCCACGGCCGTGACGGGCTTCATCCTTTGCCATCTCATGGACGGTATCGTGGATAGCGTCCAGATTCAGCGCCTTAGCCTTCTTGGCCAGGTCCATCTTACCGGCGCAGGCACCGCACTCGGCCTCGGCACGCATCATCAGGTTCTTCTTGGTGCTGTCGGTCACGACCTCGCCCAGCAGCTCTGCAAAGCGGGATGCGTGGTCAGCCTCTTCGTAAGCATAGCGCTTGTAGGCCTCGGCGATCTCGGGGTAGCCCTCACGCTCTGCCACGCGAGCCATAGCCAGATACATACCGACCTCGCTGCACTCGCCCTCGAAGTTAGCGCGCAGACCATCAACGATCTCCTGCGGCACGCCCTCTGCCTTGCCGATGCCAACAACATGCTCGGTAACGTAGGTGTTGCCGGTCTTTTCCACAAAAGCGGAAGCGGGAGCCTTGCAAACGGGGCACTGAGCGGGGATCTCACCCTCAGCGATATAACCACAAACGGTGCAAACGTATTTCTTCATAAGAATTTACCTCCATTCGATCTGTTAAAAATGATACAGGACGGAAACCACCCGCCTGTTGCTTCTATGCTGGGCAGCCGCGCTGCCGGGTATAGAAAGAGCCATGGAAGGGGGCTTTGTGTACTTCCCTTTCCATGGCTCTATTATAGCGAATAATTCCTAGTTAGTCAAGTATATTTTTAAGAATTATTCCTATTTATTAAAATCTGGCAGGATGCCCAAATTTCCTTATAGAAAACTGGACGCATTCCCGAGGATCAGACCTGCAGGTTGCCGCTGGTAGCAGCATCAGAACCGGCGGTAGCGTCAAACTCGTAGTCGTTACCAGGCAGGATAGCGTTGAGCAGGATGCCTGCAATCGCAGCCACAGCCAGACCGGACAGGTTGATGGTGACGCTGCCAACGGTAAAGCCAACGCCGCCCACAGAGTTGAAGCCCAGTGCGCACACCAGAATGACGGCGGCAACGATCAGGTTGCGGCTGTTGGTGAAGTCAACGCGGTTCTCCACCACGTTGCGCACACCGATAGCGGAGATCATTCCGTACAGCACAAAGCTGATACCGCCGATGATGCCGGTGGGGATGGTGTTGATGACAGCCTCAAACTTGGGGCTGA
>OGLT01001293.1_pt1 | contig 13728 bp, 8 predicted proteins | sample 1572911 | NCBI WGS metagenome assembly OGLT01 (sample SAMEA2582014, study PRJEB24529) | metagenome | biome: Human gut stool | place: China | collected 2011 | reverse complement strand
CGCTTTCATGTCCCGTACTCGACTGTCGTCACTGATAAGAACGAAGAACTGTTGGGAGCACGTATCGCTTCCGACGGGCAGTGGCGTTTCCCTCCGAGGAATACGACACCGGAGAAAATAAAACACTGCCTTATCACTTTTGAGGACAAACATTTCTATCATCATTGGGGTGTTAATCCACTTGCCATCGGAAGAGCCGTTTATCAAAACATCAAGAACAAACATATTGTAAGCGGAGGAAGCACACTGACCATGCAAACTATCCGGCTTGCACGAAACAAACCCAGAACTTTCGGAGAGAAAATAATAGAAATGATCTGGGCTACACGTCTGGAATTCAGGGCTTCTAAAGAAGAAATCCTATCTATGTATATATCTCATGCCCCTTTCGGAGGAAATGTGGTAGGACTGGATGCGGCCGCCTGGCGTTATTTCGGTCATTCAGCCGAAGAGTTGTCATGGGCGGAATCGGCCATGCTCGCCGTATTACCCAATGCTCCAGCCATGATTCATCTATCTAAAGGACGGGAGACATTATTTGCCAAACGTAACCGGGTCCTTAAACTGCTCCATGAGAAAGGAATCATAGATTCGTCTACTTATGAGCTGACTGTCAGCGAACCTCTTCCCGAAGAGCCACATCTTCTTCCGCAAACAGCTCCCCACTTAGTCAGCCGTTTCTACAAAGAAAGAAATGGACAGTACTCACATTCCACCATTGACCGGGGAATTCAAATGCATATAGAAGCCATCGCTGAACGTTGGAGCAATGAATTTAACCGAAGCGATATCCGCAATCTGGCCATTTTAGTAATCGACCTCCCTGCCAATCAAGTGATAGCCTATTGCGGGAATGTACATTTCGACCATCGGCAAGGAGGTAATCAGGTGGATGTAATTCAAGCTCCCAGAAGCACAGGAAGTATTTTGAAACCTTTTTTATATTATGCGATGTTGCAGGAGGGGGCATTATTGCCACATACGCTACTTCCTGACATCCCCATTAACATAAACGGATTCAGTCCGCAGAATTTCAGCAGGCAGTATGAGGGGGCTGTTCCCGCTTCGGAAGCACTTGCCCGTTCACTGAATATTCCAGCCGTGACAATGTTACAAAAATATGGTGTTCCCAAATTTCATAATTTCCTGCAACAGACAGGATTCAAAACAATCACCCGTCCATCGTCCCACTACGGTTTATCCCTGATTTTGGGAGGAGCAGAAGCCACTTTATGGGATGTAACAAATGCGTACGCACAAATGGGACGAAGTCTGATTCCGAATCAGCATAGTGATGCAGTTCCTCAAAAAGAAGCCGACATCTTAATGGGAGAAGAGAGTAAAAACGAAGCGATACAACAAAAATTCACTTGGGACAAGGGTGCAGTGTGGCAAACTTTCGACGCGCTAAAAGAAGTCAACCGCCCCGAAGAGATCGACTGGAAGTCCATCCCTTCCATGCAGACCATCGCCTGGAAAACAGGAACGAGTTATGGATTCCGGGATGCTTGGGCGGTAGGCGTCACTCCTCGTTACGCAGTCGGCGTATGGGTAGGAAACGCAACCGGTGAAGGAAAACCGGGATTAGTGGGCGCACAAACGGCAGGTCCCGTATTATTCGATGTATTCAACTATCTTCCCTCTTCGTCGTGGTTTGAACGTCCGACCGGTGTTTTTATTGATGCGGAAGTATGCCGTCAATCCGGTCATTTGAAAGGACGCTTCTGCGAGGAGGCGGACACTGTGCTCATACTTCCCTCCGGACTACGAACGGAATCTTGCCCATATCATCACTTCATTACTTTATCTGCCGACGAGAAATATCGTATTTATGAGAATTGTGCCAATATGGAGCCTACTTTCCAAAGGTCATGGTTCGCACTGCCTCCTGTATGGGAATGGTATTATAAACAGCATCATCCGGAATACAAGCCTCTTCCTCCGTTCAAATCAGGTTGCGGAGAAGATAGTTTCCAACCCATGCAATTCATTTATCCTCCGATGAATGCACGAATCAAGCTACCGAAACAATTGGGTGGCAACAAAGGATTCATCACTGTCGAACTGGCTCACAACAATCCCGAAGCAATCATTTTCTGGCATCTCGATGATATATATCTGATGCAAACACAGGATTTTCATAAAATATCCTTGCAACCTGAACCGGGGAAACACTCTCTGACAGCCGTTGATGGAGAAGGAAATACGGTTTCCACCACTTTTTTCATAGAATGAACTATAAATCATAAGAAATGACTCAACAAAATAAGCAGTAAAACCGTTTATAGCAAAAAATAAAGCGAATGAAATACGGAGTTAACAAACAAATCTTACTCATTACAGCTGGCGCAGTATGGATTACAGCCGGCATCAATATATTACGAATAGGAATCATTACCTGGTTAAACAACTCCCAAGACTGGATGTTCAAAATTGGAGAAGCAACTGTAGTTTTCTTGTTATTCTTCGTACTCATCTTTAAAAGACTTTATTATAAACACACCCGACGAATTGAAGAGAAAAAGAAGACCCGTAACTGCCCTTTTTCTTTTTTTGATGTAAAGAGCTGGATCGTCATGATTTTCATGATCTCTATGGGAATCAGTATTCGAAGCCTGCATTTGCTACCCAACAGTTTCATATCCGTATTTTATACCGGACTGTCACTGGCCTTAATCGCCACCGGTGCACTGTTCATCCGCTATTGGTGGCAGAAACGCCATCAACTGAGCACTTAACGCTGTACTCGTCCGGAAGCATCACCGTTCATCAGTGCTTCCACTTCAGCGACAGTCGCCAGATTGAAATCTCCGCAGAATGTATTTTTCAGACAGGAAGCCGCTAAAGCAAAATTCAGTGCTTTCTGATCATCATTCGGATAAGTCAACAATCCATAAATAAGTCCACCGACAAAAGCATCTCCCGTACCCACACGGCGCAGGATGTGTTCTTCCGGGATGATGCTTTGGGAGGTAACTGTGTGGGTAATGTTATTATCGATCACTGCTCTGCCAGTTGGGGACTGGATGAAAACATGTCTGTTTACCGCCATGTATACAATCGCGATTCCACAGGGCATGGTCTGAAGCTTCCTACTGTCAACATAACTATTCAGAACTCTATTTTTTCGGAAGCTTTGGATTGTTACAATCATGCTTTCGGGGCGACTATAGGTGGGCATAACAGTATGTTTTGCCGTAACTTGTTCGCATCCAATATCAGCCGTAACTGTTCCATTGGCATGAATGAGGATTTTAATCTGGTAAACAATGTGACTTTTAATTGGTGGAACCGTTCTGTTGACGGGGGAGATGAAACCAGCCGTTTGAATATTATTAATAATTATTTTAAACCGGGGCCTATCACTCCGAAAGATAAGCCGATTGCCCACCGGATTGTGAAACCCGAATCAAGTCGTGACAAGAAGAAACCGGATACATTTGGTAAAGCGTATGTAGCCGGAAATGTAGTGGAAGGTAATGCGCGTGTGACAAAGAATAATTGGGATGGCGGCGTGCAGGTGTACGATATGCCGGACGCAGGGAAGTTTACAGATCAAATTCGTGTAAACGAGCCTTTCTCAATGCCCCATGTGACTATTATGGATGCCAAAACTGCCTATAATTATGTATTGGAAAATGCCGGGGCTACTTTCCCTAAAAGGGATGCGGTGGATGCCCGTGTGATGAAGACGGTGAAGACAGGGAAAGCTATTTACGTGAAAGACGCTCCTGAATTCGTTAGTACTTATGTAAAAAGACGTCTTCCTGTTGACTCTTATAAACAAGGTATCATTACAGATCCCCGTCAGGTAGGTGGTTTGCCCGAATATAAAGGTACTCCTGTGGTTGATACGGATGGTGATGGTATGCCGGATGCCTGGGAGGTGAGATACGGACTCAATCCTAATGATCCGGGTGATGCGGTAAAAGATTGTAATGGTGACGGGTATACCAATATTGAAAAATACATTAATGGCATAGATCCTGCAAAGAAAGTGGATTGGACGGATATAAAGAACAATCATGATACTTTGGCAAAACGTAAAAGTTTGATGTAAAATGAATTATAAGTTATTATTATTTGGATTTTTAAGTTTGGGGTTTGCGCGGATTTCTGCGCAAACCTTTCCTTTACAGGTGAAGGAAGAAAAACTGACTTATGTGGCTGATGAACGCGGAAACCGTATTCTAGATTATTCTTCTTGCGGTTACCGTAACTCGGAATACCCTATACCTGATGTGGCGAATGCCGTTTTTGTTTCATGGAAGCCTGGAGATAATTCCTCTCGTATTCAGCGTGCCATTGACTATGTATCTTCATTGGCTTTGGATAAAAATGGTTTTCGTGGGGCTGTTTTGCTGGATAAAGGAACTTTTGAATTGAATGAGAGCTTGCGTATTTCTGTGTCGGGAGTCGTGCTGCGCGGCAGTGACAGGGAACAGACCGTATTGTTGAAAAAGGGAGTGGACAGAGGAGCTTTGCTTTATATTGAAGGGCGGAATGATTTGGCTGTTACGGATACCTTGGATGTGTTGACATCATACGTTCCTGTAAATACTTGTACTTTTCAGGTAACCAATAATGTACAGCTGGTTTCCGGAGAGCGGGTCCGGATTGTCCGCCCCTCTACGAAAGAATGGATTGCTTCTGTCGGTTGTGATATTTTTGGCGGAGGTATTTCCGCTTTGGGCTGGAAAGAAGGAGAGATGGATTTGGTTTGGGATAGGTCGGTAAGTAAGGCGGATGGAAACCAATTGACTTTGGATGCTCCTTTGACAATGGCTTTGGATAATAAATGGGGAACTGTCAAAGTGTTACGTTATAGTTGGCCGGGCAGAATCGCAGAAGCAGGTTTGGAGAATCTGACATTGGCTTCTGACTATGATAAGAAGTATCCTAAAGATGAGGATCATTGCTGGACGGGGGTATCTATAGAAAATGCCGAAAACTGTTGGGTGCGCAGGGTAAATTTTAAGCACTTTGCAGGAAGTGCTGTGATTGTACAGCGTACCGGCTCTAAAACAACTGTAGAAGATTGTGTATCCACAGAACCTGTTTCAGAGATAGGTGGAATGCGTCGCAGTACATTTTATACTATGGGGCAGCAGACACTTTTTCAGCGTTGTTATTCTAAACAGGGTATTCATGATTTCTCAGCCGGATTTTGTGCGGCAGGTCCGAATGCTTTTGTACAGTGTGATTCGGAAGAGTCGTTAGGATTCAGCGGTTCTATTGATTCCTGGGCTTGCGGGTTATTATTTGATGTGGTAAACATTGATGGCCATGATTTGGTGTTTAAGAATTTGGGACAGGATAAAAATGGTGCCGGTTGGAATACAGGCAACAGTCTTTTCTGGCAATGTACAGCTGCCGGGATAGAGTGTTATTCACCGGCAAGAGATGCGGTAAACCGTGCATACGGTTGTTGGGCGCAATTCTCGGGTGACGGCCAATGGGCGGAATCAAATAATCACGTACATCCCCGCAGCTTGTTTTATGCACAGTTGGCGGCACGTTTGAATAAAGATTGTTCTGACCAGGCACGTATTCTTCCCAGGGCTACCAACGCAACCAGCAGTCCTACCGTAGAAGCGGCAATGGAGATGGCAAAGGAAGCTTATACTCCCCGTCTTACTATGCAAAAATGGATTGAGGAAGCACCTTATACAGCCAGTGTGTCTTCCGGAAAACTGAAATCTTTAGAAGATTTGAAGTTCAAGACACCTATATATAAGGAAAAAGAGGATCATCTGTTTGCCATTATTAATGGACGTATGCAGGTGGATGGCCGGTTACTGGTAGGCGGCAGACAGGAGGTTCCTTGGTGGAATGGGAAACTGAGGACCAGCTTCTTGTCTAAAGCCAAGCCACATGTTACCCGTTTCGTGCCGGGACGCGAAGGACTTGGGCTGACGGATAGAATTGATTCTACGGTGAATTATATGGTGAAGAATCAGATTTTGGTTTTAGATCATAATTACGGTTTGTGGTATGAGCGTCGTCGTGACGATCATGAGCGTGTCCGTCGCCGTGATGGAGATGTGTGGGGGCCATTCTACGAACAACCGTTTGCCCGCAGTGGAGAAGGTACTGCTTGGGAAGGATTGAGCAAGTATGATTTGAACCGTCCCAATGCATGGTATTGGAACCGGTTGAAGCAGTTTGCCGAAAAAGGGGCGGAGAAAGGTCTTTTGCTTTTCCATGAGAATTACTTCCAGCATAATATCTTGGAGGCGGGAGCACATTGGGTAGACTGTCCTTGGCGGTCGGCCAATAATATCAATCAGACCGATATGCCTGAACCTGTTCCTTTTGCCGGTGACAAACGTATCTTTGTAGCGGATATGTTTTATGATATCAGTCATCCGGTACGTCGTGAGTTTCATAGAAAGTATATTCGCCAATGCTTGGATAATTTTGCCGATGATGCAAATGTGGTACAACTGATCAGTGCGGAGTTTACCGGTCCGTTGCATTTTGTACAATTCTGGCTGGATGTGATAGGAGAGTGGGAGAAAGAAACCGGTAAGAAAGCGACCGTGGCGTTAAGTGCGACAAAGGATGTTCAAGATGCCATTCTGAATGATACGCAGCGTGCGAAATTAGTTGACATTATTGATATTCGTTACTGGCACTATAAAGTGGATGGTCTTTATGCTCCCGAAGGTGGAAAGAACCTGGCTCCCCGTCAGCATGCCCGTAAAATGAAAGTAGGTAAGGTTACTTTTGATGAAGCTTATCGGGCGGTGAGTGAATATCGTAAGAAGTTCCCGGAAAAAGCGGTTACTTACTATGCGCAGAATTATCCGGATATGGCTTGGGCTGTCTTCATGGCAAGTGGCTCTTGCCCGGTTGTTCCGGTTGCCGATGAAAGCTTTTTAACTGATGCGGCTGCTATGGATATGGAGGATACTGGTACAAATAAGTATCAGAAACTGGTAAAATCTGGTATTGGAAGTATCATTTATTCCCATTCTGCAACAGATATTCCTGTTCATTTATCACCTGGGAAATACATATTGAAGTCTGTTGATCCGAAGACCGGAGCAATAACGGTGATTGCTAAACGGTTGAATATTAAAGATGTATATATGCTTAAAGCAGAGGGGAACAAAGATTGTATTTATTGGTTTCATAGAATTTAGTACATGGAAGGAGAACCGGACTTATTTTGGTTCTCCTTTTTAATGAAAATCTGTATTATTTAGCATATATGTTTTTCAGCAGGTTATCTGTTTTTTCGGTCCAATAATCAAATATTACCTAAAAAAGTAGCGTATCCTCCCTAGTTTTGCATCATCATCAAAACAACCTATAATTAGTATACTGTGATGGAACAAAACTTAAATGATAAGACAGCTTGCTTGGTAACCGCTTTCCAATCGGGAGATGTAAGTGCATTCTCTACATTATATGATATGCATATTAATCTTCTATTTAATTATGGATGTAAGTTAACTACTGACAAAGAATTGTTGAAGGACTGCATTCATGATGTCTTTGTAAAATTGTATACAAAGAAGGCTGAATTGGGTATCATTGACAACTTCAAATCATACCTCCTCATTTCCTTGAAAAACAAGTTATGTGATGAACTTCGCAGACGGATGTTCATGTCGGAAACGGCTGTTGAGGAACTGAATCCCGTTGCAGCAGGTGATGATGTAGAACATCAATATTTGGAAAAGGAAAAAAGTTGTTTTGAAAATATAAAAGTAAAACATTTGTTGGCTCAATTATCTCCGCGCCAACGTGAGGCACTTACCTTATATTATATAGAAGAGAAGAAATATGAAGATATTTGTACCATTATGGATATGAATTACCAGTCGGTACGAAATTTGATGCATAGAGGTATTACAAGATTAAGGGAATTGGTAGGATAATATTTTAAGTTTTCAGGTGAGTACAACTTTGAACCACTATCCGTCATAATGAAAAATGATTGTAACGTGGATACAAAAAAGGTGTATAGCAAGGTAGAAGACTTTTTGAAGGATGACGACTTTATCAAGTATGTTCTGGATGATGCTCCTGAAATGGCTTTTCATTGGGATAAGCTTTTAAAGGAGCATGCAGAACTGCTGAAAGTCTTTGAAGAGGCCAAGAATGTATTATTGGTTTCTGATGAAGCGATGGAAGTAATGACTTTATCTGAAGAGAGAAAACTAAAACATCGTATTTTTACTACATTAGAGATAAATCATATGGATTATTAATTAATTTGTTAACCATAGAAAAATGAGAAAAGACATGAAGAAATGTCCTAAGCCGTTGGGTTACGGAATCAGACGAACACCTGTTGTGTTAGGATTATCAGCTGCATTATGTATGCCGGCTGCTTTTTCGTATGCAAATGTGGGTGGTAGAATGGATAGTGAGTCGGTGCAGTCTGTTTTGCAAACGCATACAGTTAAAGGTACAATAGTGGATGAAACAGGAGAACCGTTGATTGGTGTGTCCGTGATAGTGAAAGGACAAGCTACTGTTGGAACGATTACTGATTTCGATGGAAATTTCGTTTTAGATATTCCTACAGGTAAGGGGATGCTTGAGGTATCGTATATCGGTTATAAAACTCAGACTGTGACCATAGGTAAGAACACCCAGATCACTATTAAGATGGAACCGGATACTCAGGCTTTGGAAGAAGTGGTAGTTATTGGTTATGGTGCTGTTAAGAAACGGGATTTGACTGGCGCTGTTTCTTCCGTTAAAAATGAGGATATAACTTTGACACCTGCTACTAATCCTATGCAAGCACTTCAAGGACGTGTTGCAGGGTTGGATATAACTCAGGCCTCAGGGCAACCGGGTGAAGGGCCTAAATTGCAATTGCGTGGAACTCGTTCATTTACAGCTAGCGGTGATCCTATGTTTATTATTGATGGTATGCCGGGTGATTATTCTACATTGAATCCTAATGATATTGAGTCTATTGAAGTTTTGAAAGATGCTTCTTCGACAGCTGTTTATGGTGCGGCAGGTGCCAATGGTGTTATTATAATTACTACTAAAAGTGGTAAAGCAGGAAAAATTAATATCAATTTGAATGCCTATGTCGGTTTCAACGGATGGGCCACGGTTCCTGAGATGCGTAGTGGTGACAGTTATATCAATGTACTTCGTGAAGCAAACCAAATTGCCGGAACATATTCTACGGATGAGGCATTATTTTCTTCCCCCGAAGCTTATAAGGCACATTTGAACGGACAATATATAGACTGGGCTGATGAACTGTTGCAGACTGGCGTTACACAAAATTATAGCTTGTCGGTTTCAGGAGGTACGGAAAAAACAAAAGCATATTTCTCTTTAAACTTCTCAGATGAGCAGGGACAATTTACAGGTGATGATTATAAAGTATATTCTACCAATATGCGTATTGACCATGAAATAAAAAAATGGTTAAGTGTTGGTGTGAATATGCAAGGATCTTATGTCTATAGAAATAAAGCATATTCCAGATTTATTAATTCATTAGTGTCTGTTCCTTTGGGAACCGTTTACAATGAAGATGGAAGTATCAATGTAACTCCGGTTCCGGGTGATGGAAATACTATTAATTTATTATTGAATCAAGATAAAAGTGTATACCGTGATAACAATCAAAATTTCAAGTTGTTTTTAAATCCTTATATTGAGATTCGTCCCTTTAAAGGAATGACTATCCAGTCACGGTTGAACGCTAGTCTGGGGTACGATAAAAAGAATTATTTCCAAGGTATTGGTTCCTATCAATATTATGCATCAGATGGTCCTAATGCTTCTGGTACTTCTGCTAGTGTTTATGCCCAGATTGATCAGAACAGAAGCTATAATTATAAATGGGAAAACATTTTCACTTATAATTTTAATATCAAGAAAGACCATGAATTTACTGTAACAGCAGTTACCTCATGGAATCATAATCAAACGGATAAGTCTTGGCAAAAGCAGGATAATATAAAGAATAATTCGTACTTATGGCATAACATGGATGGTACGGGAATTGTTTATTCCAATTATACTATGTCTAAAGGGCTAGGTTTGGTAGGACGTATCAATTATTCGTATTTAGGTAAGTATTTATTCTCTACATCGGTTCGTCAAGATGGATCTTCAAGACTGGCAAAAGGTAATAAATGGAGTACTTTCCCAGCCGTGTCTTTAGGATGGAGAATATCGGACGAGAAATTTATGCAAGGGACCAGTAACTGGATGAATAATTTGAAACTGCGTTTGGGTTATGGTGTGACTGGTGCAGCATCTATTGATCCCTATTCTTCTGTTGCGACTGTAGAATTGGATGGATATTATAGTTTGGGCGGTCAAAAAACAAACAGCTATAAATTTTCAGAGAATGTAGCGAATGCTGATTTGACTTGGGAAAGATCTCATAACTGGAATATTGGTTTGGATGCATCTTTCTTCAATAACCGTATTGATTTAAGTGCCGATTATTATATAACAAATACGGATGGTGTAATTTGGAAGCAGAATTTGCCGGTTGTCAATGGTGCGTACAATGCTTCTAAGTTATATTATATGAGCAAGAACATTGCAAAGACACAGAATCATGGTTTGGAATTAACATTGAATACACGTAATATTGTTAATAAAGAATTTACATGGACTTCTGCTTTGACTTTCACTTTGAATAATGAAAAAGTAAAATCATTGATAGGCGGTACGGCAGACCATGTTAAGAATGAAGACTATTACTTGTCTATAGGTTATCCTGTAAATTCATTCTATGCTCCAAAAATTGATGGTATGTGGCAGTTGGGTGAAGAAACAGATGCAGCAGCATTTGGCTGTGCTCCTGGTGATATTAAAATCAATGTGCCAGGAATGATTAAGGAAGCCGATGGTAAGTTCTATAAAGTAGGGGATGATGGTCAGCCTTTGACTGACAAGAATGGAGATATTATCTATTATACTAAAGATAATAAATATACTTATAGTGACGCTGATTCGCAAGTATTAGGTCACAATGCTCCCAAATGGACGATGGGTTTCCAAAATTCATTCACATACAAGAATTTTGATTTGACTATTTATGCCTATTTCCGTTGGGGACAGATGATTAATTATGAAATGTTAGGTTGGTATGATTCAACAGGTAAGGGTAATTTCCCTACTTATTTTAACTATTGGACGGAATCTAATCCTTCAAATGATTTCCCGGCATTAAATGCTAATCGTGAAACGAAAAGTTATATAGGATATGGTAGTTTGAATTATGTAGATGGTTCATTCTTTAAAATAAAGAATATTACTTTAGGATATACCTTCCCGGAACGTTTGTTGAAAAATGCCGGCATCAGCAAATGCCGTTTATATGCTACTATTACTAACCCATTGACCGTTGCTAAAAGTCATTTGTTGAAAGATTATGATCCTGAAATGAATGGTGCTTTGAAGTATCCATTATCCAAGCAACTGGTATTTGGTGTGAATGTTTCATTCTAACAAAAACATTAAAGACAAAAGACAATGAAAAGATCATTATATAACATGGCTTTAGCCATTTGCACAGCAGCAGCTATGTACTCATGTTCTTTGGATGAATATAATCCTAGCGATACATCTGGAGAAGGAGAGTTGAAAACTGTAGAAGGCTTGAAAAATTTGGGTACTTATTGCTATTCTCCACTTTATGACCAAATGTTTTCTGCTTCCGATTATTTGGCTGTAGCGGAAACCGGTACAGATTTATGGCTTACCCAAAATAATAAAACAACATTGCAGCAATTGTTCTATTATGAAGGGTTGACTACTAGTACTAATGCTACAGACAAACTGTTTTCTCAAGCTTATGCTTGTATTAATACTTGTAATGCAGTGATAAATCGTGCAGCAGATGTAACTGAGGGAGATAAGAATGTACTGAAAGTTGTAGTAGCTGAAGCAAAGTGTTTGCGTGCTTATTATTATTTGGTACTTGTGACCAATTATGGCAATGTGACGTTAGTAACTACAGAGTCAACAGATACCAAAATAATGAATCCCACTCGCTCGTCACAGGAGGAAATTTACAATCTTATTATAACTGATTTGCAAGAAGCTGCTGCTGACTTGAATACAACTCCTATGGATGGTAATTATGCCCGGGTAACAAAGAAAGCTGCTTTAGGTTTGTTGGCCAGAGCTTATGCGCAGGGAGCAGGTGAAGGTTTAAGCGAAAATGGTGTTTCTTATTGGCAGCGTGCGAAAGAAGTTGCAGAAGACTTGATTGCCAATATGGCTTCTTATAATGCATATTTGTATGATGATGTTGAAGATGTATGGGCACAAAGTAATAATCGTAACAATAAAGAAGCTTTGTTTATAGCTTCGGGACCCCAGGCAGGAACTGATGCTTTTACATATGGTTCGTATGGAGCGAATAAATTATTTACTTTCACATTCTGTGATCCTAATAAATTGAGTGATATTTATCCTGTGGGCAGTAAGCAAAATTACTTCTATGGTCGTGTGAATAATAATTATTATGCGCCTTCTAAATATTTAGTGGACTGTTTTGATGCACGTTATGATAAACGTTGGGAAAACTCATTTACAACAGCTTTTTCTCTGTTCTCCATGGTACAGGCTGGATGGCGCACATACGATGATAAGAATGCAACAATTACATTAACTGAAGATTTGTGCACTAAGTATGGCATTGATTCTAAATTTGTAGGAAAGAAGATATATCCATATGTTGATGTTAATGCTATTAATCTAGGTTCTAATGGTGGTAATCAATATGTTGCCAGTGTATGGCCTAAAGGAGAATATTCTGGTGATGTCAATAAGTTGGTTAAAGTGAAGAATCCTTATGTGAATCCTTATCCATTAGCAGAGGATGAAGATCGTTTTATCGTTTATTTATCAAAAGAGTATTTGAGTGATGCTGAAAAAGCAAAGCGAGGATATATTTGTGTGAACATTGATGATTTGTTTGCAGCAGATGGTAAATACAAGGAAACATTTATTGATGCCCAGCAGACAAATACCTATACTTTATTTCCTTCATTGAATAAGTTTAATTTTAATTTCGAGGGAGGTTTTTATGGAAGTAATTTGCAATGCAAAACTGGTGACATGTTTATTATGCGTATGGCTGAAGTGTATCTGATTGCGGCTGAAGCGGAAGAACGTTTGGGAAATGGTGCAAAAGCAGCTGAGTATTTGAATGTTCTTCGTAAGCGTGCTTGTCGTAATGAAGCTGATTTCGAAGCTAATATGAAATTGACTACTGCTACAGAGGATGATGTGTTGGATGAATATGCTCGTGAATTGTGTGGTGAGTTTACCCGTTGGGCTTTACTGAAACGACATAAAGCTTTTGAAACTCGATTGCCTAAATATAATCCTCGTGCTGCCGTAAATTTTAGCCAGAAGAATTATTTACGTCCTATCTCATATACATTCTTAAATCAGATAGAGAACTCTGCTGAATACGGTACTAATGGTTATTAATATAATTTTTTGATAGTGACATAAAAGGGGGATATTTCCATTTCGGAAAATCCTCCTTTTTTATTTGTTAATATGATGAGGTCTTTGGTCTTTTGATTATCGGGATGTTCTGTCTTTTCGTATATAAAGATTGGAGGTGGTTTCTATGTAATCCTTTTATGTTCTTATAAATAATCGGAGCATGGCTTTGAATTGAAGCCTCACAGTAATACTACAGTAAGTATAAATTGTGCACGAATGGGAGTTGGAGGGAGATAATTCGTGGGGCTACCTGTA
>OGLT01001286.1_pt1 | contig 13767 bp, 14 predicted proteins | sample 1572911 | NCBI WGS metagenome assembly OGLT01 (sample SAMEA2582014, study PRJEB24529) | metagenome | biome: Human gut stool | place: China | collected 2011 | reverse complement strand
CGGACAGCTGCAGGCAAACCTTTGCGCCCCATCTGTGGCAGCGCTCGGTCAGAACGGTCGTGCTGGGGATGGAGTGGTAGTCCCACACGGCAATGCCGGGACTGCCCTGCGCCAGCTGCTTGTTGACGAACATGGCGCCCGTCATGATCAGGCCGACGCCACCCTTGGCGCGCTCTTCATAGTAGCGCATTCCTTCCTCGGTGTCCGTGCCGTCGAGGCGGGGCGTGTATGTACCCATCGGGGACAGGGAAATGCGGTTGCGGAGCTTCATGCCGTTGATCTGGATCGGCTCCCAAAGCTTTGTATAGTTATAAGGATAAGGCATAATGGTTCCTCCTGATGTATCTTTGCGGTTCTTGTTTTGGGCTTAGTGGCAGGTCCAGCCGCCGTCCACGGGGAGGATAGCACCCGTGACGTAAGAAGCTTCATCGGAAGCCAGGAATACGGCTGCGCCTTCCAGCTCGCCGACCTTGTCCAGCTCGGACGGCAGACCCGGACGATCCATCGGGGTGTTGACGCGAATGAAGCTGTCCATCGCTTCCATCTCTGCCGGGCCGTTGGATTCAGACGGGAAGAAGCCCGGGCAGATCGCGTTGACGGTGACGCCGGTGGTGGCGAGCTCCGTGGCCGCGCAGCGGGTCAGGTTCACGACACCGCCCTTGGCGGACTGATAGCCGGCGACCGGAACGCCGTTTTCACCGACGAGGCCGAGAATCGAGGCAATGTTGATGATGCGGCCGTAACCCTGCTTGACCATCACCTTGCCGAACTCGCGCAGGCACTTGAACAGGCCGAGCAGATCTGTGTTGATGTCCTTGAAGTATGCTTCGTCCGTCATTTCCAGAATCGGCATCGACGTGCCGCCGCCGGCGTTGTTGATAAAGCTGTCGTGCTTTTCCGCCGTCACGCCGCTCAAGGGCTGGAACCAGTGCGTGAAATGCGTTGCGCCATGCTCCAGCGCCCAGGTCTTCATCGCGTCGGCGATCTCATTTGCCGCGGAAAGGGGAAGAGGCTGCCCGCTCTTTAAGCAGCCGCGCCAAACGTCCATGGCGCTCTGCGGCACATACTGCTCCATTGTGCGTTCATTGAACACCAGAGAGCCAAAAAGCTCGGGAATGCGAGTCGCTTCACTCATGATCCAGACCTCCTGTTTCGAAATAAAAAATTTGATAAGTAATGATACTTCATCGGGGCAAGCAGCGTCAATACTTTGTTTTTCCAACTTTCCCCTCACTTTAGTGAGACGGGATGTGCGGTGTGAACGAAATTATGAAAGTGCGGCAACTTTTTCTTGCATGAAGAAAACGGCTGTGCTATATTTAGCCTGAACCCTCCCTTGCCGGAAACGGCAGGGGAGGGCATTATGCTTATGTGCTGCGTTGTGAAAAAATTTTGCGGACAAAAAAGAAAACGGGACGTGAACGCCGGTCACGGCGTTTGCGTCCCGTTTTGCATCACTTGATCGTGGCGCTGTCGTTCAGCACGCTTGTGCTGTAAAGAAACAGCACGTCCTGCGCGGTAAAGTCGATGAATTTTCCGAGCATTGAGGGGGAGAGGTAGCGGATGTCGGCAAGCGTGATCTCGCTGTACCCCTCCGCAAGCAGCGGAAGCAAACTCGCGGCAAACGAATCGCGGAAGACAAGGAGCTTTCGCTCCGCCTGCGCGTTCGGGTTCTCAATGCGCAGCAGCGACTTGGGTCCCGAGAGGAAAATTTCATACGGGTCGCTGCCGTCTGCCTTTTCGAGCGTGTAGACAGGGAGATAGGTGCCGCTTTCATAGTCGTACACGCGGCAGCTACCAATGATATCGTTTGTGAGGTAGGCGAGCCTGTCGGGCTCCATTGGCAGTGCCGACTGCCCGCGGTACACACCGTAAAACGGCGTATCGAGCGTGACCTCGGTAAAGTCCACGGTGAGTGAGACGCCCATCGCATCTGCCAGCGCCTTGGCCGTGGGGGCAAGCATTTCCTGCCGCCAGTGGAGGTCGGTGCGGTAATAGGATGAGAGCGACAGCGTGCCCGTCAGGTCGATATAGTCCGCAAAATCGACCTTTTGGCGCATGAGCGCAAAGAACTTCTCGTAATCCATCGCGGGATAGCCGTTTTCGGCGGCCAAAAAGTAATTCTTGTCGGGGATGACGGAGAGGTAGACGTTTACGCCCGTATCTTTGAGATACGTTTCGTACACGTAGCGGAAGCGGTCGGCCGCGTGGTCGAGTGAATCCTCGTGGATCGTGTCGTCGAGCTTCGCGGCGTAGCCGTCCGCGACGTAGATGCCGTTGTTGTCTTTCTCACCAAATAAATCGCGGACGGACAGGGCTTTGAGCGTGCGGAGCTCGTCGCGCAGCGGGAACTGGTCGAGCGTGTAGCTCTCAAAATTCGACTGGAAGCGTCCGGAGAGCACTTCTTCCACATTCAGCGTTGGGAACTGCTTGAGCGGGCGGCGCTCGCTTTCCGACACGGCGTCGTCGCTCTTGCAAATGCTCCACAGCGCGAACATAAGCACGAACGCTGCCGCGATGCCGAGGGTGAGGGCGTCTTTGATTTTTCGATTCATGCGATGCCCTCCTTAAAAGCGGAAGTAGAGGAACGGATTGAACGATCCGTCCACTAAGAAAGCTGTGCCGATCAAAAGCGGGAGCAGCACGCAGAGCGGCTCGAGTACATCGAGAGCGAGTGCCACGCCCTTTTTCTCGCGCAGCAGTGCTACAGCCTTTTTCGGCAGCGGCGTTGCGCAGAGCATACCGAGCACGAGCAGCGGCGCATAGCTCTTGAGATAATAGATCGCCTGCGTGCTTACAAGCGGCAGATCTCCTGCGCCGAGCATCGCGCCGATGCGCGAAAATGCCTGCGCAGCGGTGCTTGCGTCGAAGAGCACGAAGCCGAGCGTGACGAAAAAGAGCGTATAGACGTGGCCGAAGATGCGGTGCTTTTCCAGTATCGGCAGCAGTACGAGCTTTTCAAGGAGCAGCAGGATCGCAAACCACAGCCCCCAGAGGACGAACGTCCACGCGGCGCCGTGCCACAAACCCGTCGCGAGCCAGACGATCAGAATGTTTAGCAGCTGACGCGCCTTGCCCTTCCGGCTGCCGCCGAGAGGGATATAGAGGTAGTCGCGGAACCACGAGCCAAGCGACATGTGCCACCTGCGCCAGAACTCCGTGATGCTCGCTGAAATATAGGGGTAGTTGAAGTTTTCGGGGAATTGGAAGCCCAGCATCCGCCCGAGGCCGATGGCCATATCGCTGTAGCCCGAAAAGTCGAAGTACACCTGGAGCAGAAACGCGAGCGCGTAGAGCCAGACGAAGAGGACGCTCGCATCCTGCGTCGACTTGTAGGCGCTCGCGAGCGCGCCGAACTGGTTGGCGAGCAGAATTTTCTTGGCAAAGCCGACCGTGAAGCGGCGCACGCCCTCCGCCGCGGCGGAGACACTGTGCGTGCGGCTTTTGAGCTCCGCGGCGACGTCGGAATACCGTACGATCGGCCCCGCGATGAGCTGGGGGAAGAGCGAAACATAGGCGGCGAGGTCGATGAAATTCCTCTGCGCCGCCGTTTCGCCGCGGTAGACGTCGATGACGTAGCTCAATACCTGAAAGGTGTAGAAGCTGATGCCGATGGGCAGGCTCAGCTTCAAAAGCGGCAGGGAGAGCCCTGTGACGGCGTTGACGCTGGAGAGAAAAAAGTCCGCGTACTTAAAATAGCCGAGAAGCCCAAGGCTCACAAGGATCGAGAGCGTCAGAAAGACCTTCGACGCCTTTTGCCCGCGGTGCTTTTCAATCAGCAGGCCGAAACCATAGCCCTGCACGATGGAGACGAGCATAAGCAGCATATATTTCGGCTCGCCCCAGGCATAGAAAAAGAGGCTTGTGAGCAGCAGCACCGCGTTTTTCAGCTGCCGCGGCGCTGCAAAGTAGATCAGCAGCGCCGCAGGCAGAAAGTAAAAGAGAAAGGGAACGCTGGAAAAGAGCATAAACTTCTCCGCCTTTCAGAAGATCAAATCAGGCGATGGCCTCGTCGCAGACGACGGCAGCATCGGCAAAGGTTTCGGTGACCTTGCCGCTGAACTGGTCGACGAGGTCCTCCGCGCCGTAGCAGGAGATGACATAGTCGCCGAGCGTCAGGATGACGAGCTTGTCGGGAAAGCCGCACATCCACTGGCGGTTCATGATGTTGTCCTTGAGGTCGGAGACGACACTGTCAACGTCGGAAGAGCTCGCAACATGGAACGCGCCCGCGGTGAAGGTGTTGGCGTTCATCATGTGAGTGAGGGACGCGGCGTCGGAGAGCTTGCCTGCGTCCGCGGCGGGGAAGGAGAGAGAGTAGTCAAGTGCGTCGCCGTCTTCGACGGAGAAGTTACCGGGCGCGTCCTCGGTCATATTCGCCTCATCATAGTCGCCGCCGGCAGCAGGGAACTTGTCGTCGTCGCTGTAGTTGGCCCATACGGCGTTCAGCAGCTCGAGAGCGCTCGCGGGCTGGCTGTTATTGCCGCTATTGTCATCCGTCTTGCTGCCGCAGGCGGCGAGGGAGAGAGTCATCGCTGCGGCCAGCAGCAGGGTGAGAAACTTTTTCATGGGAATTTACCTCCAAAATGTTGTGTGTTGTCAATAGTAATGTGGAATGGGATGCTTACGCCCGCGCGGCGGCCCAATAGCCGTTGGCCTCGTCGTAGCGCAGCGTGACGGCGGGCGCGCCGTCGAGAGAGAGCGTGTAAACCGTACCCGTGTCCGGCTCTTCGATGGTCCAGCAAAGCTGCACCTTGCCGGAGACGGTGTAGGAGGTGAACTCCTCCTGCAGAGAGTAAAGAGGCTGGGTCAGCACGCCATCCGACACCGTAACGGTCACAGCCTCGCCCGATTTGCTCTCGATGGTGAGCAGCGGACTGAGCGGGCCGCTCAGACTGCCGCGCGCGTCGAGCGCCATCGCTGCGGGCTGACTGATGGGAATGGGGATTGAGGAGAGCGCTGCGCCTTCGACCTTGATCTCAGCCGGTAAGGTGTCGCGCGTCATCGCCAGGGCGGCGGCCAGCACGAGCACAAGGCACGCCGCAGCGGCAAGAAAACGCGGGAGGGCGTACCGTTTGCGCGGCTTGTAGGCGTAGGCGTCCGCGATGAGCTCATCGTCGAGCTCGCCTATGGCGCGGGTCAGAACTTCATGCTTCACAGTATCCCTCCTTGATGAGATCCTCCTTGAGCTTTCTGCGCGTGCGCAGGAGCGTGGTTTTGATGCGGCTCTCGCCGCAGTGAAAGCGCGCGGCCAGCGCTTCGACCGGTTCGCAGTAGAAATAGCGCAGGATGAATATGCTGCGCACCTCTTCGCTCTGCGTGCGCAGAAACGCGCTGATGCTGCGGCCGAGCTCTGCTGCCATGGCCTCGTCGTCGGGCGAGGACAGGGCGGGTGCGCAGTCGTCCAGCTCGTCGAGCGAGAGCGCGAAGACGTCGCCCTGCCGCTTCTGCGCCGACCTCGCCTTATAGCGGTTCAGCGCCAGATTGCGCGCGATCTTGCCGAGAAAGGCAGACAGGGTCGCAGGTCTTTGCGGCGGCATGGCCTGCCAGGCGTGTAAGTACGTGTCGTTGACGTTTTCCTCGCTGTCGGCGTGGTCGGATAAAATGTTTTGCGAAATTTTCATGCAATAGCTTTCATATTTGGCGGCGGTGGCTTCGATGGCGTGCTCGTCCCGCTGCCAGTAGAGGTCGACGATCTCATGGTCGTCCATAGGTTCGCTCCTTTCTGTTGTCTGCCATCATGGGGAAAAGACAACTTTTTTGCCGTTTGCGTTACACAAAAGAGAAAATATTTTTGAAAGTATACCACATTCGCCCGTTTCGTAAAAGGGCGGCATGCTATTTTTGACAAAACGGGAACTTTTTTTCCATCCGCGCCGTCTAATATAACAAATCCCGAAACGGAGGTACATCCGACATGAAACGATTCTTAACGCTGCTGCTCGCCGTGGCGATGGTCCTGTCCTTTGCCGCCTGCGGAGACAACGGAACGACGATCCGAAATGAAAATGAGAAGGACAATGTGAAAAAAGACCCCATTGCCGCGCAGTATTTGCAGGACCTCGCCGTGAAGACGGCGGACTATCCCGTGCTGCCCGCCATGCCGAACGAGAGTGAGCTTGACGAGGCATTCAGCACCATCGACTATGACAAGATGGGCGCGGACGCCTACGAAAAGGCGCAGGAGAAGATCTGGGAGGACTGGGACGCGCGCAGCAATGCCTATTACGATGCGCTCAAGGCGCTGCGCAGCAAGGGCACGAGCTACCCCGCGGCATTCCTGCACTTTACAAAGGAGACGGGCACGCTGCTTTCAGCGGAGGAGAACACCGTTCTCTCGCCCGCAAACCTGTATCTCGCCTTTGCGATGCTCAGCGAGACGACGGACGGCGACAGCCGCGCGCAGCTTTTATCGCTCTTAGGCCTTGAAAATACCGACGCGTCGCGCGCCGCGGGCAACTATGTCTGGCGCAATCTCTACGGCGAGACCTCGACGGGAAAGACGCTGCTCGGCAGCTCCGTGTGGCTGAATGAGAACGTCCCCTATAATGAAGAGACGCTGCGACTTCTCGCCGAGCAGTACCTTGCTTCGACGTTCTCCGCCCCGATGGGAGATGAGAAGACGGACAAGGCCATCGGCGAATGGATCAATGAGAACACGGGCAATCTCTTGCAGGACGCGGCGGGCGAGATCCAGACGAAGCCCGAGACGGTGATGCTGCTTTTGACGACGCTCTACTTTAAGGACCAGTGGCGCGATGAATTCTGGGCGAAGGAGACACGGCAGGATGTCTTCACCGCCGCAGACGGCGCGCAGCAGACGGTCGACTTCATGCACCTCACGCAGGATCGTGCCGCTTACTGCCGGGGCGAAAACTACACCGTGGCGGAGCTGCGCTTTCAGGGCGGGCAGGCGATGCGCTTCCTGCTGCCCGACGAGGGCACGAGCCTTAAAAGCTTTCTTGCGGACGGCAGCGCCGTGGGCGGACTGCTCGGTTACGACATGGGCGTGAGCCTGCCGAGCGGCAAACTCATCTGGAGCGTGCCAAAGTTCGACGTCAGCTCCGACCTTGAACTGACCGACGCGCTCCGCGCGCTGGGCGTTTCCGACGTCTTTGACTTCGACCGCGCGGACTTTTCACCCCTTGTCGACTTTGACCGCTTTGACAAGGCGGTCGCCGTGACGCAGGTGCAGCACGCCGCGCGCGTCAAGATCGACGAAAAAGGCTGCGAGGCCGCCGCCTTTACCGCCGTCAGGGCGGACGCCCAATCCGCCGCGCCCGAAGACCTACCCGTGGTGGAGATGGATCTGAACCGGCCGTTTGCTTTCATGATCACCGGCGTGGACGGTCTGCCGCTCTTCCTCGGCACGGTGAATAGCCTATAAGAGCAAAGCTGACACGCTGACAGAAAACGAGTGACGCAAAATGAGAAGGAGAGAAACGATGAAGAGATTATTTGCCTTTTTGCTCGCCTGCGTGTGTGCGCTGGCACTGTTTGGCTGCGCGGGAGCGAATGATGACAAATCGGACGGCGGACCCGAGGATGATTGGGCACCGCTGACGGAGGCGCAGATCGAAGAATTCAAGGAGATGTTTGCCTCTGAGGCCGATGTGATGGATGAAACGACGGGCGAGTACCGCTACACGACCTCAACGCCGGTGAGCTGCTTTTTCACCTCGCATTACGACGATCCGCGCGATATCGACCTTGCGGAATTTTTGCGGTACTGTCCGCTCAGCACCACGCTGGGAGACGCGGACGTGGAGGAATTCCACGCTGTGCTCGACACGCTGGGAATAGAGGATGCGGAGAGGTTCAAGGTGCCGGATGACTGGGCGGTCCCCGTGCGGCGCATTCCCAAGAGTGACGTTTCCGCGCTTTTGACGCAGTGGGCGGATATCACGGTGGACGATCTGCGCAATCAGGAGGGTGTGACGTACCTCGCACAGTATGATGCATTCTATGAGTTTACGAGCGATTTCGGCCCCGGATATTTTATTCCGGTGGGCGGTGAGCAGTACGGCGACAGCATCCGGCTGTGGAGCGCGCCGCGCGGCGAGAACGGCGAAGGAACGCACGATGAGTTGACGCTGGAAGTGCGCCCAGACGGGAGCTATCGCATTGAAGCGTTCCATGAAGTCTGAAGCAAAAGGGGGGCCTTCTCTCACGTGAGAGAAGGCTCCCCTTTTGAATCCCCCAAGAGAACGGCAGGGGCGTTTCAATCTCACCCCTGCACGCCTAACGACCAAAAGGGAGGGGCCTTGCCCCTCCTTTTTGGATTATCCACCCCATGGCACTTCTGGTAAGCATTGCGCCTACTTCGGATGATTCTGTTTCGATGGTGCCTGCCGAGGCGGCATTGCTGCGCTCGCCGCATTTCTAATAGGAAAAAACGACCGCATCAGCGGTCGTTTTCGTTCTTTTTATCAGTTTGTTCCAGAAGATAGTCGACGCTGACGCCATAAAAATCAGCGAGCGCGCACAAAACGTGCGGCGGCAGCATTCTTTCGCCACTCTCGTAATATGCGTATGTGCGCTGCGGAACATTGATTGCTTCGCCGACCTGACGCTGTGTCAAATCGGCGTCTTCCCGCAAATCGCGGATGCGCCGGTATCTTTTCACGTTTATCACCAGATACAGTATATGTAGAACAAATTATTCTATTGCATTTTTGAATATTCTGTTCTAAATTGTAAACGAGGTGATGCAAATGACGACGTATAAGACTCTATATCATTTGATGGTCCAAAATATGAGTGAGGCCATCGACCTTTACGATGCGGGCAAAGGTATCCTTGCCCGTGAAGTCCTAAAAAAAGCCCTGTTAGATGCAGAAGAGCAAGTCATTTCGCAAGACATCATCCCCGATGAGCCTATTGGCAGTACCGATCCAGCAGAAAGCTAAAAAAGCAGCACCCCAAAGCGGCGAGCGAAGCAATGCCGCACCGTCAGAAGCACGGGGTGGATAATCCAAAAAGGAGGGGCTGCGCCCCTCCCTTTTGGTCGTTAGGGGGTGCAGGGGGCGAAATCGAAACGCCCCCTGCTTTTCTCTTGGGGGTTCCAAAGGGGGAGGTTCTCTTTTAAAAGAGAACCTCCCCCTTTGCCCCGTGCAGCGCCACCGGCGCTGCCACCCCTCCCGCGCAGAGCACGGGATATTTTTCCTCAATTTTTCTAAAAAAGTGAAAGAAAACAAAAAATGACTGACCCTTGATCGCGATTACTGAACTACGATCAAGGGTCAGCCATGATGAATATTTGGATCTCTCATATTCTGTTTTCTTTCCTTCCTTTCTTCAATGATCTGGTGCCGAATATCGCTTACTCCGGTTTCCACTCCTGCTATCTCAAACACCGCGGTTGCGGTGGTTTTACCTGAATGACGGTACATCAGAGAGTGCTGCGCGATGGATATGATCGGAACCATTTGGGATCGGGTTTGTGAAGATCACTTGTACATTGGTCTCACCCTTTCTGTGCTTAAAGAATAGCAAGAATGAGCACAAAAATCAAGCGGCGGAATGGATAAAGATGCGAGCAATATTTTGTGCGCAGGGCTGATTATTCGAAAATCGGCAGAAAATGCTTGCGGTTTATCCTGCGCTTTAGTATAATAAAGCTGTTGGGCCGCCTGAAAAGGGCGGCCCGTTTTCTTATTTTCGGAAATACACGGCGTCCCACTCCTCGCCGTTGGGGACGAGCGGCGGCTCGATGACAAGGCCGCTTTTGCCGCCGCGCTTTCCCTCGACGAAGAGGAGCGAGGGCGCGGCGTCCGGCGATTTTGCAAGAAAGCGCAGGCGCTTGGGCTCGATGCCGTGACTCCGCATGGCGCAGAGCACGTCGGCGAGGCGCTCGGCGCGGTGAACGAGGGTGAAGCGCCCGCCATAGCGCAGCACACGCTGCGCCGCGGCGCAGACGTCGTCCAGCGTGCAGGCGGTTTCCTCGCGCGCGATTTGGCGCGCTTCGCCTTTGGCGCTCTCGCCGCTGCCGGCGGGAAAGTACGGCGGGTTCGAGATCACATAGTCGACGCTGCCGGCCTTTGGTAGGACGGAGACATCGCGAAGGTCGCCTTCGTGGAAAGCGGCTCTGTCCGCCCAGCCGTTTTCGGCGAACGTCTTTCGCGCAAGCGCTGCCGCGGGCGTGGAGAGCTCAACATTTTCGATAAAAAGCGATTCCTGGCGCGCGAGCAGGAGCGTTCCGAGAAGACCGATCCCGCTGCCGAGGTCGCAGACCGTGTCGCCGCGGGACGGGCGGGCAAAGTAGGCGAGGCAAAAGCTGTCCGTCCCCGGCGGGAAGAGGGCGGTGTCGTAATAAAAGCAGGGGCCATGCGGCCAGAGCTCGTCGCGTTTTTCCATGTGATGACCCTTTCTGATGATAAAAATAAGGACGCGCTTTCGCGCGTCCTTATTTTTTAAGTACCCTTAGACCTTAGGCCTGGGAGATGGCGCCGTTGGGGCAGGTATCAGCGCAGGAGCCGCAATCCAGGCAGGCATTTGCGTCGATCTGATACTGGGAATCGCCCTGGGAAATAGCACCGACGGGGCAGGCGTCTGCGCAAGCACCGCAGCTGACGCAGGCAGAGCTAATCTGATAAGCCATAATTAGTACCTCCATAAGTTGATGTCGCTATTATAGCATGTCAAAGCGAAAATGCAAGAGTCAGAATGCAGGAAAATATTGAATTTTCTGTGTCATTTACGGTGTTTATTTTTGAATAAACCGGTCAAAAATGAAAGGACGAAAAGGAAGCGGAGGGTAGAGCGATGAATGACCGGAAATTCAGCCTGAAGGCTGAACATGTGCTGCGCTGCGCGCAGGCAGCGGCGGGCGAGTTGGGGCACGGCTATGTGGGCTGCGAGCACCTGCTGCTCGCGATGCTGCGCGAGGAGGACGACGCGGCCTGCCGCGCGCTGAATGCCTCGGGCATCTACGAGTCGGCAGTGCGCGAGAGGATGATCGAAAAGCTGGGGCGCGGCACGGCGGAAAGCTCGACCGTGCAGGGGCTCACGCCGCACGCGCGCTGCGCGGTCGAGCTGGCTGTGGGCGAGGCGCTGCGCGCGGGCAGCGGAGAGATCGAGGCGGGACACCTGCTGCTCGGTATCCTGCGCGACAGCGGCAACATGGCCGTGCGGCTGCTGCGCTCGCTCGGTGCGGATACAAAGAAGCTCTATAGCGACACGCTGCGCGCGATGAGCCTGTCGCCGCGCAAGCTCCCGCTGCCCGAGGTGCGTGCAAGCCGCGCGGAGGCGAAAAACGGCAAGACGCTCTTGGAATTCTCGCGCGATCTGACGGCGATGGCGCGCGAGGGGCGGCTCGACCCCGTGATCGGGCGGGAAAAGGAAATCGCCCGTGCGCTGCGCATTCTGACGCGGCGGACAAAAAATAACCCCGTGCTCATCGGCGAGCCGGGCGTTGGCAAGACGGCCATCGCCGAGGGGCTTGCCGAAAAGATCGCCGCGGGCGACGTGCCGGAGGAGCTTATCGACAAGCGCATCCTGCTGCTTGATCTCTCCGGCATGGTGGCGGGAACAAAGTACCGCGGCGAGTTTGAAGAGCGCATCCGCGCCGTGCTCGACGAGGTGCGGCGCGACGGCAATGTCATTTTGTTCATCGACGAAGTGCACACCATCGTCGGCGCGGGCAGCGCCGAGGGGGCGGTGGACGCGGCGAACATCTTAAAGCCCGCACTCGGGCGCGGGGAGATCCGCGTCATCGGCGCGACGACGCTCGAGGAGTACCGAAAATTCATCGAAAAGGACGCCGCGCTCGAGCGGCGGTTCCAGAGCGTGCAGGTCGGCGAGCCGGACGAAGGAAAAGCGCTGCAGATCTTACAAGGCCTGCGGCCAAAGTACGAGGCGTATCACGGCCTTTCCATCGAGGACGAGGCCCTGCGCACGGCGGTGACGCTCTCAAAGCGGTATCTGCCCGACCGTTTTTTGCCGGATAAGGCTATCGACCTTATCGACGAGGCGGCGGCAAGCGTGAAACTGTCCGCGCGCAGCGCCTCGCCCGAACTGAAAGCGCTCGAGGAGAAGGCGAGCGCCGCCGCGCGGGACAAGGAGACTGCCATCCGCGCGCAGGACTATGAAAAGGCGGCGCGGCTGCGCGACGCGGAGGAGAGCTTCCGCACGCAGGCGGCAGCTGAGCGGAAAAAACAGGCGCGCGAGGCGGAAAAGACCGCTGTGCGCGTGACGGCGGAGGACATCGCCGCCGTGGTGTCGAACTGGACGGGCATTCCGGTGACAAGGCTCAACGAGAGCGAAAGCGCGCGGCTTTTGACGCTTGAAGAAACGCTTCATGCGCGCGTTGTGGGGCAGGACGAGGCAGTGTGCGCTGTGGCGCGCGCCATCCGCCGCGGGCGCGTCGGCGTCAAGGACCCGAAACGGCCTGTCGGGTCGTTCCTCTTCCTCGGTCCCACGGGCGTGGGCAAGACGGAGCTCAGTAAAGCGCTCGCCGAGGCGGTATTTGGCAGCGAGGACGCGATGATCCGCATCGACATGAGCGAGTATATGGAAAAACACACCGTCTCGCGCCTGATCGGCTCGCCGCCGGGCTACGTTGGCTACGACGAGGGCGGGCAGCTGACGGAAAAGGTGCGGCGCAAGCCATACTCCGTTGTGCTTTTCGATGAGATCGAAAAAGCGCATGAGGACGTGTGGAACATCCTGCTGCAAATTTTGGAGGACGGCGTCGTGACGGACGCGCAGGGGCGCAAGGTGGACTTTCGCAACACGGCGGTCATCATGACGTCGAATATCGGGGCGAAGAGCATCACGGCGGCGGGCACGCCGCTCGGCTTTGCGCCGGAGGAGCAGAAAAGCGCCGACGCGCAGTTCGCTGCCGTGAAGGAGGCGGTGATCGCCGAGCTGCGGCGGACGTTCCGGCCGGAATTTTTGAACCGCGTGGACGAGACGATCGTCTTCCGCCGCTTATCGCGCGAGGACTGCGCCGAGATCGCGCGGCGGCTGCTTGCGCAGACCGTTTCCCGCGCCGCGGCGCTCGGCGTTACGCTCGAGGCGGACGAGGGCTGCGCGGTCTCTCTCGCCGAGCGGGGCTACGACGTTTCCTACGGCGCGCGTCCCCTGCGGCGGCTCATCCGCAGCGAGGTGGAGGATGCGCTCGCGACTTGCCTTTTGGACGGCACGCTTGCAAGCGGCGACACGGCGGTTTTGGCGGCGGAAAACGGCACGCTCTGCGTGCGCCGGCGGGAGAAAGCGGCGGCCGCCGCCCTCGGCGACGTCGGTGCGCAGAAGGCGTGAAAAAAGGGACGCATCAGACAGAAGACCCGACCGATGGATGCTCATCGGTCGGGTCTTCATGCTTGTGTACGGATTTTTTGCGGTCCGAATGATGCAGGGGAACTTCGTTCTTGAAGGGATGAAATCGGTTCGGCAAACCGGAAGCTGTTAAAGAGGATGATTCCAATATTCTACAGCATTTCCGTTCACGTCATAAAAAGTAATGCTGCCCGCATTGATCGGCAGGACGATCGCAAAGGGCTGATCGCTGTCGATATCGATCGCTTGTTTGGCGTGGCCATCATCAATTTGAAGCTGCTGCACCTGCTGCTGATTCATGGAAATCAATGCGCGCTCATTAGCACCCTCTGTGGTGAACTCTGCAATTCCTTCCTGGATCTCCGAGAGTTTTCCACCCGCGCGGAAGAAATATCCGAAGGAAAGTCCCGGGCGATTGACATAGACGGAAAAAGTGTGGTCGCTCATGTCCTGCGGATAAGAAATATATGCAGCCATCGTGTCAGAAAC